>ENA-OQEN01000314-OQEN01000314.1-human-gut-metagenome-genome-assembly--contig:-NODE-314-length-21310-cov-3.117453_pt1 | contig 21310 bp, 24 predicted proteins | sample MGYA00242791_ERZ504627 | MGnify/ENA primary metagenome ERZ504627 (study PRJEB26092, sample SAMD00036316) | human gut metagenome | host: Homo sapiens | study: EMG produced TPA metagenomics assembly of... | reverse complement strand
CCTTCATGACAAAACCTCCTTGTAAAATGACTTTATATTCAGTTAGGTTTTACTAACCTATATGTAATTTTTGGCAGTGCACATCGCTATGCACTGCCTGTTATCATATGGCACCAACCGTAGGATTGATGACCTGCACACGCATCCGCGTGCTTCATTTTATTTACAAGCCAAAAACTGCTTTCCAGCCTGCGAAATTGAAGATTTGTACATTCTTCATAAAGCTGCTGCCTCATCATATGGCTTGTCGTGTGTCAGCACCTCGTAGATATACTGCCAGCCGGTTCTGCAGAATACGTGGATAAAAAATTCATCCGCGGTCGCATTCTCATTTGCATACTGCTTCGCAAATATGTTGTAATACTGCTCCTCGATTGCCGTGAGCTTATCAAAGTAATCTTCATATTCTGTCCCCGCCGAATGGCAGAATAGAAGCTGAAATTCTTCCTTATACCGGTAGATATACGCCAATACCTGATCGGTTCCCTCGTTGCCCTCCTTGATGGCGTGATCCATGTCCGGACTCCCGGTTGCCTTCTGTATACTCTGCATATACATCTCCATCAGACCATCTGCTGCTTCCTGGACAATCGCGGTAAAAAGTCCGCTTTTATCACCGAACCGGGTATATATGGAATTGGTACTGACTCCGCATGCTGCCGATATCCGCCGCATGCTGGCATCATGGAATCCATAGGTAAAGAATTCTTCCTTCGCTGCCTGAAGCAGGGATTCCGTCACACCGGCTGTCTCACGTCGCATGAGCTACTCCTTCTCTTCGTTCGTTTATTGCTGTTATTTATATTGTTTTATTTTTCGTAACATCGTTATTATAACAGTGTTATTTTATTTGTCAAGAGGGCTTAAAATATAAAAATACATCTGCCTTACTTAGACAGATGTAAATCATTTATTGTTTTTCAATTTTCTCAATTATATCAGCCATTTTCATCATTTGCCTGATTGTTTCGTCATATTCCACATAATCTTCTGAGAAATAATTTGTAATCTCTTGATAATCTTGCTTAAAAAACTCATTATTACAAAACTCTCTGATTATGTTTGAAACGCAAACTTTCTCCTGCGCCGATGGACAAATTGTCATCTTTTTTCTATGTTCTCTAATCTCAAGAAATAGTTTCTCAAAATTCTGATTAATTTCTACACAATCTTTCAACTTGTATATATCATATAAATGTCTGGAATATCTCTTTGACTTTCCTTGTATATAATAATCAGCCAATGCAAATATTTTATCTATATACGTTCTACTAATAGATTGGAGTTTCATTTCAAAATCATCAAGCATGTATTTCAACGCCAAATCCTGTCGATTTTTATTTTTAAACAAATCCCCCAGATAGCTTCCAATCATAACTTTTTCTGTTGGAAATGCATACGATCCAAGTGCCGTCTCCAACTTCACCGAGAAAAGCATTCTGTCATCCTGCAATCCAATAACAGATTCATAAGAAAAATAATATACATTATAATCCCTGTCGCTCTGCGTTGAACGCCAATTTGAAATAGGCATGTTCAATGTTTCACTGATTCCTTTTATAATATTATTCTTAAGTTTCTTTCGCCTTGCCTCTCCGATATGTTCATCAAAGGTGATATCTATATCCTCCGAAAAACGATTTATTGCCTTAAAGCCTTTTGACAGCGAAGTTCCTCCCTTAAAAACGACATTGGGAAGCTCCTTTGAAAGCAATCGCAATATCATTGTAACATAATAATCCTTTTCAATTACAACGACCGTCTTCCCTGTTTCTTCTGAAACCTGCTCTATCAATTCCTTAAATTTTTCCTTATCTTCATGAAGATACATATTCCACCCCTGTTTCGTATATTGCCTTATAAATTTTCGTCGGATAATATTCCAAAAATGTATCTACCTGCTTTTTTGTAATTTGATGCAACATTGCATATTTTGTAAGGATCGTTCCACATACCTGCATATCCTCCTCTGCTGCCTTGTCAATATTTTTTAGGCAGTCCAGCAACTGCAGCACATATGCATTTCATCTGTTACCTCAATTGCAGATCTTCGAACTATATATTTTTTATCTTTGATTGAGATCTCACGTACCTGAGCCGGAGCATAATTACTTACTATTTCCTGCTTAAACGGAACCTGCGTTGATAGTCCCATCTGATTTGCGAGTGTATATCCCGCATAATACCCCACCCGTTTTCCTCTTCTGCATACATACTTGTGCAATGCTACTGTATCTGCTGAAAGAACCGTCTTCTCTCCAAAAATGTTAATTTGAGGCAAATAATACACACCTGACTCATATCTGCTGATTTTGCCCTCATCTGTTAGTTTTTTCAAATGATATCTTATATTTTCCTCTGACATTCCCTCGATGCTGATATCTGTTAGAAAATTGGCTCTCCTTCCGTATAATTGTTTGAAAGATATTCATATATCACATGGTCACCAGCTTTCAATATGTAAATATATATTTTACTTATTGTTAGTATACCTGTAATTATTAGTTTTGTCAATTATTCTTGATACTAAACATAAAAGGAACCCAGACTTATCCGGGTTCCCGCTTAATCAACTACATTTTTACTTCAGATAATTTCTTTGTAATTCGTGCCTGCACTTCAATATAATATGCATAATCTGCCGCTGATAAATTATTCTCATCAATATCATCTAACTTCTTCATATAATCTGCATACTTGGTCATAAAATCGGCATAATCCGCCAACATGCCTGCCTGATCATCAGAAGATGCTTCATTATATTTATTCATAAAATCTACATAACTATCAAAGAACGTCTCATAACTATCCATTAATTCCTTGAAATCAGGAGTAACACCTTCATGTTTTGATTCTTCTGTTGTATTCTCTGTTGTTTCTTCTGCCTCGGTTTTATCTGAATTATCAGCTTCTACATCTTCTGCAACAGATTCCTCCGTATCCGTCGAATTTACTGTTGTAGTCTCTAATTTCTTGGATATACGTATGCTCATTTCCTTATCTGTGGAATTATAACTCAGTCTCAACGAAAATCCATCTGCATGATCTGCACTGTAATGGTCATCGGTTCCATAATAATTCTCCGTAAATCCCTTTTTCTTGCAATCATTCACATAATTGTTATATTCTTTTTTTGATGTTTTATACACGTCAATCGAAAAGGTATCTTCCGTCTCAAAGGTAACTTCTCCTTTTTTAGATTCCGGTTTCGGTATCATCGCCGTCAATGCATTATCCGGCCAAATATATGTACTGTTCTTCTGCTTACGATGTTTCTGTTTCATGCCAATTGCACATATCAGAACCACAAATATAATTACAACAAATACAACCGCTTTCATAAATTTCCACAATTTCTTCATAATATTTTTAATCCTCCCTGTTTTCTTTCTTCCGTAATCTGGACGCTAATTCCACGTAAGTTCCTTTTACTCCATCCTCGGGCATTTTGGGAAACATATGCTGCTTCTGAATAGATGTAATAAGCTCTATCTGTTCCTCCATTGTCTGTTTCTTTTCTTTCAGTCTTTTTGTATACTCTTTCATATATTCATTTTTTCAGATTCTGAAAGCGTAGTGATACATTTTATTTCAGACAATTTGAATCCCATTTCTTTGTACACGAGAATTTCCCATATTTCCTGCATTGTCTCTCCATCATACATTCGGTAATTATCCGGGGATCGGGGAACATGCAACAAACCTTCATCATCGTAATATTGGAGTGTTCTCTTACTAAGTCCAGTTCGTTTACTCACTTCGCTAATTTTGCTCATCATGGCCTACCTTTCTCCATAATTCGAGCGTAAACCATCACGTAAACGTGATAGCAATACCCTTTTTGGAAATGCATGTCTTTTTGTTTCCTAAAAGGCCATGTAATTTTCGCGAATATTTTTGCGCATCAAAAAAGCAGGCTATTTTTCAAACCTGCTTTTACCAAAACTATTTTATTTTCATTTACCTGCACACCACAGTGCTTCTATCCAATTATTACCTTCATCACGATCATCCCTGCCAGATACACAACTGCCAGCACATACACGACACCATCCGCACGTGCATATCGAAGCGGATACATCTTCGTTCTCGGTCTGCCTGCCTGATAACAACGCGCTTCCATCGCGAGTGCGAGATCTCCGGCGCGTCCGACTGCCGATGCAAAAAGCGGCATCAGAATCCGTCCGGTACGTTTCAACTTCTGGAACACATTTCCTGCCTCGAAATCCACGCCTCGTGCCGTCTGTGCTTCATGATCCGGTCTAACTCTTCAATCAGAATCGGAATGAAGCGGAGCGTGATTGACATCATGAGTGCAATCTCATGCACCGGCACATGCAGCTTTTCGAGCGGATGAAATGCTTTCTCCAGCCCGTCGGTAAGCTCGGTCGGTGTCGTCGTGTAAGTCATAAGTGACGAACCCAGGATCAGTTCTACCAGCGCACGACACGCATCAGTGCCTGCAGGATGCCTTCCCGGTAGATATGGATGAACCGCCAATGAAAATACAGCACATCCCCTTTTCCGAAGAATACATTTACGATACAGATAAATACCAGCAAAATCCAGACCGGCTTTAAGCCCTTGATCATATAGCGAAACGGAACCTTCGATATCACGATGCAGACGAGTAATACCACACCTGCCACAGCAAATACCACGAAGCTTTTGGAGAGAAACAAGCTGATGATGTAGAGCAGCGTTGCAAATAGTTTCACACGAGGTCCAGATGATGAATCGGGGAATCCGAAGGATAATATTGTCCAATTGTAATGTCTCGAATCATAGCGTATCTCCTCGTTGCATGTCAGAATATCTTTCTTCCGATACTTCCTGCATATCCGCCCTGTCAAGTGACTTCTTTTCCATTGATTCCTGCATACTGTCACCCACACAAGCACGCAGGTTTCCAGCAATTCCTCTTCCCGTATCACAGTCTGTGGTATCGCATACCCCTCCGCACGCAGGCGATCGGCAAATTTCACTGCTTCCGGCACATCCAACCCGCAGGTTCCAGCGTTTCCCTCTCGGCAAATACTTCTGCAGGTCGGTCATCCAATATCTTCTTTCCATCGTCCAGCACAATGATCCGGTCTGCGTATTCCGCCAGGTCCTCCATACTATGCGAGACAAGTAAAACTCCGATTCCCTGCTCCCGGCTCATCCGCCGGATCCGGTCGAATATTTCGCGCTTTCCTGCTGCGTCTAATCCCGCTGCCGGCTCGTCCAATATGATATATTCCGGATGCATCGCAAGCACACCTGCAATCGCCACACGCCGCTTCTGTCCGCCCGATAGCTGCAATGGCGATGCTTGATAATATTTCTCTGGCAGATCAACAAACCGAAGTGCTTCCTCCACACGCGTCTTGCATGCTTCCTCGGTCAAGCCCTGCTTACCTGGTCCAAATGCGACATCCTCCCACACGGTATCGCAGATCATCTGATGCTCCGGATATTGGAATACCATACCAACCTTACTACGCAGATAATTTCCGGAATATCCCTTTGCATGAATATCCTTTCCCTCAAATGTAACTGTTCCGCTGGTCGGTTTCAGCAACCCGTTCAGGAGTTGTATCATGGTGGATTTACCAGAACCGGTATGTCCGGCAAGTCCAACAATCTCCCCCTTGCCAAGCGACAGATTCACGTCGTCTAAAGCAACCTTCTCATATGCTGTTCCCGGACTGTAAATATAGCTAACATGTTGCAGGGAGAGGAGATCTTGATTTTTTTCATCTGTCTCTGCTTCAGCCTTTTTGTTTTTTTTCTTATCTACCAGCTCAGAGCTTGCTTCCCATTCTCTTCCAGTTTTATCATATTCTGCTACTTTTTCCCTTTTGTCAATCGTAGCCTCCTCTACTCTCGCATCTCCAATCTTTTTCTCGAACACATCACTATCTATTAATTTCCTCACACGATAAGAAAGCGGTGCCTCCATGCCCATCTCCGCAAGCAGCGCATCCTCTCCGAAGAAATCCTCCGGAGTTCCATCGAATCTTACCTGTCCGTCCGCAAGCAGAATCACCCGGCTCGCAAGTGCCGCCTCTTCCATATCGTGGGTAATCAGAATCACAGTCATTTCCTGTTCCTGATTCAACCGCTGTAATGCTTCCATCACTTCTTTCCGTCCTTTCGGATCAAGCATCGCAGTCGGTTCATCTAAGACAATATAATCCGGGTGCATCGCAAGAATTCCTGCAATCGCAATCCGCTGTTTCTGTCCGCCCGACAGATGATTCGGAGCCGTCTTTCTGCGCTTCCACATCCGCACTTGTTCAAGTGCCTGCTTCACACGTGCCACGATTGTATCCGACTCCATTCCCAGATTCTCCGGGCCGAATGCAACCTCTTCCTCCACACTTGCCGCCACCATCTGGTTGTCCGGATTCTGGAACACCATGCCGACGCGCTGGCGAATCTCGTACAGCTTATCCGCATCCTTGGTTCCCATCTCATCTACGGTTACCGTGCCTTCCGACGGTCGAAGGATTGCATTTAACTGCTTCGAGAACGTCGTCTTGCCGGAACCATTTCTGCCAAGCAGCGCAATGAATTCGCCCTTTTTAATTGTAAGATCTACACCCTTTAAGATTTCTTCCGTCGCGATCACATTTCCATCGACATCCCGCTTTTTATATTGAAATCTTACCTGTTCTGCCCGTATCACCGTCCGGTCCTCCATACTGTGAAATAAATTTATTGTGGCTCTTGCTCTATCCACATCTTCTTTAACCGCGCTTTATCCACTTTCCCACTTGTGTTCTTCGGGAACGCCTCCAGAACAATCACACGCTTCGGAATCTCAAAATCCGCCAACTTTTCCTTCAACTGCTGCCGCAGATTCTCTGGCACGTCCGTGCTTCCACCGTCACAAATGCACTCACGATCTCCGCCGGCATGTCCGCATCCTTTTCCTTCGGAAGCAGAACGACCGCCGCCTCTGTGATACCGGCGACTTCCTCCAACGCATTTTCAATCTTCATCATCGACACCTTGCGTCCACGCACGCCGACGATATCATCCGTCCGCCCAAGGAAATAAAAGTTCCCCTGCGCATCCATCCGTCCGCTATCCTTCAGCGAATACGGCACGGTAATATTCTCCACGTGAAATGCATTGTCCACGTACATTTCATCATCCTGTATGAACACCCGCACTCCCGGAAATGGTTTGCCGATCAGGTTCCGCTCTTCCGTCATGTCCGCGGACTTCACATACGTGATATAATTCAGCTCGCTCGCACCGTAATATAATGTAATCTCCGTATTCGGAAATATCTTCTTCAACACTTCCGCATCCTTTCGCCCAAGGCTCTGCGAGCCCGAAATGATCGTGCGGATATTCGCATTTACACCCTTAAATACACGAGGCAGCATAAGTAACTTGGACGGAATCAGGTAAATACCGTTCGCCCTTTCGCGCGCCATCACCTGCTCCCATTTGCCCGGCAGGAATACATCCTCCGCAATCAGCGTGCCGCCTGCCGCAAGCTGTCCCATATAGAGATTCAGATTCCCGGTAAATGCAAGGCTTCCCTGTACGAACAGCCGGCTGTCCGCATCCACGCCAAACACCGCATTCTGTATCGCGAAGAAATCCGCCCAACTTTCAAAGCTTCGGAATAAAATCTTCGGAATCCCGGTTGTTCCGGATGTCATCACTGCCATTACCGCGCGCTCCGGCACGGGCGTATCAAACAGCGGATCTGTTACTTCAAGTTTGCTGTCCGCCGGCACGATAACTGGTACCTGATTTGTTCCCGCACACGCCAGAAATAAAACCAACTGTTTCAGGATTCCGGTCTCCCGAATCGGATACAGATGTTTTTCTGCAACCTGCGGAAGGCGCGCGCGTGCATCCTGCACAAGCACATAGAGCTTTCCGTATGTATAGCGATCACCATTGATGATGATTGCGTCTTTGTCCGATGGTTGTTTTGTCAGATAATCAATATACTGCATGTTACATTCCTCCCGCCCGCAGCAACAGCGCATGTCCGATGCCGCCGGCTGCCGCAATGCTGCATACTGCATAGCCCGGTGTCTCCTGCAGCGCCCGGCATGCATGTATCGTAATGATGCCTCCTGAGGCGCCATATGGATGTCCATATGCGAGCGCCCCACCATACCGGTTGTAATGGTCAACTGCTTCCGGATAGGCACGCGCAAAAAGCTCATCAATTACTGCAAATGCCTCATTACATTCAAATACCGCGATATCTTCCGCCGTATGTTTCGTCTTGGCAAGTAATTTCTGAATGGCAAGTATTGCTGTCTCCGGGCTTTTGTCCGGGTTCCCGCCAACCGTTACGGAATCAACGATTTCCGCAAGCGGTGTCAGATTATGCTCCTTTACATACCGCTCCGATGCCACCATCAAAAATGCCGCACCATCATGCATCAAGCATGTATTTCCGGCTGTTAGTATCGCTCCGTCCGGCAAAAGCGTGGTAGCTTATCTAAGAATCGTTCACTTATGCGATCCCTGATACCCGCGTCTGCAGTTGCCCCCTGCACGCCGACCAGATATGGTTCTAGCACGCCAGCTTCTCTTGCCTGTTTTGCGAGAGAATGTGAACGTAATACCCATTTATTTAATTCCTGTCTGGTCATCTGCACATCCAGTGCCACACGCTCTGCGCCGCGGATCATCGCATACGGATCATGCTCGCCCGGTGCAAATTTTGCGACGGAATAAAAGGATTCCTCGCCTCCATAGCGTTCATAGTCCGGATGATTCCGGTTATACGCACGTCGCGGTGCCGTTGACGAACTATCCACGCCACCTGCCACAATCAGATCTGCCTGTCCACTTCGGATCTTCGCCGCGGCAATCGTCAGTGCTTCCAATCCCGATCCACACTGCATATCCACTGTGTACGCGGGAACCGCCTGTGGGAAATGTGCCGTAAGCGTTGCCAGTCTGCCAATATTTCCACTGGCTCCAACTCCATTTCCGACGATCACCTCATCGACAGTCTGACGTACATCTTCCGGTACAAGCGCACAGAGTACCTCCGCCGCAAGCACCTCGGCTGGCAGATGTTTATACATTCCATTTTCGACACCGATATAGCTGCGGCGTCCGTCTATAATATACGCATGTTCCATACGATTTCCCTATCCTCTCGTTTACATTCATAGATCTGCTTTCCGCGTTCGGTTCTTGCCTGGATCTGCAGCTTCTCATCCACAAATACGGGTTTTTCAAAACGGAATCTGCAAATAAATTCCCTGCTATTCTTCATGTCTGTCTGCATCTCATTTTCGGTTTCCGTCTGCACTCCTGCCTGCGTCTCGTTCTTCATTCCCGCCTGCAACTCTACATCAGTTTCCGTTTCCGGCTGTTTTTTCATCCACATATCAAGCATCCTCTCCACCATCAAAAGCCCCGGCACAACCGCATGCGCCGTCCGGTGAATCGAATTCGTATCGCCTACGGCATCCACAAATCGAAGGATATCGGAATGCGTAAATGAAAACGTTTTTTCCCCGCCTGTGTCCGCGTTTTCTTCCGTTCCGACCGAATGGTGTAGATTCATCCGCTGTTCTTCCAGCTTTGATTTCTCGACATTCATGGCCATATTTTTTTCCATACCTGCTTGTTTGCTAGTAACTGCCCCCTGCACCTCCGGTTTCACTACATGCAACTCCAGTTGATACACGATTCCATCCTCTTCCATCTGATTCCGCATAACCGCAAAGCTTGCAGTTTCCTTCACAATCTCGGACTTGCAGGAATTTTGAATTTTGATTTTCTGATTTTGAACTACTGTCAGATCATTCCCACAGCCAAATTCTGTGCCTGATACGCGTTCTCCTGCCGCTTCCCGCTGCGCATACACACACGCCCCGATCATCCAGCCATCGTACCCGGCAAGCGTGTGGAAATCGGCGAGTTGTTCAAATGTTTTTTCAAATTTGTTCTTCATTTTCTCACTCAATGTTTCCTATTATATTTCCCAAAGTTTGCAATGTCAACTTTTCTCTCTATTTTAGGTTGACATTCTTATTTTCATCTGCTATTCTACATCATGTACCTGCTATGAATTCAACAATAGCATGGCTATTATAACAGAAACTATGGAGAAAAAGAAATGGACACAAAAACAAAAAGCAAATTTTCAACCTACTCAATTGTCATGATGGCACTTTTCGCAGCCATCCTGTGTGTATCCGCTTATATCAGCATCCCGCTGCCAAACGGAACACACATCACTCTTTTGAATTTTGTAATCACCCTGATTGCACTTGTATTTCCACTTGCAGAATCCTTCTTCATCGGACTGATCTGGATGTTACTCGGACTGGTCGGTGTTCCGGTATTCGTTGGTGGACAGGCAGGTCCGGGATATTTATTTGGCACATATGGCGGTTTTTCCTTCGCCTTTATCTTCATCGCCATTTTGATTCCGATCTTTCGCGGAAAGAAGTACAATCGTATCCGTTATACTATTGTCGCTATGTTATCCGCTGTTCTCGTTGATGCAGTCGGTTCTCTCTGGATCATGATCGCATCAGGTTGCAGTATCAAGGCTGCTTTTGTAGCCGGTTTTCTTCCTTTTATTGCACTTGATCTTGTGAAAGCAGTCGTTGCTGCACAGATCGTACCAGCATTCCGAAAACTAATTTATCTGCGTAGAGAGGTCGAGGACGAGGATTAACATAAATCGAAACTCCCTCCCCTCAAAGAACTTGAGCCGTTGCAATCGCAACGGCTCTTTTTCATTCCTATCAATTATCACTTTCATCTGTACTTACTGTATTAGTTCCGGCTTCGTCCGCAATCACAAAACTCACTTCATACGTTTTGCCCATCGCATCACCGACGTTCTTCACATACTGCTCTAACAGCTCCTGTGCCCGCTGCTGCGCCTGCTGCAACAGGGATTCATCCGACTGGACATTCTCCAGCATATTTTCCTGTGCAGTCTTGATTGCTTCCGTCTGATCGTCCGCATTGATCTTCTCTGCGCCAAGTCCTTCACGGGTTGTGTAATAGGAGTCTTCATTTAACGATGTCTGATCCACCTGACAGCTAAGCACCTCTGCCTTTGGCATCGTGATCGTTACCTGATCGCCATCTACCTGCATATCCAGATTCGCAATGTCCACACCGAGCTTTACGATGCCGGAATACTCGATCCAAAGCTCTGCCGATGTATCCCACCACAGAACTTCCTTTTCCTTCGTCAGCTTTGCCACATTATGATAATAACATTTGAGTGTTGCCAGCTCACAGATTGTCTGCATCTGCGTAATGCTCAATTCTTTCGTTACTTCTTCACCTTTTTTTCCACATGCAGTGAACAGCATAATAACTGCAAGACAAAGGACTACGAATTTTTTTAATTTCTTCATTTGTTTCTCCTCCTTCGTCCCCTACTGAATCACCAGTTCATACGACTCATCCTGATTCTCTATGATCGGCATGAGCAGTGCCTTGACTGTATTCTCACAATTTTCTTTCGCCATCTGTAAGAACACTTCATTTCCCCGGCATTCAGAACCTGCATCTGCGATACATGCCGCATACGCTTCCTCGGATACATCTGCCGTGTTCGCACTCTTCTTGACAAACATATAGTCAAGCGAAGCCATATCGACATCAATCTGCTTGACCTGCAACTGCGGCAGCGTCACAATGATTTTCTTCGCCTGCCCTTCTCCGACATTGTCATCGATCTGAACATCAATATCTGCCATGTTGATACTTGCCTTCACTTCGGCCTCATAAGAGACATAGTAGCAACCTTCGTCGGATGATTCTTCTGCGGCACCTCTGCCACACCGTTGTAGGTAATCTCACAGACTGATAAATCATCTATCTGCAACACCTGTTCTAGCTGGCTGCTTGTAAGGATCGTCGTCTCTACCTTCGGTTTCAACCCGAACCATCCAAGCTGCTTTGCAAGCTTATAGCCAACCACAACCAGAATAACTACGACCGCTAAGATGATCACCCACTTCAGAAGCTTTGTTACATCGCGGGCAGAAAGCTTCTGTCCTTTATCTTTATTCCTTTTGTGTTTGTTCTTCCTGCCCTGTTCTTGCATCCCAGTCTCTTTTGCTGTATCTTCTTCGATTTCGTTCATTCCGGATTTGCCCATATGTCGTCTCCTTATGCTTATTTTTCGCTTTCATCCGTATCGTTCACTTCTGCTCTCATATATAGCATATATACCCGCCTACTGTAGCGACACCTTATCTCCATCAATCTTAAAACAGCCAAAGCTCTTCAGGAAGCTGGAAAATTTGCTGTATCCATATTTCTTGATACTGAAATTCCGGTTCTCATTTTTTAACGTACTGTTTAAGAGTCCCATATTGCTGTTCTTCTGTGGATTCTTCTTCAGAATCTGAATAATCTGCTCCTCAATTTCCCTCTTCGGTACAACATCATCGATAATCTTCACATAATTCTGACGATTCTGGGAAATGACCTCGAAATTACCAAATGCCTCATTTATAAATGTTGTAAGCTTCGAGTACCCATAATTCCGCACATCGAAATCAGAGAAACGCGCCTGTAATTTGCTTCCAATCTCGCCGACATGCGTCAGTTTATTATTATCAGCATTGCCATCAATGATATCATAGATTACCTTCTGAATAGACTTAATGCTTGTAATATTCGAGCTGTTTTCATTTTTCTCGGTTGATACTTTCGCAACATTTTTCTCATCCGTGACCTGTGAGATATCTTCGCGAATGAGCGCATCCAGCATCTTGAAGCTCGTACACGCCTTGACAAATGCTTCCGGCGTCTTGTTCTCACCCATGCCGACTACTTCCTTACCAGCCTCTCGCAGACGCTCTGCCAGCCGGGTAAAATCACTGTCACTCGACACCAGGCAGAATCCATCCAGATTTCCAGTATAGAGCAGATCCATCGCATCAATAATCATCGCCGAATCCGTCGCATTCTTACCCTGGGTATAGGCGAACTGCTGGATCGGAACGATGGAATTTCGAAGCAAAGTTGCTCGATTCCATCCATTGACACTTCGCGCCCAGTCCCCATAGATTCTTCGCACCGTTACCATACCACGGTCCGCCAATTCATCAAAAATTGTATCTATATATTTGGCAGATACATTATCCGAATCAATCAATAATGCATATCGTTTTTCTTCACTACCCATCGTTACTCCTCATCCTTATATCCCTGTTCCAGCCGTACTTCAAATTCGCTTTCCGGCATCGGCTTATCAAATACATATCCTTGCACAATATCACAGCCAACCTGTCTTAAATACCGTAACTGTTCCTTCGTCTCTACCCCTTCTGCAATCGTCTTCTTCCCGAGCTTGCGCACCAGATCAACGATACTGACAAACATTACCATGTCCGTCTCCTTGCCCGGATATTCTGTCTCCATTGGAATAAATGACTTATCAATCTTAATCACATTCAGATCTACCTTCTTGATCATGTTCAAGGATGAATAACCGGTTCCAAAATCATCAATCGAAGTTGCGATACCTTCGCTGCGAAGTCCATCGACAATCTCCGACATAATCTCATAGTTCTGAAAATCCTCACTCTCTGTCAGCTCAATCTCGATATAACCATGATCGATACCGTACTTGTCAATCACATTGACGATCTTTTTCACCAGATAATCTTCCTCCAGATGTCTTCTGGAGAAATTCACAGAGATACACGGAACCGTCTTTCCTTCATCCAGCCGCTTGCGGATAAACCGACATGTTTCTTCCAATACATAATAATCAAGCCTGCACACGCTTCCTTCCCGTTCAAGCTGTGGAATAAATTGCATCGGTGGAATCAGTCTGCCCTCATGCATCCAACGTACCAACGCCTCTGCACCACAGATTTTGTTCGTATTGGCATCGACCTTCGGCTGATAATAGACCACAAATTCATGTGCCTCGAGCGCAGGAAGAAAGCTTGCAATGATTCCCTGTGCCTCCATTATTTTATTCTGGATCTCTGTCGAATAAAATGCAACCGTTCCGCTGCCCTTCTGTCTGGCAGCCTGATATGCAATACTTGCGCGTGCCATAACATCTCGCGGTGCCCGGATATCATCCAGCTTACCGACACCGATCGTCGCCCCGAATACAAACTCTTTTTCCTTGATTTCGGTTCGATGATACAGCCGGAGATTCTGGAGCTTCGATAAAATAATTTCACTCCGTTCATTCTTCACCAACGCGACAAAATTATCGCCACCCAGACGCGCGACAATCTCATCATCCAGCAACATCTTATCTACCATTCCGGCGTAATTGCGTAATATAACGTCCCCCTCTTCATAAGGGAAAATCTTATTCACATATTTGAAATTATGCACATTGAAGAAAAATACCGTGTATGTATGAATCTGTCCGGTCGCTAACTGTTTGCCAATAAACTGCATAAACGCCTCCGGATTCGCAACACCGGTTGCCATATCCGTCAGCAATACGCCGCGCAGTAATCCCTGCATCATAACACGGCTAAACTGAATATATATCTCCTTCAGCAAAATCTGCTGCGTATCCTGTTCTTCCTTTGAGTAGTCCACATCCTCACACGGATAAACGGAAAACGTCATTGTTCCGCCATCCGGCAGTACAAATACCTGATGCTTTGCTTTTCCATATGCCCCCTTCTGATTATCAAATAATTTTCCAACCCGATGCTCCCCGTGCGGACGGATCTTAGATACCGGAGCATCCAGCTCATATTTCACTTTGCCAAGCTTCAGATCGTCTGCAACAATCGCAAGTGCCTGCACCACATCTTCCTCACACTGTTCGAAGGTCTGAACCTCCCGGTGCAAGACTTCTGTAAATGCTTTGTACTTCTCATTGAACTCCAACTTTTCACACATTTTTTATTAAACTCCCTGTTTTCCTCTATCCCATTATGCAAACAACGTCTCTACCTGTGCAGCATCAAATACCACATGTCCTGCATGCTCTACCTCGATCTGATACAAGGCATTTGCTGCCAGATGTTCCGCCGCCTGCTCGATATCACGAATTCCCGTCGTATTCTCAACTGATGGATCACCGCATCTAAGCCCGCATCTGTCACAACACACTCCTCTTCCCGAAGCCCGATGCGCTTCAGTACCTTCGGCATTGCGAACTTCGTGAATATAATCTTCTTTTCTTCAAATGTATAATCCGGAATATCAATCAACGCGAATCTCGACATGATCGGTGCACTGATATCTTCCTTGTTGTTTGCCGTTGCAATCGGGTAAACTCCTGTCGTTGGCACCATACATTCCATATAATTATCTGTAAATCCAAGGTTATCCAGAAGTGTCAGCAGCACATCCGCCGGATTTCCGTTTCCCTTGCCGGATGCCGCCTTATCCAGCTCGTTGATGATAAATACCAGATTCGATTCGCCTGCATTCGAGAACGCTTCCATGATAATTCCAGGTTTCGCATTTGCATAGATTCGCGAACTTCCCGTAAGCTGCTCCGGATCCTTAATGGAACTCATATCGAGAGTTGTCCAAGGCAGTTTCAGAATCCTTGCTACCGCATATGCAATCTGAGATTTTCCGGTTCCTGCCGGTCCTACCAGAAGAAGTCCATACGCCGGTAATGTATGTGTCCGGTTGATCTGGATGATCGTCTCCATGATTCTCTGTTTTACACGCTCTAATCCGTACAGCTCTTCATCTAAGATTTTCCTTGCCCACACCGGATCTATCGCCTCGAAATAATTGCTCTTCCACTGCACGTTCAGCATAATAGAAAGAGCACGCTGTGCATGTCTGCGTTCCTCCTGTGACACCTCACTCGAACGAGCAACTGCAAGATTCCGCCGTGCCCACAGACGGATATTGTCCGGCATCGTCTTACCTGCACACATCATGAAATCAGAAATGCTCTGCAGACTTGTGAGCTTCATCTCATCGCCGACTTCGTCCGCGTCCTCGTCCTCCTCGACTTCCTCTGCCGCACTACTTGCAAGCAGGCGCTCGATCATGAACTGCAGGAAACCATCCTCTGCGGACAACTTTGTCGCACCGCCATATGCAGTCTCCCGGATCTTATAGACGGCATAGCCATCCTCCATGTTCTGTCCAGACAGACGGATTGGAATCCGGTTATCGCCGAGCCATTTGATCAGACTGATAAACCGCGCATCCACGCGCAGAATATCTGCCGACCATGTTCCATCCGTATCGTTAAACTCAAACGCCGTCCGCTTACTCTGATTTGCAAACATACCGGACGCATGATGTGACCACTGCCGTTTCGTATTATCTAACACTAAGATTGGTTCTTCCGGTGTTTTCTCTTTTGCATCGGAAAGAAATGATGTATATGTACAGACAGGCTTCGCCTGCTCCTTCGATGAGCTTGACGAGCTTGAAAAATCAAAAACTGGCATAATAAAATTTCCCTTCTTATTTATAATAGTCTCTAGTTCCCCTACATCCTATAAAACCACATTTTCGTCAAATTACAATATACAGATCATAAATTTGTCAGTTTTTCACAGTAAACAGAAAGAGCACACCATTTACGATGTGCTCCTGTCTTTCTTCGTCCAAATCCCTGGTTCATTCTTTCTTATATTGTAATTGCAGCCGCTCAATTTCTGCCTGCACAAGCGAAACAACTGACTCCGGGGCTACAATTTTCGCTCCATCGCCAAGTCCCATTACCCAGAATACAAACTGCCGACTGACTGCAACATCCACATTTACTGTGAACTGCTTTTCGCCCTTCGGAATCAAATTTACATCCCTGCCAAACCGGTCCAGAATCACGTTTGCCAATTCATTATCACATAGCAGCTTGACACGCTCTTCCGTTCCCCCAAACATGCCAAACATCTTCTTATCATAGACAGCCGTGTCAAACTCATTAAAGACTTCCCTGCCAAGTCGCTTTTCTTCTGTCATCTGAATATCCAGCATCTTATCCACCCGGAAATGCTTGATTTTCTCCTCCTGCTCGTCATACGCAACCAGATAATAGTTCCCATCACTGCAAGTAAGCGCCCAAGGGCTTACCTTATAAAATGCACCACCCTTACGAAGCTCCGCCTCCTTCTTCACATTCCACTGAAAATAATGGAACTGGATCTGTGAATTTTCTGAAATTGCAGCATGCAGATGATCTACATTTCGATAGATACTGTCATTCATCGTTTTTACACGTCCTGCAACAAAAACCTGTCGCTGCAGCTGTGATGCCTCGAACTTTCCCGCAAGCTTTTCAATCTTTTTTATCAGTTCATTCGTCTTTTTCTTTGTAATGAATTTCGCGGACTGCACAGAATCCACTAGAAGCTTTAATTCCGGCAGTTCAAACGGACGGTTGGCAACATAATAACTGTATGTACGATCCTTCTGCACCCGTTTGATATCCATTCCAAACGATCGGAGACATTCAATATCATCGTAAATACTCTTCCGTTCTGCCTTGATCTCGTGTTTCGTCAATTCATCAATAATCTGTGCTGTAGTCACGCGATGGTCTTTATCTGTCTGTTCTAACAGAAATTTCCGAATGTATAACAATTTTAATTTTTGATTTTCCGATTTTGCCATCGCTTGCACTACTCCATATCCTCTAATTCATCCACCGCATCCCAGTAATTCTCCATCCATGCCGCCTGCTTTTCAAAATCAACCGACACTTCAAGCACTTCTTCCATCGACATAACCGTCCCCGGTGCATACAGCAAACCATCTGCACCTACGATTGCCAGTCCACCGACATCCAGCTTACGTGTGTACATCAAGGCATCTTCCATCATCACGATCATTGTCTCTCCGGTATCTGCCTCCAATACGACACGCACCATCGGTTCCTGTCCTTCCGGTCTACCCTCGCAGCCAAAATCTTCCTCATCAATTCGAATTATCTTGTATATCTGTTCTTCCATATAATCTCCCTGGCATATGGCTCTCTATCTTATACATATCACGTTTCCTCATTTCCCATATGCGCCACCGACAGTTGCATCAGTCCTCACGCTTCTTGCCCCAGAAAAATAACGCTACCGTACCCGGTCCTGTATGACTGCCGATTGTTGTACCAATGTGATTGATCTCTACCTTTCCATTTAACTTCGGGAACTTCGCTTCGATCAGATCCGCAACTGCCCGTGCATCGTCATAGCAGGCAGACTGGGAAATATAACATTTGCCGGAATAATCCAATCCATCCTCGGCACATTCCTCCATCCGGTCTACGATTGCCTGAATTACCTTTTTCTTTGTACGGATCTTATACCGTGGAATCAGTTTTCCCTCATAGTCCACATTCAAAAGTGGGCAGATATTCAACACCGAACCAATAAATCCAGCCGTCTTTGTTACTCTGCCGCCCTTAATGAAGAATGTCAGATCAGAAGTGAAAAACCAATGATTCAGATTCAGCTTATGTTCCTCTACAAAATCGCGAACCTCATCAATCGTCTTCCCCTGTGCCCGAAGCTCCGACAACTTATCCATCAACAAACCGTATCCCGAAGATGCCGCCAGGGAATCAACAACATAGATCTTACGATCCGGGAACTCCTCCTGTAGCGTCTCCTTCGCAATATTTGCCGAATTGATAACACCACTGATTCCAGATGACAGACTCACATGCAGGATATCCAGTCCCTGCTCTAAGAATGACCGGAAATATTCTTCGAACTCCTCTGCATTTACCTGAGAAGTCTTTGTATCTGCGCCATTTGCCATACGGGAATAAAACTCGTCAAACGGAATGCTGACCCCCAGATTATCCTCGTACTGCTTTCCATCCAATTCAAAATGGAAACATATATATTTTACATCTATCGCATCAAAATGATCTTTTGAAAGATCTGCTGTTGAACAACAGCTAATTACATAATTTCCCATACTTTCATCCTCTCCTTGTATGCACTTATTTCTGTCTCCTTAGGACATTCCTGTTGTTATCATAGCCAATTTCACTCAAAAAATCAATTGCTATTCCAACCTTCTGTCCTTAATTCTGCCCGAATTTGAATCTGTCTAATCGTAACCAGTTTCACAAGACGTCCTGCTAAAAATGCGATGACTAACAACATCGCTCCCAATAACGGCATGGACGTAACGATTATTCCGCCAATCACCGCACTACACACATAGATACCCTCTATAATTTTATTACTGTTTACATATTGTCTCATTTTCATACGCGTCCTTTCTTTCAGTCAAATCTCATCGATCCCGCTTTGTTGTACTCATCTTACCCTTTTATGTGTACAAAAAAACTCCCACGCAAGAAATTAATGAATTTTCTATTAAATTTTTATTTATCTCTATAATTTCCGTCCATATATGGTACAATATCTCTAATTTATTTTATGAAAGAAACCATTAAAGGGGGTATTTCATGAGTAATATCATTGATTATATGAAATGGCGTGGAGACCTGACTTTTGCACAGGATTCCTTTAATGAAATTGACAACCTGATTCTGTCGCAGTTAGTCTATGTAGAACTGAATAATATTGTTCCCGGGGACGAAGAACCGACGATCTCTCTGCTCGACGCAGCCAAACTGTTTTTCAAGCAGAATAACGAACAGGAATTACTCGATCATGTCTCCATGACCAAAAACGCGATTCTGGTATTTAAAGAAATGGCGAAAAGTGTACGTTTTAAAAATGTACAATTATCCCGCTATGTAAATGATATCAATGAACAGGAGCAGTCACAATTTTCTGCTATCACGATCAAATTACCAGACAACAGCACCTATATTGCATTTTCAGGAACAGATGCAACGCTTGTCGGCTGGCATGAGGATTTTAATATGCTTTATCTAAAGCAGACACCGGGACAGGAAAAATCACTGGCTTATTTAAATGCCCTTGGGAATCTGGACACTCCGCTTCGTCTGGGAGGACATTCCAAAGGTGGAAACTTCGCTATCTATGCTGGAATGTATTGCGAAAAATCTCTGCGTGATCAGATTATCGCTATCTACAACAACGATGGACCAGGATTTTCGAAAGACGTTGTGGCAAGTGCAGCATACCAGAATCTATTGCCCCTTATTACAACGATTGTCCCAGAATCCTCTGTGGTTGGGCGGTTATTTGAACATCAGGAAGATTATGTTGTTATTAAGAGTGAAAATAAGGGATTAAAACAGCATGACGCCATGTCATGGGAAGTGCTTGGAAATCATTTTGTACACGCTGTTACACCTGCCAATCAAAGCCTGCTTGCAAATCAGGCAATCCGGGAATGGATTGCGTTAATCCCAAGAGAAAAGCGCAAAGAAATCGTAGAAGCTGTTTTTCAGATTTTGGACGCAGCCGGTATTGAGACCGTCGACGATTTTCTTACATTGAAATTAAAAGATATCCGTACAATCATTCAGACAAAAAAGAAATTGCCACGCGAGACAAGTGATTCCATCTCTGACGCGGCATTCCTATTGATTAAAATTATGATCAAAACCTTTACCTCAACCTAAAACAATCTTCCATGCCTCTGTCAGCTTCTCGAGGTTCCAGCTTGCATTTGCCGGACTGGTAGAAGGCAGACAGATGGCATTTCTTTTTGTCTGCGGATAAATATATCGCTGATATAACTGCTCTGCCTTTTTCCCGTTCACAAAGATCTGTTCTATCTTTGTGGTTTCTAAGATTTTTGAAATCGGATTCGGAACGACATTCCGAATTGAGCTATCGGAAGAACCAGTAATCTCACATTGTCCGATCACATCCCACACAGCAATTCTATGTTCCAATAAAAATGCTTTCTTCTCCTCTATCGTACCAGGTACCTCTGCCTGAAATACATTTGCAAGCACTTTCCAAAAACGATTCTGCGGATGTCCATAAAAGAATCCTGCCTCTCTCGATTTGACTGAAGGAAAGCTCCCCAATATCAAAATACGAGAATGTTCATTATACACTGGTGAAATTGTATGTATCTGATGCTGCTGTTCCATACCTCTCCCTCGGGGACGCTTCTTTTGTCACAAGAAGTGTCCCTCTGTCTCATGTTATAATACAAAAAAAGACCTCATCGGTCTTTTCTTTCTGTACCTTCAGAACTTCATACAAAGATCTTATATCTAACCCTTAACAAATCATCTTTCCGTTCTCAAAACCTCTAAGGATAAGCCTCGACCTATTAGTACTTGTCAGCTGAACGTGTTGCCACGATTACACTCCAAACCTATCAACTTGTAGTCTTCAAGGGGTCTTACTCTTATGATGGGATATCTTATCTTGAGGGGGGCTTCACGCTTAGATGCCTTCAGCGTTTATCCTGCCGGACTTGGCTACTCTGCCATGCTGTTGGTACAACAACAGATACACCAGCGGTCCGTCCATCCCGG
>ENA-OQEN01000313-OQEN01000313.1-human-gut-metagenome-genome-assembly--contig:-NODE-313-length-21342-cov-2.640867_pt1 | contig 21342 bp, 28 predicted proteins | sample MGYA00242791_ERZ504627 | MGnify/ENA primary metagenome ERZ504627 (study PRJEB26092, sample SAMD00036316) | human gut metagenome | host: Homo sapiens | study: EMG produced TPA metagenomics assembly of... | reverse complement strand
TGAAAAGAAAGCCTTTGTCCGCCAAGAGCGTTACTACGGCGCGTATGAACGCCGTTTGACGTATCCGGCATCGATGTGGACGCAATCAAGGCAGCTATGAAACGGCGTGCTGACCTTGGAGCTGCCGAAAGCGCCGGAAATCAAACCCGAAGTTAAGAAAATTGAAATCCAGTAAAAAGCAGCAGGGAGCCGCGCAGCAATGCGGCTCCCCTTTTGTCTATGGGGTTCTGTTGACAAATGGAAACAGGAAGGATAAAAGGATGTGGCGGCGCTACCGCTTAGACGGTTCGCCCCCATCCCACAAGCGTTTGAGAAAGAGCCGCTAACTTTGTAAGGGTTGGGCGGCTGCTTTCTTTTTAGCTGAAAAACGCCAGAACAAGCCCTGCCACGCCAATCATTCCAAGCGAAAAACCAAAAAGATTTTCATATGTAACGTATTGCAATGCAAAATGCTGCATCATCAGCATCACCCCCTTTTGGGGGCTGGCGGTCGTGAATCCGCCGGAGTAAACCGCCTGCCGTTGCCGGTAGCGCCACAATGAAATACTAGCACAAAATCGGGCAGGTCGATCCATTTTAGGATGGCTGCCCGATTTTTGTCAGATATCAATTTTTGCTTTACTCCGCCGCCTTCACACGGAACAGCTTCACCCCATGCTTCGGCACATAACCTGACAGCGCATCCTGCACCTGCGCCTCGTGCCCTGTCCAGAGCTCCTTCACCTCATAACCATCCGCATACGGCAGGTCGACGAAGCCTCGTTTGCCAACGCGCGCAAGCTCACCTCTACCTGCTTTTCCGACGGTCCCTTGTTGAAGAAGCAGACTGCAGCTCACGGTTTTCCAAAGGTTTTACAAGAATATCCACCAGTCCATCCTTGCGCACACGGCGGCACTGCACGCCCAGCGGATCCTGATCAATGGCGATCACCTCGCGGTTTTTTAGGATGGAGAGCGTTTTATTCTCCTCATCCACAGTGCCGTCCGCTTTGATGAATTTGCGGATATCGTTTCCGAGAATCAGCGGCGCGGCCATCATGCACCAAAGGGTAAAGTGGCTCTTGTTCTCCTCAAAGGTCAGGCTCCCGTTGCCGACCTCTAGCATATCAGGATCATTCCATCCGCCGGGGCCCGCATGGGCATAGAGCCGGACGTTACGCTCATAGATGCCCAGCATCGAAACCCAATTGGCCTGGATATCCGGCGTGGTGCGCCAGAGGTTGCCCGCTTCGCGGCCCCATTGATAGGCTTATTCCAGCCCCATTCACAAATGGAATAGACGATTGGCTTTTCTGGCTGACCGGTGCGTTTCGCATATTCTTTGGTTGCCTTTTTGAGCTGAACGCCCATGTTCTGATATTGCAGGGCAGCACTGTCAAAGCGAGAAGCAACGGGGTTATGAATTTTCACTGTGTTCCCACCCGCCTTGAGCTGCACACGCACCTGGATGCGCCCAGTTGCACTCCAGGATTTTGTGGGAGGAACATCCACATGGTATTGATCCACCCCGTTGACTGTAACCATGCAGAATTTTGCGGTATTATCCTTTTTGCGCAGGCCGATGGTCAGCACATATTCGCCCGCCTGATCCACCGTGACATTCTGGAAGGTGATTGCGCCTTGATTGGCATCCAGGCCGGCAACGTATTTGCCGCTGTCGAGCGCGCTATCCTCAATCACGCAGGCGCGGCCCTCCAGCAGCGCATCCTCCGCCTGGAGCGCAAACGCATCCCGCTCGCCTGCCTTGCCGATGAAAATTTGATCAATGCAGGGCGCTTTCGTAGGAATCTGCACATTGTGGCAGAAATCGTATTTAAAATATTCCACACCCCACTCCGCGAGCGTGCGCGCGTCCGTCTCCTCATGGCCGAGCGAAGCGGGCAGATCCTCGCAAGTCAGCGTGCCGTTGGAGGTGTAGAGCCAAGCTTCATGCCCTGGGCATTTACATCCTCCACCAGCTTTTTGATTCCGCTCGGAAAATTTGTGAGATCGCCCTGAAGCCTCCCCTCTTCATCTCGAATGGAGGACTGCCAGCAGTCGTCCAGGTTGAGATACTGATACCCCATTTCAACCAGACCGGAGGACTTCATGGCAGCGGCCGTCTCCCGAATGATCTGCTCGTCGATCTTCTGCCGGAAGGTGTTCCAGCTTGACCAGCCCATGGGCGGAGTCAACGCCACGCCGTTGTCATAATGCTTCGTCGCGGTCACATGCAATTGCGTCTGCGCAATGAGCTTCTTTGCCACACACAGCGGGCAAATATTCTTACGTTTCAAATACGCGCCTCCGGCAGCTGCGCCCGCACCTGCCGTCAATGCCGCAAGGGCCGCTATTGTTTTTGCTTTCATGTGCAAAACCATCCTTATTCTTATTTGATCCATCAATAAAAAACTTTCGAGAAAGCCAGGCACGAAGGCGCTTATTGCGCGCTACGGCGATAAAAAACGCCATCAGTGCAAGGCAGCACACCGCAATCACCAGCGAATATTGCAGCGGCCTGCCCGTGTGCTGATACAGGCTAAACAACACATCGGCATAAACGGCGTATAGCGTAATCTCTGCCAGCACAGCGATAGAAACATGCGGCCAGTCGCGCCGTTTGCGCCCGAGCCATGAAATCATAAAAAGCGAGATGACGGAAAGCCCCAAAATCAGCGGAAGCCCCAAATGCAAAAACCAGCCCCGCGGCCCCCAGCCGACCACGTAATAAAGCCAGGTATACAGCGTGCCCGCAAGCGTATCCAACAGCCACAACACGAGCGGCCGCGGTTTTTCCATCAAAAATGGAACAATGAAAAACACCCAAAACAAAAGGCTGGAGGATACGATGTAGCCGACCAGACGCCGCTGTCAAGGATCAGCAGGTTTGCCACGCCACAAATCAGGTTTGGAATAAGCAGCACCATAGAAACGAGGAAGGCAATATACCGCCGGTTCGTCTTCCGGGAGTGCCAACCGATCCGGATACGGCGGGGGAAGAGCCTCTTCCGGCTCGTCGAGATAAGGGTTGAGCACCGGCGCGCCGCACAGTGCGCATTTTTTCGCGCTGTCGTCTAGCTCCACGCCGCAATTGACACAATAGGACAAGTCATAAGCACCTCCAGATGCCGCATACAACGGCCCAAAATGAAAATTACTCCATCTGCTCCCGGTTGCTTTCGATCTTCACATGGATGCCCATTTTCACAAGCCGAGTGAAAAATTCCCGCTCAATATCACTTTCCTGATAGATATTGGCAAAGGTCAGCGCAAACGTATTTTGGAAGCTGACCGCCGCGCAGCGCGAGCCGCTACGTCTGCCGGGCCCAGTCATGAGCACAAAACGGTCGATATACGCCTCCATCTCCTTTGGCACACGCACGATACCGAGATTGGAAATCAGCACGCTGGTCGCCTTTTCGCCTGTGATCAAAAACGATAAGCCAATAAAAAAATCTTTAATGGGCAGCGGCAGAAAGCGCATAAACGGATTCGACTCGAGCTTGAGATTGCTCGACATCATGGCGTTAAGCTCTTTCGAATTGTTGATATAGCGCAGGTAGAGGGAAACCTGCCGAACGATTTCCGCAAACGTATACTCTCCCATGTTGGGATCAATGCGTACGGAATAGCAAAGCGAAAAATTGCGCAGTGTTTTTGTGGGAAAGGAGTTGCGCAAATTGACAGGAATTTGGACGCTTACATCCTTCAGCTTTCCGCGCCCCCGGTGCTCTTCGAGCTGTTTGCGGTAATGCACATCTAACAATAGCGCCGCTATAAACTCCGTAATCGTCACACCATATTCCTTCGCCTTGTTTTTCAATGCGTCAACGGGCATATAGCCGGTGGTGATATTGACCATGTGCGCAGGCATGCGTGTGCCCTTTGCGTGGTAGGCAAATTTATTCACCTTGTGGCGCGGTGCGGCCTTTGAGGAGGCGAAGCGCTGAAAGGGATCGCTGACCTCATCCTGCGTGGGCCGCTCGTTGAGATCAAGCACCCCTTCACCCGGCGGAATTTCATGCCCCATCAGCCGCAAATATTGAGCCGCAATCGTGCTCAGCAGGCGGGAGGCGCCGTAAGCATCGCTGAGCGCATGGTAAAAATCGATGGAAATTCGTTTTTCATGGTAATAAACGCGAAATAAAAAAACGGTTATTCTCCCGCCAATTCACACGGTGGCAGGGGTTTTGGATATCCGGCTGGATCGGTGGAGCCAGACGATCATTTTTTTCTAGATAATGCCAAAAGAAGCCCCTGCGCATCCTGACATTGAAACAGGGAAAACGCGGGAGCGTCATAATAACAGCCTGCTCCAACACTGCGGGGTCCACTTTCTCCCGCAGCACGACAGAGAGGCGAAAAATATTGGACCACTTTTGGGTATTCTGCCCTGGAAAAATTTTGGCCGCATTATCGAGCCTGTACCACTCGCGCGGTTTGAAGATCCCCTTTGACTGAGCCATGCAACACACCTCGCAGCAAGGGATAAATCAATCTGGATACGATGGCTAATTAGGTGTTTTTATCCACCTGATGAAACTGCTTGAGGTTGCCGGATTTCTGACGGCGGCGAGCAAGCTCTGCCGTCACATCGGAAACATCAACGCCCTCGTTTGCCATCAACACCAGCAGGTGAAAGAGCAGGTCGCCGATCTCTGCAACGGTATCTTCTTTCACGCCGTTTTTGGCTGCGATAATCGTCTCGCCCGATTCCTCCGCCACCTTTTTTAAAATTTTATCCGTGCCCTTTTCAAAAAGATAGCAGGTATAGGAGCCCTCCTGCGGGTTTTCCCTGCGGTCAAGGATCACATTATATAATTCCTGAAAAACATCCTGCATGGGTTAGATTTCCTCCCATATGGTTTGATAAAAACAGCTGTGGCTGCCCGTGTGGCAGGCGGGGCCCGTCTGACGCACGGTGATGAGCAGCGTATCATCGTCGCAGTCCGAACAGATGGAGAGAACCTTCTGGGTATGACCGGAGGTTTCGCCCTTGTTCCAAAGCTTTTGCGCGAACGGCTGTAAAACCAAGTATACCCTGTTTCCATCGTTTTGGCAAGAGATTCCAAGTTCATATAAGCGAGCATGAGCACCTCATTCGTGCCCTCTTCGACGATGATTGCCGGAATGAGCTCCGCTTTTACAAAATATTTTGATAAATCCACAAAAATGTCTCCTTCCGAAACAGATATCAGACGACAGGCAAATAGCTAAACGCTGTCATCTGATATCTGCAATCTGAATCGCCTCGCGCAGGGAAAGCGTTCCTTTATAAATCGAGCGTCCGCAGATCGCGCCGTACAGCCCGCAATCCCGCAGGGCGGCAATATCGCTGAGATTTGTCACGCCGCCGCTTGCGACGATATCGCATTTCACCGCCCGCTGGATGCGGGTAAGCTGCCGAGATTCGGCCCGGAGAGCATCCCGTCGCGCGCGATATCCGTGCAGATCAGGCATTGCACGCCTGCATCCTCCATGCGCTTTGCAAGCTCCACATCGCTGACCGCGCTCGTTTCCACCCAGCCCTCGGCGGCCACCATGCCGTCGCGCGCGTCGATGCCCACAGCAATCTGGCCGCCGAATTCCGCCACGGCCTGGCGGACAAGCAATGCGTCCCGCAGGGCAATGGAGCCGAGGATCACGCGGGAAATCCCGTTTTCGAGATAAAAAGCGATATCCGTCATGGTGCGGATGCCCCCGCCAACCTCCACTTTCAGCCCGCTTTCCTGCACGACCTCCAGAAAGATCCCGGTGTTTTTGCGCACACCCTCTACCGCGCCGTCGAGATCAACCATGTGGACCCAGGAAGCGCCCGCAGCCTTGAAAGCCCCTGCGGCTTCCAGCGCACTGTTTGCCACCTGCTCAGCGGTGGACATCTCACCCTGATACAGCCGCACGCAGGTCCCGTTTTAATATCGATCGCGGGAAAATCAGCATAACAAAACCCCTTTTATAGATTTCAGCGTTCAAACATCAGATATCAGACGTTCCTGATCCCGTTCTGACGGCTGGTTATCCGATTTCTAAAGTCTGTCTATTCCAGCGTCCCCTTGGTGGACAGCGTCCCTTTCCCCGTTTGTGTAACCGCCTGGCGCAGCGCGTGTGCCGCCGCTTTAAACAGCGCCTCGATCTGGTGATGGGAATTGCCGCCGTAGGGCACGTTCAGGTGCAGCGTGACCCCGGCGTTCATGGCAAACGCGCGGAAGAATTCGCCGCACATGCAGGTGTCGAACCCGCCGACGCGCTCCTCCGGGAATGCCGCGTTAAACACCAGATAGGGCCGCCCGCTAACGTCCACCGCCGCAGAGGCGAGCGTTTCATCCATCGGCAGAAGAAAGCTGCCGTAGCGCGCAATGCCGCTCTTATCACCGAGCGCCTCACAAAAGGCCCTGCCCAGCACGATGCCCGCATCCTCAATCGTGTGGTGGCAATCCACCTCCAGGTCGCCTTTAACGGCCACCTCAAGCCCGAAGCCGCCGTGCACGGCGAAGGCCTCCAGCATGTGGTCAAAAAAGCCGACGCCCGTATTGATTGCAACGTCGCCGCCGTCCAGATTGAGGCGCACAGTCACGCGCGTTTCCTTCGTGCTGCGCATCTGTTCGGAAGTCCGCATATTTCCAATCATCCTTTCTCTGTATAAAAGAAACGGATTGCATCCGCCGCCTTCTCATTTTCATGGTTGCGCCCGGCCGTCACCCGCAGGTATTCGCCCATGCGGCGCACGATAATCCCCTGCCTTTTCAGTGCGTCGAACAGCTCGCCCGCCCGCTCGCATTTCGCCCAGACAAAATTGGTGACGGGCCGCACGATTTCCACCTTGCCGGGGAAATCGGCCGCCAGCGATTGGAACAGCCGGTAAAGCGCCTCGCGCGAAACGATCAGCCGCTCAATATTGCGCCTGAGCTGCTCCGGATGCGAAAATGCAACGCACCCAAGCGCCTGCGAAACGGAATTGACATTGTAGGGCGACTTCACGCTGCGGATCACGCGCGTGAGCATTTCATTCGCCACGGCAAAGCCCAGCCGGATGCCCGCGAGGCCGATCGCCTTTGAGCAGGTGCGCAGGATGATGAGATTGTCATACTGCGCCGCCTCCCGCAGCAGGGATTGATCCCAAAAATCCATATACGCCTCGTCCAGCACAACAAGCGCGTCCGTCCCGCGGATGATTTTACGCGCATCGTCCGCGGAAAGGCCCACGGAGGTTGGGTTGCAGGGGTTGGAGAATACGATTAGCCGCGCGCCTTCCCGCCGCGCCGTGTCGATCACCCGCTGCGGATCAATGGTGAAATCCGCGTTTTTCTCCATCGTCACGCACGGGCACTCGACGATGCCGGTATAGAAGCGGTACATGGAAAAATCCGGCGCAAGGGTGAGCACCTTGTCCCCTTTTTGCAGAAAAGCGCTCATGATAATGGAGATCAGCTCGTCCGAGCCGTCGCCCGCCGTCACAAGCTCCGGCGAAATGCCGTAAAAGGAGGCAAACAGGCCGCAGACCTTCTGCGCATACGGTCCGGATATCGGTTGAGCGCGGTTTCTTCCAGCGCTTTCCTCATCTCCGCCTGCACTTCATCGGGGAACGGAATGTAGGATTCGTTTGCATCCAAGCGGATCGGATACGCCCCGCAGATCGGGTCGTAAGGGGTCAGCGTTTTGATTTTATCATTCAGGCAAATGCCACGGATAGGACCATCCTTTCTCTATCGGCAAATCAAAAAATCTTATTTTCCCTTTAAAACCGCACTTTGATGGAATTCGCGTGAGCGGTTAGGCCCTCTGTTTCCGCGAGCTTGACGATATCGTCCTTCGCTTCGCGCAGGGCTGCCTCCGTATAATAGAGAAAGCTCGATTTTTTTACGAAGCTGTCCACCCCCAGCGGGGAGAAAAAGCGCGCCGTCCCGCTCGTGGGCAAAACATGGTTCGGCCCTGCGTAATAATCGCCCAGCGGTTCCGGTGAATAGTTGCCGAGAAAAACCGAGCCGGCGTTATCAATCCGGCCGATGTATTCCATCGGGTTTTCCACACACAGCTCCAGATGCTCGGGCGCCAGATCGTTTGCAAAGCCGATGGCCTCGTCGAGCGTCCGGCAAATAATCACTGCGCCGTAGTCTAGGAGGGACTGTTCAATGATTTTCCGGCGGGAAAGCGAGCGCACCTGCTCCTTAAGCGCGGAAACCGTCTCCCTTGCGATCCGTTCGCTGGTGGTGAGCAGGATGGCGGAGGCCAGCACGTCATGCTCGGCCTGGGACATGAGGTCGGCCGCTAAAAAGGCGGGATTAGCCGTATCATCTGCAACGATGAGAATCTCACTCGGCCCCGCGACCATATCGATATCGACCGTGCCATAGAGCAGCCGCTTTGCCGTGGCAACATAAATATTGCCCGGCCCGACGATCTTATCCACGCGTGGCACCGTTTCGGTGCCGTAAGCAAGCGCCGCCACTGCCTGCGCGCCGCCCATGAGGTAAATCCGATCTACTCCCGCGACTGCCGCGGCCGCGAGGATATCCGGATTGGCGCTCCCATCCTTTGCAGGAGGCGTGACCATGACCAGCTCCTCCACGCCCGCGATCTTTGCGGGGATCGCGTTCATCAGCACGGAGGAGGGGTACGCCGCTGTGCCGCCCGGCACATAGAGACCGACGCGTTTTAGGCCGCGCACGCGCTGGCCAAGGATCACACCGTTATCGAGCGTGTTTAAAAAGCTCTGCCGCTTCTGCCGCTCGTGAAAATCGCGGATGTTGGCGGCCGCCTGATAGAGGGCATAGACGAACTTGGAATCGCACTGGTCGAGCGCCGCTTCCATCTCCGGCCGCTCGACGAGGATATGTTCAGGCATCTGTCCGTCGAATTGGAGCGTATAATTCTCCACGGCGCGGTCGCCATTCTGCCGGACGTTGTCAAGAATCGCGGTCACGGCGGCGGTCACCTTGCGGTCGACCTCTCCGCTGCGCGCTTTGAGCTGCCGGAGGAGCTTTTGCTCCGCCCTTCCGTCAGCATGGGTAATTGGGATCATTGCAATTCCTCCTTCACTTGGTCCACCTGCTCCAAAAACGCCTCGATCTCCTCGCGGCGCAGCTTCATGCTCGCCATATTCACGATCACGCGCGCGAAACCGGCAGGATCTCTTCAATCACTTCCAAGCCGTTTTCCTTGAGCGTAGTGCCCGTTTCCACAATATCAACAATCGCATCAGAAAGCCCCAATAAGGGTGCGAGCTCTACGGAGCCTTCAATTTTGATGATCTGAACATCCATGCCCTTTGATTCAAAATAGGAGCGGGCCACTTTGGGGTATTTCGTTGCAATGCGCTTAACGTTATAACCGCTGAAAAAATTCTTTCCTACCGGCCCCGCGAGTGCAAACCGGCAGCGGCCGAAGCCGAGGTCCGTCACCTCATAGAAGCTCGCGCCGTTTTCCACGATCGTATCCTTGCCCACGACGCCGATATCGCACACACCATGCTCAATATAGGTGATGACATCCGCAGCCTTCGCCAACACTACCTCATATGGGCCCACCGGGAGAATCAGCCTTCTTCCCTTTTCGATCAGCGCCGTGCAGTCGAGCCCCATCTTTGTGAAAAGCTGCACGCTCATCTTTTCAAGCCTGCCCTTGGTGAGGGCGATCCGGATTGGCCTCATTGCACTTCGCCCCCTTTCACGCCGTTGATCGTGATGACCTCCACGCTCTCCTCCTTGACGACATCGAGCCTGCCGATGCCCTTGCGAGCCGCATAGTCACGCGCCGCTTCAGCGGAATTGAGCACACAGTTTTCGCACACAAGCCCCTGCGCGTTCAGGGAGCGCGCATAGGAGAGCGCCCGCACCTCGCAGCCGTCGATACCAAACACCAGCACATCAGCCGCCTTCGGCTCGGCCGCGTCGCCCCGCGCGCACATAGCGGAGGCCAACGCATCCACCTCCACGCCGAATCCGGTCGCGGGCAAAGGGCATCCAAATTCACCGAGCAGGCCGTCATAGCGCCCGCCGGAGAGCACCGTAATTCCCGAGCCCTCAATATAGCCCCGGAAAACAGTGCCTGTATAATAATTCCCGCGGTGGACGAGCCCCAGATCAATATTCACCTTGTTCTGTAAACCAAGCTGCATCAGCAGCCGGTAGATGTTGCGAAGATAAGCGAGCGGCTCCAGGGCGCTTTCCCCATCATATAATGCGGCGGCCTCATCCAGCACCTCTTCGCCGCCAAACAAACGTGGCAGCCTGCGCACCGCGCGGGCAGCTGCGTATCCCCCACCTGATCGAGCGCGTCGTTCAAAGCGGCATAGTTTTTCATTTCAATCAGCTCCACGATCTCACCGCGCAGCTTTTCATCCGCCTCCAGCGCCTGAAACAATGCGCCGGAAAAACCGGCATGGCCGATTTCAATACGGAAATCCGGCGCGCCGCACTGCTCCAGCGCATCCACAGCCGTTGTAAGGATTTCCAGATCGGCCCGCAGGCCGGATGCGCCGATGAGCTCAATGCCACTCTGCGCCGCCTCATCCCGCGGCCGGTCAGCCCCGGGTTGCGGCGAAAAACATTCTGCGAATAGAAAAGCCGCAGGGGGATTGCTTCCTCCCGCAAGCGCGTGGCTGCAATGCGCGCAATGGGAAGCGTGTTATCCGGGCGCAAAACCATCAGCCTGCCATGCGAATCCGTAATATTATAAAGGGTTTCCAACGGCATACCGGCACTCTCCCGGTCAAACACGTCGAAGAACTCCAAGGTTGGCGTGATCACGCGGTTATAGCCCCTTGCCTTAAATAAACCGGAAAGCCGGCTCTCCACCTCACGGCGGGCGGCGCACTCCTCAAAAAGCAGGTCACGCGTGCCCTCCGGCGTCGCACGCTCATATCGTCTGATTGCCAAAATAACGGCCCCTTTCGCTTTAGCGTGATAGCATGATATCACATTGAATAAGTTGTGTCAACCCTTCGCCTGCGCTTTTGCCAGTTCCTTCTCTTTTCGTATAGTCTCCAGCCGTTGCATATAGTCCGGGTAGCGCATCAATATTTTTTGGGGGTAATCCTGAATCATGCCGTTGTTTAAAATGTCATCAATGGTTTCCGATAGCTCAACCAGAGAGATGTTCCCTCCCTCCATTACCCACATGCGCAGCACGCCGACAGTGCCAGAGACAGTAAAGTTCACACGAGTGCGCAGGTCAAGCGATTCCTCATCCAAAAAGATCAAATACAGCAGCGTCAGGAATTCATCTCTAATGCGCGACTCCAACTCTTCGAAAATATACCCAGATGCTGATCCGCGAAGCAGCTTCACATAATACTCTTTATCCTGTTCAAGCCATTCTGAAATATTAACGAACAGCGTCAGAGGCATCGAGGTGGGTAAGGGCGTAAAAAAATCATGGAAAAAGCCCTGAATCGTCTCCACAAATTCATTCTCCATCTGCTCCAGCATATCGTAAATATCCAAATAATGCAGATAGAATGTGCTTCTGTTGACATCCGCCTTCTGAGTCAGCTCTTTGACGGAAATTTTACCGACCGCCTTCTCCAGCATCAGATCTACCAAAGCGTTTTGCAGCAACATTTTCGTCCGTTTTATCCGCCGGTCTTGCGTCTCCTCCTGCATTCATATCATCCTTTCTAATCAACAATCTATTCAATTCAGTCCATTAACCTACATATTAAAAAAATCTGATGCGTGACATCACATCATAGGCTTATTATAATAAAAGTGTAATCAATAATCAACACATTGTATGGAAAATGCATCCTCCTATTTCACCCGCTTGTCAAAACCGTTCTTTCCACTTTGACGAGCGCCTTTTCCGACATGCGTCCGGACAGCTTTTCTCTCCCCCTTTCTTAGCGTCCGGCGATTCATAAACCCCATCCGATAAGAAGAAAACCGCAGGCCGTATGGTCAGCGGTTTCTTCTTATAATCTATTGAAAAAGAGAATCTCTTACACTCCGTTTTTCACCCAACCAGCACTGTCGGGCTTTTATATGCCTGTCCAGGCTGGCCGCAGCGATGATCCGGCTGATCGCCGCAAAGCATTCGTCAATCGGGTTTGCACTGTCGATCACATATTCGCCCTCCAGGGGGCCGATATCTGCTTTCCGATAATGCTCTAAAACATGCTCCAGAGAATGAAACGATTCATGCAACAGTGGATTTTTCAGCCGTTCCAGATGCCGCTGCTTCCATGCTTCCTCATCGCTACAATCCAGAAAAAAGCGAAACACTTTGTTCTGCTTAAAATCCAGCCTGTTCAGAAAAAACGCCGCATTGCCCCGGTCGCCGAGGGCCAGGTCCACAATGAAATCCGCGCCCAAGCTGAGATTGGTTTGCAGGATGCAGCAAAGGATATCATAACATAGAGCATTTCCGGCACCCCGGTCTGTTAGATACTCACCGCTTTTGATCGCATCGGTGATATCGTCCTTGCGGAAAACAGGGATCGCCAGCTTTTGAGACAGGCGGCTGGATAAGGTCGTTTTTCCGGTAGCCGCCTTGCCACGAAACAGATAAACGGTTCCCATATACCTCCATTCTGCCGCTATACATCAGCATAAATGGGGCTGAAAAAGCGGCGATTCCAAAAAAAGCTCGGCTCTTTTCGAGCAAAAGTCCGGCTAAATCCTCCTGTATGCCGTTTTGCTGATGTTTAAAGCGAATCCTTCTCAGCCAGAAGCGTTTCCATGGAAATCGCCTCAAACCGCGTGGTATCCACGCTTTGCGCCTGATCGATCTCCTCATACAGGATGCCGATCCGATCATCCGGCAGCTGCGTCAGGCAGGAATAGGCGAAGGATTGTTCCGGCCCCGTAATGGCAAAATGATAGTTCCACGCAAAGGTATAGGGAGCAGCCGCTCCCTCCTTCCTATCGATCAGGCCAATATGGACCATGCCGTGCTTGCGGCCCGGCCCAGCCGGGGCGGAGACGAGCACCGCGGGCTTGCCATCGATGCAGCCCCATAGCGGATGGCGGAGAGCTGGCAGCCTGATCCTCCTGCCAGAGGCAGCCCTGGCACCAGCGCGCCGTCGCTCCAGGTAATGCCGCCGTCCGCGCTGTGGGCCGTGGCGACTCTGCCCGCCTTGGTGCGGGCAAACACCTGCACGCTGCCATCCGGCAGCTCCACAAGCTGGGATTCGCTCATCATGCCGATCTCCCGCCCATAGCGCGGCCCACCGCCCAAATGCCAGGTTCCGCCATGATCGTCGCTGTAAATCACCATGCAGGACTGCTCCCGAAAGCCAGCCGTCACATGATAAACAGGGAACAGCAGCCTTCCGGCATGTTCCCCGCCACGCAGCTGGACGCCACAGCCTGGCCCTGTTACCAGCACGCGCATATCCGGCGATTTTACCATTGCATTAAGGGAAATGGGGCTTGACCAGGTTTTGCCCTGATCATGCTATAGCGCAAAAATAGATAAGATGTTTTTTCTGCTTGAAAAAGGGAATCCGCGTAAAAAAGATGCATCGGCACTTTGATATCCGTCTTTTTCGTGCGCACCAGTGTTTTCCCGACGATAGCCCGCCGCTGGCGGACAAAAAGCGGCTTTCCGTTTTCCAAAAGCTCATATTCCGCATTCAGGGAATAGGCGGTTGGCTGCCCATCCTGCGAACAAATCATTCCGTCCGGGCGCACATAATAGCGGAAGGATAAGCTGCCCTTTTTACGCAGCCGCAGGCAGGCCTCGCCGCCAATTTGCGCATAACCTGAGCCCGTTTTAGCCTGTAGGGAACCAAATCCGCCGGGGAACATATCCACCAACAAAAAAATCCGCCCCGTTTCCCGATCCTCCAGCAGGCATGGATCTATAGTTGATGCGCTCGGCTTTGTGGCCATCGCGCCGTTGCGCAGCGGCAAACGCGCATCGCTATCTGCATAGTCTACAAGGTGGAAGGGAAGCGTTGGCTTCGACCATGTTTTGCCGCAATCGTTGCTCAGGGAGAGCGCTGTATCCAAATTGTTAGGCGAATCATGCAGGCCGCCGAAGCGGGCGTCCATTGCGGCAATGGTCACGCCTGCTGCGTGGTGATCAGGGCGGGAATCGGTAGTAATTGCAGCCGAGCCCATCCCCAGAATGGAAGGGTATCGCAAAGGGGCGATTCTGTTGCGTCATTGCATTCCACAGCCTTTCTTTAACCAAATAAGCTCATCTGGCTGCTCTGGGGCAGCCCCTCAAGCGCGCCCGCCTCGCCCAGCATCGTCATCACGCTGCTGGAAACGCCGGAGCGGTTGCGCAGATCATCGCAGGAGATGAATGCCCCTTGGCCGTCATCCCGCGCGGCGGCAAGGCCCTTTGCCGCGCTCTCACCCGTCCCCTTGAGGGCCAAAAACGGCAGGCGGATTTTACCATCCTCAATCTGATAAACGGTCGCGTCGGATTTGTAGAGATCAACGGGCAAAAACTCGATGCCGCGCGCGAGCATCTCGTTGACAATCTGCAAAATGGTGAGCTGATCCTCCTCTTTCGCGGAGGCGTCCTTGCCCTTTGCCATCAGCTCATCCATTTTGCGCTTGACCGCTGAACGCCCCGCCACGCTGACACCGCGTCAAGGTCGCCGCCGCGCACGGTAAGAAGCGCCGCGTAATATTCCAGCGGCCGGTAGATTTTATACCAGCAAGCGCAGCGCGGCGCTGACATAGGCCGCGGCGTGCGCCTTGGGGAACATATATTTGATCTTCAGGCAGGAGTCGATATACCACTCCGGCACGTTGTTATCCCGCATGGCCTGCTTGTGCTCGTCCGTGAGGAGCTTGGGGGCCTTGCCCTTTCGGACGATCTCCATGATTTTGAACGCCATGCCAGGCTCTACACCCTTATGCATCAGATAGGTCATGATGCTGTCACGCGTACCGATTACCTCAGAGATGGTGCAGGTACCGTTCTGAATGAGTTCCTGCGCATTGCCAACCACACGTCCGTGCCGTGCGACAGGCCGGAAATCTGCAACAGGTCGGAGAAGGTCTTCGGCTTTGCCTCCATGAGCATACCGCAAACGAAATTCGTGCCCATCTCAGGGATGGAGAGCGTTCCCGTCGGCCAGCCGATCTCCTCGGCTGTCACGCCGAGCGGCTCCGGCTGGTGCACAGCTCAATGATCTTGCGGTCGCAAATATCCACGTCCATCACCGGGATGCCCGTCATATCCTCCAAGTGCTTGTAGAGGGTGGGCACATCGTGGCCAAGCTCATCGAGCTTTAACAGCGTATCGTGCAGCGCGTGGAAGTCAAAGTGCGTGGTGACGGAGCCTTATCCGCGTCATCCGCCGGGTGCTGGACGGGCGTGAACTCATAAACCTCATGATCGTTCGGCACAACGACCATGCCGCCCGGATGCTGGCCGGTGGTGCGCTTGACGCCGGTGCAGCCGCGCGCAAGCCGCTCCTCCTCAGCTTTGTGCAGAATCAGGCCCCGTTCCTCCGTATATTTTTTCACGAAGCCATAGGCCGTTTTTTCCGCCACCGTGGAGATTGTGCCGGCCTTGAACACATTTTGCGGGCCGAACAGCTCCTCCGTATAGCGATGGGATTGCGCCTGGAACTCGCCGGAGAAGTTCAGGTCGATATCCGGCTCCTTATCGCCGTTGAAGCCGAGGAAGGTCTCGAACGGGATTTCATGCCCGTCGCGCTTCATCGGGATGCCGCAGTGCGGGCAATCCTTGGGCGGCAGGTCGTAGCCGGAGCCGACGGAGCCGTCGGTAAAAAATTCACTGTGGCAGCACTGCGGGCAGACATAGTGCGGCGCAAGGGGTTCACTTCGGAGATACCCGCCATCGTCGCCACGAACGACGAGCCGACGGAGCCCCGGGAGCGACGTGATAGCCGTGATCCTCGGAGTTTTTCACCAGCTTCTGCGCGATGATATAGAGGACGGCAAAACCGTGCTCGATGATCGAATCGAGCTCGCGCGTAAGGCGGTCGGCCACATACTGTGGCACAGGATCTCCATACATCTTTTTGCAGTTCGTCCAGCAGATTTCGCGCAGTTCCTCCTTCGCGCCGGGGATGTTCGGCGGGAAATTGCCCTCCGGGAAGGGGCGCATCACGTCTACCATATCCGCAATTTGATTCGGATTTTCCACGACCACCTCATAGGCCCGCTCGCGAGATAGGCAAATTCATCGAGCATTTCCTGCGTGGTGCGCAGGTAGAGCGGGGCCTGGTTGTCCGCATCGGAAAATCCCTGCCCAGCCATGAGGATGCGGCGGAAAATTTCATCGCCCGGGTCAAGGAAATGGACGTCGCACGTGGCGACCACCGGTTTATTCAGTCATCGCCGAGCTTGAGAATCGTCTGATTAATCTCCTCCAGCTGCTTTTCGCCGCTGACACGGCCCTCCCGCACGAGGAAGGCGTTGTTGCCCTTGGGCTGGATTTCCAGATAATCGTAAAACGAAGCGATTGATTTTAGCTCGTCCCAAGGCCTTCCGTCGAGCACGGCGCGGTAGAGCTCGCCCGCCTCACAGGCGCTGCCGATCAAAAGCCCCTCGCGGTATTTGATCAGCTCGCTCTTCGGGATGCGCGGCTGGCGGTAGAAATACTTCAGGTGGGACATCGAGATCAGCCGGTAGAGATTTTTCAACCCCGTCAGGTTCTTCACCAGGATGATCTGGTGATAGGAGCGCAGCTTTTTGGGATCCACCTCCGAAAGCGCAGTATTGAGCAGGCCAATCGATTCAATATTGCCCGCTTTGCGCGCTTCTTCGAGCAGAAGGACAAAAATATCCGCCAGGATTTTGGCGTCATCACAGGCGCGGTGGTGGTTAAAATCCTCCAGCTTTAAATATTTCGCAACCGTATCGAGTTTATAATTCTTCAGCCCCTTTAAGAGCGAGCGGCTCATCGGGACGGTATCGATGCTGGTATAGTTGTATTCGATATGATGCCGCGCACAGACCGCGCGAATAAAGCCGGTATCAAAGGGGGCGTTGTGCGCTACCAGCGTGGCAGCGTCGCCGCAGAAGGAAAGAAACGCGCGCACCGCCGCTTCCTCGTCTGGCGCATCCTTGACCATCTCGTCCGTGATGCCGGTCAGCTCCGTAATGCGCGCGGGGATTGGCATTTCTGGATTGGCAAAGGTATCGAAGGAATCGAGGATTTTCCCGCCCTTTACGCGCACAGCACCAATTTCCGTGATGCGATCATCCTGCGCGTTGAAGCCCGTGGTCTCGATATCGAAAACGATAAATTCACCGTCGAACGGCGTATCCTCTCGGCCGGTGACAATCGGCACCATATCGTTGACGAAATAGCCTTCCACGCCGTAGATCACCTTAATTCCCGTTGCAGCGGCGGTGTTCATCGCCTCCGGGAACGCCTGCGCAACGCCGTGATCCGTGATTGCAACAGCCTTATGCCCCCATTCAGCAGCACGCTTGATAAGCGCGGAGCAGTCGGAGATACCATCCATTGCGCTCATTTTGGTGTGCAGATGGAGCTCGACGCGCTTGACCGGTGCATCATCCATCTTCTTTTCCTTCTGGACGCTCATGATGGAAAGCGGGCGGATCGCGTAATCACGGAAGTATTTATCGTAGCTGACGCTGCCGCGCACCAGCACCGTCATTCCATCCTTGATGGCCTGATCGACCTTTGCGGCATTTTCTTTCTCATCAAAAATCTTCACCGTGTAGGAGCCGGTGTAGTCGGTGATGTGAAAGGAGATGATGAGGCTTCTGCCGTCACGCGTCTCCTTCGATTCATAGCCGAACACGTCTCCCCAGACTGTGACCGTGCCGTCCTCCGGGTTGAGATCGCGGATCGGCGCCGGCTTGTTGCGCACCGGGCGGCCCAGAATCTCCCGCGCGGTTTCGAGATAAAGCGGCAGGCCGTCGTACATCTTGTGCTCGCCTTTCAGCTTATCCCCTTCCGCTTTGCGTTTGGCGGCCTCCCGCTCTGCTTTCTGCTGCGCATCCGCCTGCTCCTGCATTTTCACAAAAGCCGGCGCTTCCGGCGTAACGGTCACTTCGCCGTCAAACCGGATTTCTACCGCAACACCGAAGCGCTTTTGCACCAGCGCGCGCAGAAAGGCGTCGCAGCCCGTATCTTTTAGAATATCCGCGCCGCCGTGCGTGAGCGTGATGGTGAACACATTCTCCTCCAGACGGGCCGCCGCATCATTCAAAAAGCCGTTCGCAGCGGCGTTTTCCCGCCGCAGCGCCCGCACCATATGCGGAAAATAGGCTTCTGAAAAAGCCTCCTTGGGAAAATACGGCTCAATCGCCACCGATTGCAGCCGCATCAGCGTTCGGATTGACCGCTGCGCCGCCTCCAGCATTTCCTCCGGAAATACGGCGTCAAAATCCACTTCGATATCCAGCGCACGCGCTTCCCGTTCAATGACAACAGACAGAACCTGCCCATCGGACAGATTCTGCCTGATATGCTCCTCTATGTAATCCCCAAACAGGGCTAAAAAACGATCCTTCTGCATAACGTCTCCTATATGCTATTCATTTGCGGTCGTTTGCCTCTCAAAGCTTTTCGATCTCCCGCATCAGTTCGTCCAGAATCTGATCCTCCGGCACCTTGCGGATGATCTCGCCCTTTTTGAAAAGTAGGCCGCAGCCGTCGCCGCCTGCTACACCGATATCCGCCTCTCGCGCTTCGCCTGGGCCGTTGACTGCGCAGCCCATGACCGCCACCTTGATCGGCTTGCGGCAATCCCGCAACCGCTCCTCCACCTGGGCGGCCAGGCCAATCAGATCGATCTTCGTACGCCCGCAGGTCGGCAGGAAACGAGCGTGGGCGCATCCGTCTTGAGCCCACAGCCTTGAGGATATCGAAGCCCGCATAGACCTCATTGACCGGCGCGTCCGTCAGGGAAACGCGGATCGTATCGCCGATGCCGTGCAGCAGAAGCGAACCGATGCCGGCGCTTGATTTAATCAACCCCATGCGGGCGGTACCTGCCTCCGTTACGCCAAGATGGAGTGGATAATCACACTGCGCCGCAATGATCTCATATGCCTCCACCATCCGCTGCACATCCGAGGATTTGATCGAAATCACAATATCGTAAAAATCGCATTTTTCCAGCAGCCGCACATGATACATGGCGCTCTCCGCGAGCGCCTGCGCCGTCGGAGCGCCATGCTTTGCAAGGATCTCCTTTTCCAGCGAACCGCTGTTGACGCCAATGCGGATAGGGATGCTCTGCGCCCTACATGCATCTGCAACCGCCTTTACCCGCTCGTCGGAGCCAATATTGCCCGGATTAATGCGGATTTTATCCACCCCCGCCTCCACGCAGGCAAGCGCAATGCGATAATCAAAATGGATATCCGCCACAACCGGCACGGGCACTGCCTTTTTTAACGCGGGAATCAACTGCACGGATTTGAGATCCGGCACTGCGGCACGGATGATCTCGCACCCTGCCTCATACAGGGATTTTGCCTGTGCAACATTGCCCTCCACATCGTGTGCGGGAACGTTGAGCATCGACTGCACGCTCACCGGAGCGTCTCCGCCGATCTGCACGCCGCCTGCAAAAACGGCCCGGCTTTGCCTTCTCTCCATCGTATGTCATTCCTTTCTCATGGCAAAAGCGGCAGTTACGTCATCCACCTCGGATGAGCCGCAAAATATCGTTGAATGTGACCACTGCAATCAGCGCAAACATCAAAACCAGGCCGATCGCGTGGATCATCCCTTCTCGCTTCGGTTGATGGGCTTTCTGCGGATGCCCTCGATGATCAGGAAAAAGAGCCTGCCGCCATCAAGCCCCGGGATCGGCAGCAAATTGAATACGCCGATATTGATCGTGATAAACGCCATCAGCGACAGCGCGTTGAGGAACCCGCCGGATGTGGTCGCCTCTGCAATCACGCTCACCGTGCCGACTGGGCCGGCCAGATCGCTCAAGCCGAAACGCCCTGTTACAAGGTCAAACAGGCTCAGCACACGAGCCTTGCCATGGAGGCCGTTTCCAGGAACGATGTTTTCAGCACGTTCCAAAAGGTTTATTCTCACCGATGATAATAAAATCAAAGGTGATGACCGTTTGACCGTCCACCTCGCGCGTGTCGAATTTCACATTTTTTAATTCGGTCTTCTGGCCGTCGCGCTTGACGGTGAAATCGATCACGCCGTCCCTATCCCGCGCCATGAGGAAGCTGATATCCCGATCCGACCAGACGGATGTGCCGTTGATATGCGTGATCACATCGCCCTCCTGCAAGCCGGAGGACTGGCTTGATGCGTTTTCATGGAAACCGGCGATCTGGGTCGTTCCAATCAAATTCTGCTGGGTGAGCAAAATCGCAACGAGCACAAGGCCGAGGATAATATTCATCACCGCGCCTGCGATCACAACGAGGAAGCGCTTCCACACGGGCTTTTGGTTAAAAGCCCGCTCATCTTCGCTTGCCTCATCCTCTCCCTCCATCTGGACATAGCCGCCCATGGGGATCAGCCGCAGGGAATATTTCGTTTCCCCTTTGCCGAAGCTCAGCAGCTTTGGCCCCATGCCGATGGCGAACTCATTGACCTTGATGCCGGAGAGCTTGGCTACCGTGAAATGCCCCAGCTCATGGATTAGGATAATCACACCGAAAAACAAAATAGCGAACAGGATAGGCCAGGCCTTGCTCCAAACGCTGGCGGCATCAAGTAACAAAATCGGAATATTAATACCGGGTCACCTCTTTCATATCGAACAGTTTAGGTTTTTGCCTGTTTGCTTACAAACTCCCGCGCGGCCGCACCCGCCTCACAGATATCATCCAATGTATAATCTGGTCGGTCGGGCGCACACTCCGCAGCCGCGGCCACCAGTTCGCCGATCTCCAAAAAGCGGAGCTTTCCCTCGCGGAAGAGGCGATTCGCCTCCTCATTGGCCGCATTGGCCACCGCCGGGTATACGCCGCCGCGCAGAATCGCTCTGCGGCATACTTGAATCAGCGGGAAAGCCTCATAATCCGGCTCGGCGAAGTGCAGCGCGCCAAACGCTGCAAGGCTGAGTTGCTCGACGGGAGAGACATGCCGCTCTGGATACGTCAGCGCATATTGGATCGGAATGCGCATATCCGGCACACCCATTTGGGCAATGACAGAATGATCCGCGAATTCAATCAGCGAATGCACCACGCTCTCGCGATGGACGACGATATCCACCCGCTCCGGCGGCATAGAAAAAAGCCATACGGCCTCAATCAGCTCAAGGCCCTTATTCATCATGGTGGCGGAATCGATCGTGATCTTCGCGCCCATGCTCCAGTTGGGGTGGTTGAGCGCCTGCTCCACCGTTACCCCGCGCAGTTCTTCTTTCGTCCTGCCGAAAAACGGGCCGCCGGAAGCCGTTAGGATAATGCGCTTGAGGGCATCCTTTTGCCCCGCGGGCGCGCCTTGAAGGCACTGAAAATTGCGGAATGCT
>ENA-OQEN01000312-OQEN01000312.1-human-gut-metagenome-genome-assembly--contig:-NODE-312-length-21355-cov-3.168551_pt1 | contig 21355 bp, 31 predicted proteins | sample MGYA00242791_ERZ504627 | MGnify/ENA primary metagenome ERZ504627 (study PRJEB26092, sample SAMD00036316) | human gut metagenome | host: Homo sapiens | study: EMG produced TPA metagenomics assembly of... | reverse complement strand
CGCATTTTGAACCTGCGGGAGCGCCCGTGGAAGGGCAGCACGCTCATGGCGACAAAGACGGAGGCCATGCCCAGCAGGCGGGGCCCTCGGCCTCGAAATCCTCCGCGGCGGCGGCCAGATGCAGCAGCAGGCATATGCAGAGCACGATCACGGCCTGCAGGGCCCATATGGGCGCAGCTATGAAGCGGAGCTGGCCCAGGACCATTTCGGGAACGCCGATTCTCCGCAGCGGCCTGCGCGAGCGCCATGCGGCGAGGCTGAGGCCGCCGTCTCGGCCAGGTGCTCCGCGCGCGGGGCCGGAGATGGTATCGAGCCGAGCTCGGCTCTCAGTCTGCGTTCAAGTTTTCTGCTCATTTGCGGCTCCTTTCACAGCGATTTTTTGAGGGCCTTCAGCGCCGAGTGCAGCCGGGACTGCACGGTGCGGAGCGGCTCGTCCAGGACCTCGGCGATCTCCCGGAGCTTCAGCTCGTGGACGTAGCGGAGCACGACCACCTCCCGCTGCTTTTCCGGCAGCGCGGAGACGAGCTGCATGAGGCTGAGCTCCGCCTCGACTTGTTCAAAGCCGGGCTCAATGTACTCCTCCGGCCCCAGGGGCTCGGGGCGGCCGTTTCGCCGCCGCAGGTCGGTGCAGGTATTTGCCGCTATCTTGTACAGATACGCCCTGAACTTTCCCCGGTGCGCATAGGCGTCGAGGTGCCTTACCGCCTTCAGGAAGGTCTCCTGCGCCGCATCCTCCGCCGTCTGCCTGTCCGGCGTGTGCCACAGACAGTATCGGAGTATGGCCGGATAGGCGTCGATTATAAGCTCCTCCAACGCCGCCCCGTCACCCCCGCGCAGCCGCCTGAACAGCTCGTCTTCCCGCGTCAAAATACCACCTCCCGCCGAGAGCGTCCTCTCACCGAGTATAACGCACGAGCAGCAGAAAATGATTGGCGGCGGGAAATATTTTTAAAGCCCCATTTCGCGCCGCGGCGCTCCAAGTCCGCACAGACGCGCCTGGTGCCGGCTGTCCCAAGTCTCGTTCAGGTATTTGGCGGTTTTCATATCCAGCTGTCTGCCGTGGCCCCGGTCTTTATTGCCGGATCCTCGCGCGCTTTTGCAGGTCATGCCCACCAGACCGCTCGGCCCGGTGCCGTACACCAGCGCGTCAAAACGCACGGCGGCGACATGCGGCAGCTCATGACTCAAGCCGCGCGAGCAAAGCGCCGTATCTTCTCCGCCGTCGCAGCCGGCTCGCCAAAGGAGGTAAACTGCCCGCAGAAAATATATCCCTCAAAGCCGGCAGGGGAACATCTCACTAAAAAGCATTTTATTTTCTGAAATCTTTAGTTTTGTTGAAAAGCTATAGATATTTGATATTGATGTCAGCAGCCTCAGCTTAAAGCCGCATCACGAGATTATCTATTATGGTTTTATCAGCTGATACAAAAGGAGTGACGCTGCCGATGCGGCGTCACTCCTTTTTAAACCTCAAATATTACGGATAACTGTCATTCGTTAGCCTGCCTGAGCAGATGAATTTTTAAAACCCCAAATCACACGACTTGCATCAGGCCGCCATCGTGTACTTGGACGGTGCCGGTTATTTGTGCGCCGGCAGGCGAGGAAAGGTATATGCAGTGAGCGCCAAGCTCTATCGTCTCACCAAATCTGTGCATCGGCATATTTTTAGTGGCGTTCTCGTACATTACCGGGTCCATCTGAGCGTCAAGCTCAGAGTGGAACGGTCCTGGGGCAATGTTGTTTACCCTTATTCCATAGCTTCCAAACTCTATTGCAAGGAAGCGCATAAAATTGTCAAGACCGGCTTTTGCGGCATAATACGGCGGATTTGGATGCGTCAAGGCATCGCTGACACGCTGACCGCCTATGGAGGATATGTTTATGATGCTGCCGCCCTTGCCGTACTCGACCATGGGCTTTGCAAAGACATAGGTCATATTAGCCACGCCGTGAAGATCAGTGTTTATGACCTTATACCACTCTTTGAGGTCTTCATCCTCAAGGAAGTGGGTCGTGCAAGCAATTCCGGCGCAGTTGACCAAAACGTCTATGTGGTCGAATTCAGAAAACACGGCGTCCTTGGCAGCCTTGACGCTGTTGAGGTCAGACACGTCGCAGGTGACGGCGATGCACTTTGTGCCGTAGACGCTCAGTTCATCCGCTGTCTTCTGTCCCTTTTTTATATTCCTGCCGAGAATGGCCACGTTGGCCCCTGCCTGGGCGTAAGCGGTGCAAATACCGAGGCCTATTCCGCTGTAGCTCCGGTGACGACAACATTATATCCTTTGACGGAAAAGGCGTCTTTCATGCTTTCGATAGGCGGTGTAATGAACGGCATTTATTGTTCCTCCATTTCTTATACTCTTACGGCATAGTTGTATGCCATGTGGTTTGCGCTCGCCATGTCCTCAACGTGGTCAGCGTCACCTATAACGTAAACCTCCGGGATGGTGCGCTTGAGCTCTTCAATGTAAGCGGTGTTCGACTTGAGGCCGAAGCTGCTACCACGGTATCTGCCTCGAGGAAACGGTGATTCCAGTTTCGATCCTCTACCTCAACGCCCTTTTCGCTTATGGCCACGACCTTGCAGTCTCCAACAAGCTTGATGTCGTATTCAGGTATAAACTTCGACTGCATCATCCAGAGCGAGATCTCCGCCATACCTTTTCCAAATTGTTCCACAGGAAGCATGTCCACGATAGTGACATCTTTGCCCTCCATAGCCAGGGCGAGCGCACACTCGCAGCCGCTGGAACCGCCGCCGCAGACCACTACCTTCCGGCCGGTCTTTGCCTTGCCTGTGTCGGTGTCTATTACATTTGCCACGTTCGGACCATCTATGCCCGGAATGGGCGGCGTTATGAGCTCGGAACCTGTGGCTATGAACAGAGCATCAGGCTCCTCTGCAAGCACCTCTTTCGCCGTAGCAGGGTATTCAGGCGAATATCGGCGCCACATTCCATAGTCGTGCGAATCATCCATTCCTCATACCTGCGCATATCTCCCTTGAAGGGCAGCTTGTCAATGTAGGGCAGGTGTCCTCCGAGCGATCCCGACGCTTCGAAAAGCACGACCTTGTGGCCTCTTTGGGTACAGATCTGAGCGGCGTCATGCCCGCAACGCCGCCGCCAACGATAACGATCTTCTTGGGTTTGAGCGCCGGAAGTATATTCTTATAGTTGCCCGTTCTTCCCATTTGAGGATTGACGGCACAGCGTATGTGGTGGGACGAGCCGGCACAGTTCCAACAACCCAGGCAAGGGCGCACCTTGTCCGCCTCTCCCCTGTAAGTTTTCTTTACGATTTCAGGATCGGCAAGATATGCCCTTGCCATGGCGACGATATCGGCCTTGCCTTCCCCGATAATTTTGTCCGCTTCCTCCACGGAAGAAATACGTCCCACCGTAGTGACCGGTATATGTATATCCGGGCAGTTCTTGACTGCTTCGGCATACTTTACGAAAAGGTTGTGCGGAGAGAAATACGGAGGCATGGTAGTGTACATGGTCAAGGCTCGACGACCCATCCGCCTGAGACGTGGACGAGGTCTATATAATTCTGGGCGTGCTTTATGAATTCAATGGTCTCGTCTATCTTCATCCCGCCCGGGACGATCTCCTCACCGCTTATGCGCATCTCAACAGGCATGTCGCCCGCAGCCTCTCTGACAGCGCGCAGCACATCAAGCGGAAACCTCATGCGGTTTTCGAAGCTGCCCCCGTACCAGTCGTGTCTGGTATTCGTCTTGGGTGAAAGGAACTGCGCAAGCAGATTGCCGTGTGCGGCGTGGATCATGACCATGTCAAAGCCACGGCCTTGAGCCGCTTTACAACATCCTTGTAGTGCTCAATGACAACGTCCATGTCCCGCTGGGTCATTTCCCTTATATGTCTGGAACCCCAGGTCGTTGGGAACACAGACGGGGCGATGGCGTCCGGCTGGCGCAAAAGCGTTGGGTTGGCGCCCCTGCCGGCGTGTACCAGTCTATGGAGAGCTTGGCGCCGTGCGCATGTACAACTTCAGGCAGGCGGGCCAAATCTATCATCTTGTGGTCATCCGTGATATCCAGCTCACCGGCAAAGTCCTCGCCCGTGTCATGATCAACCGAAGTCGCGCCAATAGTCACGAGCCCGACGCCTGTGGCGGCCTGCATGTCCAGGTAGTCAACGTAGTTGTCGGTCACGCAGCCGTCATGCGTTGTCATGGGATTGACATGGGGAGAAAACTGCAGCCGGTTTTTTAGCACCAAGTTTCTGATTTTAATCGGCTGAAAAACGTTCTTGTACTGGTCTGGATTAAACATTTCGTTACCTCTCATTCTCAGGATTTCTTTCCGGCCGCTTTAATGCCGGTCTCGGGAAGCAGTGCAGTGATAACGAAGAGTATCACAAAGATAATGCCTATGCCGAAGAAGAACTTCACAAAGTCCACGCCGGTTTCGCCTGTGCAAAGTGGCACCAGTACGTAGGACGGCAGCAGGGTGGGGCCAAGCAGCTCAATTGTGGATATAAGGCCAGTTGCGGTCCCCGCGTACTTGGGGCCGATCTCCTTTATCTGCACAGGCATGGCAAAGAAAAAGGGCATCATGGCCGAGGCGCACAGTCCGGTAATAAAGAAGGCGGCGTAGGCGGCCGCGCCCTCAAGCTGCCAGCCGAAAGCATAACCCACCGCGCAAACCGCGGCGAACACCAGGAGGAAGGGCTTATTGCGCCCGACCTTCGTCGCCAGCATGGGCATGAAAAGCGAGCCGAACAGAGAGCCCAGCGGCACTATGGACGAGGCTATGCCCGCGCTCTGCTCGCTGATACCCTTGCTCTGGAGCGCAAGGGCGAGGAAAGCATTGCTGCACACCTGTCCACCCAGGCACAGCATGAGGCCTATCGCAATGAGCCACATGTACTTGTTTGTAAACACCGCCTTTGCGGTTTCCCCTATCGAGGGCAGCTCCTGCTTCGAACCGCCGGCGACATTCTTGTTTTCCTTTCCAAATATAATCCATAGAACGAGCGCAACAACGGTGAGCGCGCCGGAAAGCAGGAAAGCTGTGTCGAGGGATTCAAAACCGGCCGTGGTAGACTGCGCTAGAAACTGTGCGATTACCGGAACGCTCATAAACACGCCCATGGCAATGGAAAACGCCGCAGGACTCAGCCAGGTTCCAAAGCACTTGCCGCAGGTCACATTAGTTGAGGTAACGCCGAAACCCACCAGCATTATTGCTATGTACATTGTAGAATAGCTGTTGGCAAACGCGTGCCACATGCCGCCCACGGCTGCAAGAATCATACAGACGATAACCGTCTTCTTGAGCCCAAAGCGGTCGGTAATTATGCCGAGGATTATGCTGAACGCGATGGCGGGCCAGGTCCCCGCGTTGAATACCGTTGAGTACTGCTGCTCCGTTATGTTCAGCCTCTCCATAAGGTGCCCGGCAACAGGGGCCATCTGGTATTGCAGATACTGAGTTGAAAACACAATGAGGCAAAACAATGCAACTATGACCCAGCCGTAGTTTGTTTTCTTGTTTTCCATAGCTTATCTCCTAACTAATCCAGCAGTTTTTCATTCAGCCTGTTTTTTGCCGTGACCAAATAGATTATGAGCAGTATCATTCCCATCGCCGCCAGAGAGACGCCGGAGGCCTTTATTGCTCCTCTGCCGTACACTCCCCCGAAGAGCGAATCGCAAAGCGATACGAATGTTGGGTGGATAAAATTGCCCAATCCGTTGGCCGCCGCCATCATGGATACGGAAAACGCCACATACGCCAACCTTGACAGTTCCTCGCGCGGGCAAGATAGGCGCACAGCAAAGCGCCGGTGCCGAATCCTGCAAGCATCAAAAACATGATGACAGCCATCAGGGAGTGACTCATGCGACTCCAAAAAACCCTGCCCCGTTGAAAAAGTACGAAAGCGGAAGGACATAGATCCCAACGGCTTTTTTCATATATCCGAAAGCCGCCGAGCCAAGCATGGTCCCAACGGAATATACGGCCATGGCTGTGCCTGTATTTGTGGCAGTGCCAATGCCTTCGCCCTCAATCATGAGCGACAAGTTCGTCGTGGGTATGCAGGCAAATATCATTGCGACGAACAACACCCCGCAAGGCCGTATATTTTGGTCGAAACACAGGAGAATATTGATTTTCTGTCCTTATCTGCCGTTTTGAGTACTTTTTCCATAGGGATGTCTGGCAGGAACAGCAGAACGAGCACCAGAGAAAAAAGCCCCATTAGATACGCGAGAAAGCTGAGGTGCCAGTCTATGTCGGCAAAGTAACCCCCTATTTGCTGCATGAAAATGCAACCAATGCTTCCGACCGCCTGATTGAATCCTATGAGCTTGTCCCTCTTTTTCCCTTCATAGAACACAGGAATAATGGCAAGCGCCGCAGGAAGCGTGATGCCTGTCCCTACGCCCAGCGCTACTCTGCAAATCATTATGAGCGGCAGATTGTTCAGAAAAACCGGAAGAGAACCGCCAATACAGAACAGCAGCAAGCCATAGATAATAAGTCTTCGCGGCTGAATCCGATTACTCAACCAGCCATACACGGGAGCCATGATGCATATCGCCAACGTCGGCAAAGTGACGATCATCTGAATCATGCCTATTGATACACTCGGATATGACTGACAATGGCAGATATGGCAGGCGAGACCGCCCCAGCCGAAATGTCCTGCAAGCCGACTGACAGTACCGTGATCAGCATGACAAACGGGCTAAGGGTCTTAGCATCTCTTCTCAATTTCTCAGCCTCCTTTTGGTCGTTTTTGTTAATATATTAACACTTGATAATATAGTACCCACTTCTCACAAAAAAGTAAAACAAGAATAACGGCGAGCCGATATAAGTGTTTGCTTATATCGCTCGCCGCAGTGTTTTATTTTTTAAGACTCATCTATTCAACCGAGACAGCATTTTAGAAAATTCTGGACTGTCTTGTCTGTGTTGTCTTTTCTCCAGGCGAGCACTATATCTAGCTCGTCATGGAAACCGTCTATTAGTTTAAAGGCGTTGTTTTCAGCGTCGATGTTCGCGTTTTCGGCCACGAAAGCGATTCCTACATTGGCGGACACCAAGACAGCCTGTGCCTTCATATCAGGAACATCTATAACTTTTTTGGGCAAATACGAGTTCTCTTTAAACTTCTCAAGCAGATGCTCGCGACTTTTTAGCCCCCCGCCCTTTGAAAGCATTATGACCGTTTCATGTCTAAGATCTCCAAAGGTTATCTTGGGCATTTTAAACAGCGAGCTATTCTTGGCCACTATTATCCCCGTTGCTTCTGAATACAGTATCTCAGTGTCAACTGCATCACTGTCAATAAAATCATATATGGGGCCAATGGCGAAATCTACGTTTCCATCTTTAACTTGCTCAGCCATTTCATTTATGGCCAGACATTTTACATTTACGCTGATATCCGGGTATTTCTTAAGAAACGCTGTAAGAATGTCGGGAACAATTTGCCCTCCGACTTGAGTGATGGCGACTAAAAGTGTCTTTTTCCCTCCGCTCACCATGCTTCTTATTGACTCAACTGTTTTTTCGTATTCTTTAAGTGTGCTGCAGCAAAATGCATAAAGCAGCTTACCCTGGGCATTGACCTTTACCCCTGTATTGAGCCTTTCAAACAGCTGGTGCCTACTTCATTCTCGATGGCCATGATCTGTTGGCTGATAGCAGTTTGCGATATATAGTTTTTCTTCGCAACCATAGAGAAATTTTCCAGTTCTACCGCGTCTACAAAATATTGCATTTTTCTCAGGTTCATTAGAATACCTCGGATTATCAGATGCCAATTATAATTATGTTCTGCACATTTTGAGCTGGATACGTATGTTATGCTTATATAGTATAGCTCAATTCCGCTGACTCTGCAACGAAAGCGCTGCTTTTGTCAGCTCAGCAGAACGCTGCATAACTGAGTTTCTCACCGGGCGGCTTGAGTGAAATGCTCAAAACCCGGTTTGACTTGGCCAAAACGCAGGTTTGAGATTTCGGGCATAAAACAACGCACAGCCGCTATCCATGCGGCTGTGCGTTGCTGCTTCTATCAAAATTGAAACTCAGATATGGCCTTTTTACAATCTTCGACCATGGAGGTGATTATTTCCCGGCATGGCAGCACTTTGTCAATGAGCCCGATCGTCTCACCGAGGCATATCACGCCGGTCCCGTCCACGTCCCCGTTCTCAAAGAACATCCTGCAGGCGGTCGAGCCGGCGACGTCGCTCTGCACCCGGGCAAACTCGCAGCCCTCCTTTTCCGCGGCTAGGACGCGCCTGGCCACGGTGCTGTTGTACATCCTCGTGGAGTTCTTGAAACTCCTGAGCAGGATGCAGGTGTCCATCTCCGTGGCCTTTTCGGCCAGGAAATCCTTTACCGAAGGCAGCACCGGGCACTCTTCCGATTCGAGGAAGCGCGTTCCCAGATAGACGCCCCCCGCGCCGAGCATGAGCGCCGCGGCCATCTGTCGGCCAGTGCCTATGCCGCCTGCGGCTATGACGGGTATGTCCAGGGCCTTCACGCAGGCCGGAGTCAGCACCATTGTGGTGATGTCGTTCTCGCCCGGGTGCCCGGCGCACTCGCAGCCGTCGGCCACCACCATGTCCGCGCCTATGGACTGCGCCTTCAACGCGTGTTTTACGGTCGTGCACTTGTGAATGAGGGTTATCCCCGCCCCTTTGATCGCGGAGACCATGTCGTCCTTGGGCGGCCTGCCCGCGGTTTCTATTATGCGTACGCCCTCCTCTATGCACACCTGTATGTAGCCCATGTAGTCCGGGGCGACAAGGGAGGGCATGAGGGTCAGATTCACCGCAAAGGGCTTGTCGGTGATCGCCTTTACGGCCCGTATCTCGGCCCTCAGCGCGTCCTTGTCCCTGAAGGTCGAAGAGGACAGCATGCCCAGGCCGCCGGCCGCGGAGACGGCGCCCGCCAGCGGGGCGCGGGCTATCCACTGCATGCAGCCCTGGATTATGGGGTACTCAATGCCCAGAAGTTCGGTTACAGCCGTTTTCAGTCCAACATTCATCATGTATCACCTGCTGTTCCGACTCAAAACATGCCGCGGATGTTCTCGATGACCTCGCCGGCCTCCCTGACCATACGGTCGAGCAGCTCCTTTACCGGGACGACGTCGTGGATGAGGCCCATGTCCATGCCGGTGCAGAAGGTGGCGCTGCCCACGTCCCCGTTTATAAACGCAGCTTTTGTCTTCTGTCCGCTGATGACAGGCAGCTGCTCCTTGAGTATGCGCGCGGCGTCGTAGCCCAGGGACAGTCCGCGTGCCTCTATCTCATTCGCGAGCAGGGCCGCGTTGTTCTTCGTTATGCGCATCATGGAGCCTATGGTCTTCTGGGCCAGAACGGTGTCCTTCTCCGTATGGTCGATTATCCACTGCTGGTGATTGTGGTGTATGGGGCACTCGGTGGTGTTTACAAAACGCGTGCCCATGGCCACGCCGGAAGCCCCCAGCGCAAGGGCGGCCGCAAGGCCATGGCCGTCCGCGACGCCGCCTGCGGCGATAACGGGTATGCTCATATCGGCAGCGCATCTGCGGGCGATGACGAAAGTGCCGACGCCGTCGGCCGAGGGGTGGCCGCCTACCTCATAGCCGGCTATTATCACGCCGTCCAGTCCCTTGCGCTCCATGCTCATGGAGACCTTGTAGTTCGGGCATTTGTGCAGGTGCCGCATGCCGGCGCCCTTTATGTCGGCGATAAACTCCCTGGGGTCGTCGGCAGAGGTCTCGATGGCCGCGACGTGCTTTTCTCCGCAGAGCCTTATCGTCCTGCGGATCTCCTCCGCATCGAGGCGCTGGGTGGGCGCCAGGGAAATGTTCACTATGAAGGGCTTCCCCCCGGTCAGCTCGTTCATCTCGTCCAGGGCGTCCGCGAACTCATCGATGGTGGGCCAGCAGGTCACGTTTATCGTACCTATGCCGCCTGCGTTGCAGACCGCCGACGCCAGCTGGGGCACGGCCAGCCACTGCATCCCGCTCTGTACGATGGGATATTCGATGCCGAACATCTCTGTGAGTTTTGTCTTCATTCTGTTCTCCTCCGTTATGCAATTGAGTTTTTGACTTTTGCGTCCCCGGGCCAGGTGCCCGCTCTGAGCGGCTGGATCAGCACTTTTCCGGAGGCGTTTTTCGGCAGAGCCGGCAGTATTTCTATCTCCTTCGGGGCCTTGAAATGCGGCATGTGCTGCTGGCAGTAACGGAACAGCTCCTCGACCGTGAGCCTGCTGCCCGGCGCCAACACCACGCAGGCCTTCACGTGCTCTCCCCACACCTCGTCCGGGACGCCGAAGGCACAGCACTCGGTGACGTCCCCGAGCTCCATGAGGACGTTGGATATTTCAAGAGGATAGATGTTCTCTCCTCCGGAGATGATCAGGTCGTCTATGCGCCCGGAGAGCGTCAGATAGCCGTCCTCGCCCAGGGAGCCCATATCCCCACTGTGGTACCAGCCGTTTTTCAGCCGGCTTTCCGTCAGAACGGGCTGGCCGAAGTATCCCTGCATAACGCCAGGGCCCTTGATGAGTATCTCCCCGGTTTCGCCGGGGGCGCAGAGTTTCCCGTCCTCGCCCATGATGGCGAGCTCCGTTCCCGGGATCGGCCTGCCGACCGTGGCAAGGTGGGCCGATCCGCCGCGAAGATGGTCCTCGGGAGGAAGGATGGTCACCATGCTGCCCATTTCCGTCATGCCGTAGGACTGATAAAACTCGCAGTGGAACCTGTCTAGCGCCCGCTCCAGCAGCGGCTGTGGCACCGGGCAGGTGGAATAGCGTATGACCCTCAGGGCGCTCAAATCATAATCCTTTTTGTCGAGCTCATCGAGTATCCATTTGAGTATCGTGGGAATGACGCTGATGGCGTTTATACGCTCGTTCTCGAGACTTGCCATGTACTTGTCCGTGGAAAACGAGCTCATGAGCACGAGCGTGCCGGAGGTGCAGAAGCAAAGCCACGCGCCGATGGCTGCGGAGTGAAAAAGCTGGGATACAAATTGGAGCCTGTCGCCCTCGCAATAGCCGTACAGCTCCTTGACGGCGGATATCTTGTCCAGGATGGAGCCGTGAGTATATACGACCGTCTTGGCCATGCCGGTAGTGCGCTCGTGTGTATGTGGCAGGCCGGGTCCGAGTCTTCCAGCTCCACGCTCAGCTCCTCGTCCGGGTATCCGGCGATAGCCTGCATGAACGAGGAGTTTTCCCTCCTGTCCCCGCTCAGGTCGAAGAATCTGAGGCTGCCGCCATAGTGTCCGACGAGCTCTCTGCCCCAGTCCTCACGCTCCGCGCGCAGGAACGCGTGGCCGGCGCCGCTGGCGTCCAGCTGCCCGATCATCTCGCGCGGGCTCAGCCTCCAGTTGATTTTGACCGGTACCGCTCCTATCTTATAGAGAGCAAACTCCAGGATGAGAAACTCGGGACAGTTGCGGCTTATTATCGCCGCCGGGCTGCCCTTGCCGAGGCCGAGCGCGAGAAGCATATGCGCCGCCCGGTTTATGCAGCTGCCGAACTCCCTGTAGGTCATTCGCCAGCCGCCGTAAACGATCGCTTCAAGGTCGGGATGGCGGGCCAGGGCATCATCCATGATCTGTATGAAGCCGGTGCTCTTGTGAAAGTCTTTCCTTACATACATCAGAAGATTTCCTTTCCTGCTCTGCGGCCTGTTAAAGGCTGAAAAAACGGGCCTGCGTGCCATATGTCGCACATTTAACAACAACATTTAAACACGAATGGCCTCCAGCAGGAAAGTTCACTGTGCACAGTAAAACAGTAAATTGTTCGTGTACAAATTGTGCACAATGCGCTTTACACGCCAAGCGCGAATATGATAAATAATTAACGTAAAGACGCGCAAAATGCACGGATTGCGGAGTAATAAGGACGATTTATAAGATATAAAGCATAAGAAAGGACTCAGTGCAGACTGTATGAACGCTAAAAAGCCTTTTGAAGATTTGTTGGTGATAGAACTCACGACATACTGGGCCGCCACAAGCGCAGGCAGGTACCTGCGCACGCAGGGAGCGAGAGTGATCAAGGTCGAGGCCCCGCCGAACGGGGACTCCGTGCGCTATTTTGGAAGGACCTGCGGCGCTCCCTATCTGGACAATGAAAACCCTATACACGATTTGAGCAACGGCGGGAAAGAGTGTATTTCTCTGGACCTCAAGCGGGAAGACGACATGGCAGTGTTTCACCGGCTGCTTGCCCGGGCGGATATATTTATAACCAGCACGCGGATGCAGGGGCTGAAAAAGCTAGGGTTGACCTATGAGGATTTGAAGGACAGATATCCGCGGCTGATCATGGCTCACGTGACCGGCTGGGGCAAGGAAGGTCCAATGAGCAGCCTGCCCGGCTCGATGCCATATCCTTTTTCGGGATAAACGGGATGCTTTCAGACAACCTTATGGTGGAGGGCGGCATAACCTGTCCCGTCACCGGAATGGGAGATTTTACAACGGGCGGTTTTTTGGACATCGGCATCCTCACCGCGCTCTACAACCGGGAGCGCACCGGCCGCGGAGATTATGTGATGACTTCGCTCTACGGAGTGGGCGGCTGGGTATCCTCCAACTGCTCTATCGGCACCCAGTATCACGACCCCTGGCCCCGGACTAAGTGGACTCAGAGCCCGATGTCCCAGGCTACCTCTGCAGCGACGGCAGGTATGTTCAGCTGTTCGTAAACGAATACGAGAAATTCTGGGACGTGTTTGTTGACGCCTTCGGTATACAGGACCTGCGCGGCGACAGCCGGGTCAATACGCGCATAGCGATAAACGACCCGGACAACTGCCGGCTGCTGGCGGAGCGCTGCCACGCTTCCGCGGCGCTTAAGACCTCGGACGAACTGCTCGCCAGCCTGAGGGCCGGCGGCATACCTAGCGTGGTTCTCGGCAAATTCAGTGACAAATACACCGTTCCCGAGCAGATCAAACACAATTTGGAAAACGGGTATCTTGTGGAGCATACGTACGACGGAAATGGGGCGAGCGGGCGCACGATATATGTGAACCAGTTCCCGCTGTATTTTGAAAGCCAGGGGGTCGTCAACAGCTATGAGCCCTGCCACAGCCTGAATCAGGACGGCGACGCATCAGAAAAGAATTTGAGCAAAAAGACTGACAAGCCCTCACACAAAGGCTGAAAGCCGCACAGAGACTGGAGAACAATAGTGAAAATTACTGACAAGGCGATAACAGAGCATCTCGGCAGCTGGATTGCAGGCGTAAATCTTGCGGAAGATGCAGAGCTCAGCTTCAGCGGGCTTCGTTCTCTTGTGAACGGCGAAAATGAGCTGAAGTCCGATATCTTATATATCTGGCCGGAATCCGTGAAGTCTGTAGATCTCAAAGGATCGGCAGAGGGCGTTTGCTTCCTGATGACGCGGGAACAATATGAGCTCAATCCTGGCATCAGAAACGTCATTCTGCTGAGGAACGACTGCAGCACGACCGATGCGCTCAACCCGCTGCTTGCATTGTTCAATGCGGGCTCCGGATTTACCGACGCGCTTCAGGACTCCATTATTTCGGCCGGCGGTCTGGAAGGCATATTCGAGGTCGCAAAGGAGTTTTTCCCGGACTGCCTGATAATCATGACCGACATGGCCTATAACATCATCCACGCCACCAAAAACAGCGTGGACGACGGATATCTCAACAGCATACTCGAGCAGGGGTTTTACAGCAAAAAGGACGTGGACATGATAGCCAGCCGCGGCTACTTTGAGGACTGGCAGCGCACGGTAAAGCCCATGAGATACACTGCCGACATGACCGTGAGCGGAAAGAGCATGCTGCTGCGCTCATATCAGCGGGCCGGCTTTGCGACAGAGTTTGTGACCTGCTATTTTTTGAGCGGCTCCCCCACCGAGTTTGACTATCTCATGTTCAAGCAGCTCACCGACTGCATTGAGTCAGTGATCCGCACCATTCCCAGGAGTTCCGCCGAGGTGACATCTGACGAGCAGCTGGTGGCTGACCTGCTCAACGCCGCGAATCAGAACAATGAGACCCTTTTGCATGACAGATGCATGCGCCTTGGGCTGCCTTACAACATCTATTACCGCGTCGGCGTGATACAAAGCAACAGCGGCAACGAGAGCCGGGCCGCAAATATAGCAAAACAGCTGCGCAACTACTGCTCAATACGGAACTTTGGAATATTCAAATTTCACACCAAGGTCATAATTGTTTTCGGCGACTGGAACTACTACTCAGTTAAAGAGCGCAGCAGCCTGGAGGACAACTGGCGAGCTTTTACCAAGAGCCTCCAGGTGACCGGCTCCAAGATAGGCATAAGCCTCGGCTTCAGCAGCATGGACGGCTTTTTTACTGCATATCAGCAGGCCGAGCGCGCTTTCTCCTCCGCGGCCGGGCTGGCTGACGCAGACGAGCTGGTGTATTTCTATTCAAGATGGTATTTGGCAGACATCCTGTCGGAGTACGAAAAGGTAATGGACCTGGACTCCGTCTGCGTAAGTCAGCTGCTCCGGCTCAACGACGGAAAGCACAATGAATACGACAACATGACGGTGCTCTATGAATACCTGAGGGCGGAGAGAAACATCGCGATAACCGCCCGGAGGCTGAACATGCACAGGAACGGCGTCGTATATCGCATAAACAAGATCCTCGACAGCTTCAGCTGGACCTGGACGACGCGGACATGAGGCTGAGGGTGCTCATCTCCTACGAGATATTGAAAAAAGAGGGCAAATTCAAGCCCGCGATCAACGCCGAGGCCGCCGATGCCCCTGCGGGGCCCCTCAATATCAAAAGCGATTGATAACTGTCCGATTGGAGGCAAGAGATGATTTTTACAGAAGAGCAGAAAGAGATCCAGCGCTGGTCCACACCTTTGCCGAGAAGGAAATAAGGCCGATCTCAAAAAAGTATGACGAGCTGGGCGAATTTCCGATGGAGCTCTACAAAAAGGCCTGCAGGATGCAGCTCAACTGCCTGGACCTGCCGGCAGAATACGGCGGGACGGGCGTGTCGAAGGTGACCTCCTGCCTTATACGCGAAGAGCTGTCCTGGGGAGACGCGGGCTTTTCCCTCAGTCTCGGCGCCAACGGCCTCGGGTTCAAGCCGCTTCTCATCGCGGGGACGGAGCGCCAGCGAAGGCGCTTTGCCGAGGTGCTGCTGAACGACGGCTTCACCGCCTTCGCCGTGACCGAGCCCGACGCCGGCTCCGACGCCGGGGCGCTGAAGACGACGGCCAGGCGCTCGGGAGATGAGTATATACTCAACGGCCACAAGTGCTTTATCACGAACGGAGCCTGGCAAACATCTACACGGTGCTGGCCGTCACCGACGCGGACAAGGGCGCCAGGGGCCTGACAATGTTCATGGTGGACCGCGACTCCGAGGGGCTGACCGTCGGAAAGCACGAGGACAAGATGGGCATCCGGCTCTCCAACACTGCGGACGTGATCATGCACGACGTGAGGGTGCCGGCCGAGAACGTGATAGGCGGAGAGGGCGCGGGCTTCAAGATAGCCATGGAGACCCTCAACCAGGGCCGGGCGGGGACCTGCTCGTCGGCCGTCGGGATAATGAGGGCCGCCTTCGAGCACGCCATGCGCTACGCCCAGGAGAGATGCACCTTCGGTCAGCCCATATACAAGAACCAGTCCATACAGTTCATGCTCGCCGACATGGCGACAAAAATCGAGGTCTCCCGTGAATTCGGCCTGCGCGTGGCCGAGCTCATAGACCGCGGCGAGACAGCGGAGGTCAGCAAGTTGTCATCCATGGCAAAGCTGTTCTCTACAGACACGCTCCAAAGCGTCGTCACAGACGCCGTGCAGATATTCGGGGGCTACGGCTATATGAGGGACTTCCCGGTGGAAAAGCTGATGCGCGACGCCAAGGTGTACCAGATCTTCGAAGGCACGAATCAGATACAGAGGATCGTGATTTTTAACTCGCTGCTGAAAGAACACAAGCTCAGCGGCAGGAGAGGTTGAGGATATGCGAATAGCGATTTGTGTAAAACAGGTGCCCGCCGCCTCGGATGTGCAGATAGACAGGCAGACCAAAAGGCTCAGGAGAGACAAGGCGCCGGCGGTCATGAACGAGTGCGACCGCTATGCCTGGAGCTCGCCCTCCGTCTCCGCGAGGAGAACGGTGCCTCCATAACGGCATTTTCCATGGGCCGCCGCAGGCTGCAAGGGTGCTCAAGGAGTGCCTGGCCCTGGGCGCGGAAAGGGCCTGTCTGCTCTGCGACGCCGCATTCGCGGGCTCGGATACATATGCTACAGCCCACATTCTTGCGAAGGCCATCCGCAGGGATGAGGAGCTTAACGGGAAGTTCGACCTCATCCTGTGCGGAAAACAGTCCTCGGACGGGGACACCGCCCAGGTGGGGGCTGAGCTGGCCGAGCAGCTCGGCGCCGCGCAGCTCACCGGAGTCTGCGGCAAACCCGAGCTGCAGGGGGACAGCGTGTGCGCCATTACAGACGGCGGGGACGCGCTGCTGCGGATGCGCGCCCGACTTCCGGCGCTGCTCACGGTGGGCAGCACGCCGTATGCGCTCAGGTATGCGACCATAAGCGGCGTAATGGCCGCCAACCGCGCCAAGTGCGTAGAGACCCTCGGTCTCGCTGACCTTCCGGAAGTGAGGGCAGAGGTAATAGGCCTCGACGGCTCGCCCACCAGGACGGTGGAGACCTATGTCCCGCCCAGGCAGTCCAAGGCGGAGTTCATCGAGGGCGGCAGCGTGTACGAGAAGGCGTCCGAGCTGGCGAAGCGCCTGCTCCGGGGCCTTATGTGAGGTAAAAGCATGGGAAATAAGGACGTCTTTGTATATTTGGAGCAGCACGACGGGAAGCTGCTGGACGTGGGGCTCGAAATGCTCGGTCCCGCCCGGCAGATGGCCGGGCGCTATGGCGGAAGCGCCTGCGCCGTACTCATCGGAGGCGAGGCTCCCGAGGAGAGCATAAACAGGGCTCTCCGCTGCGGGGCCGACGCCGTGTATGTGATCTCGGGAGAGGAATACGCCACCTACAGCGTGGACGCATATACCCACGCCCTGACGGAGCTTTCGCTCAGGCACTCCCCCGCCGCCCTGTGCATAGGCGCAACGGAAAGCGGCCGCGGCCTTGCCCCCAGGGTCGCCGCAAGGCTCGGGACCGGGCTGACGGCGGATGTGACGGACATAGTTTTCAGCGAGGAATACGGCTGCATCGGGTGGAAAATGCCCGCCTACGGCGGACAGATGATAGCCACGATCATTTGCCCCGAGAAAATGCCGCAAATGGCCACGGTGAGGCCCGGCGTATTCAGCATAGGCGAGGACCCGCAGGCCCCTGTGAGCCGGAGGCCGGGTGTTTCGGGAGGAGATACGCTTCCCGCGGCAGGCATCCGTACGGAGCTTATCGAGCGCATTTCTAAAGAGGTCAGCGCCTCCGGATTGCGCGAAGCCGAGATAGTCGTGGCCGGCGGATACGGCTGCCGGGACGCCGAGGCTTTGCCTGGTGACGAAGCTGGCCGAGACGCTGGCGCCGCCGTCGGCGCGTCGAGGGCGGCCATAGACGCCGGCTGGGCCGCGCCGGAGCTGCAGATAGGCCAGTCCGGCGTGACCGTACAGCCCAAGCTCTACATCGCCTGCGGCATATCCGGAGCCATCCAGCACAGCGCAGGCATGGACAAGTCGGGCACGATAATCGCGATAAACACGGACCCCGACGCCGCCATATTCGATATAGCCGACTACGGGGTGACGGAGGACCTCAGGACCTTCCTGCCAGCGCTAATATCCGAGCTTGAAAGCCTCAGAGGCTGAGCGCTCCGGAAGTCAAAACACGAATTCAATTGAAAATATAAATTTAAGGAGTGTTGAGTATGCTGCATTTTGACCCCCTGCACAGCGATTTCTCCGAGATGAAGGGCATGAACCCCTTCAAATCCATAGCCGTGCCCAGGCCGATCTGCTGGGTATCCACCGTCAGCGTTGACGGCGTGGACAACCTTGCTCCGTACAGCCAGTTCAGCAATGTGGGCTTCGACCCCCCATACGTCATGTTCTGCGGCCACCCGAAGTCCGACGGCAGCCGCAAGGACTCCGTCGTAAACGCGGAAAACACCGGCTGCTTCGTCCACAACCTCGTTACTTACGATTTGCGCGACGCCATGAACATAAGCTCGAAGCCCTCCGGGCCGGAGGTGGACGAGTTCGTGGAGGCCGGGCTCACCAAGCTTGACTCGGAGGTCGTAAAGGCCAAGCGCGTGCAGAGTCGCCCATACAGCTCGAATGCGAATATGTCACGACCATCCGCCTGCCGGGCTCTACCCCGCTGTGCCACTCCGATATAGTTATAGGCCGCGTCGTGCGCATGCACATCGACGAGAGCTATATCCTGCCCAACGGGAAGCTGGACATCATAAAGCTCCGCCCGCTGTCCAGGCTCGGCTATGCCGACTACACCAGCATCACCGAAGTGTTCGAGATGTCCACCGGCAGCATGAAAAAGGCGCCCGTCCCCGGCAGCTACGGCTGGATGAGTCCCGAGTCGCTCAAGGAAAAGGCCACCTTTGAAAACATCTGAGCCGCAGCTCAGATCGTTTGCAGAAAAGAGAGCAAAATAGGAGGAAAAACAGTGAAAAAGGTCCCTGTAAGAAAGCTCGTGTTCGGTATCCTGGGCGTTGTTCTCGGCCTGATCATCGGCTTCATGGCGCCCCCGGCGGAGCTCACGGTCGAGAGCATGCATTATCTCGGCCTGCTGGTTTGGTTTATCTGCTGGATGATAGGCGGCGTAATGCCCGACTTCATGACCGGCATCACCTTCCTGGTCCTCGCGGTCCTGCTGAAACTCTGTGACTTCACGACCGCCTTCAGTCCCTTCGCCGGCACTACCACCTGGCTGCTCGTCGGCGCCTTCGGCGTCGGCGCGATGCTCAACAAGACAGGCGTGCTGAGGAGGATCGCCTATGTCATCATGCAGCTCTTCCCCGGCACATACACCGGTCAGATGCTGCTCTGTACGCCGCCGGCATTATCGTGAGCCCCATGATGCCCTCCATCACCGCCAAGGCGGCTCTGATGTCCCCGCTCTCCATTCCCGCGGCCGAAGCCTTCGGCTTTGAAAAGAACAGCAAGGGCGCGACGGGCCTGTTCATGGCCTCCTACTGGTCTTCCGGCATACTCGGCAACTTCTTCTTCACCGGCTGCGTTTACGTCGGGACTATGATGGCCTACCTGGACGAGCAGACCATAGCCATGCTGAACTTCTGGTCCTGGCTCAAGTACTTCTGGCCCTATCTGCTCGTGTTCGCCGTCGGCGGTTTCTTCATCCTGCGCATACTCTTCCAGCCGAAGGAGTACCAGCCCCTGCCGGCCGCTTCGTCAAGGAAAAGCTCAAGGAGCTCGGCCCCATGAGCCGCGACGAGAAGCTGAGCCTCATCATCCTCGTCATCATGGTCGCCGGCTGGCTCACCGCGGATCTGACGGGCATCTCCGTGACCATCTGGTCCGTCATCGGCCTCATCCTCATGAGCGGCTTCGGCATCTTCAAGCCCGCGGACTTCGGCGCGCGCATACCCTGGACCATCATCACCCTTATCGCCTCCATCTCCACGCTCGCCACGCTCATGGGCACCTACGGCATCCCCGACTGCTCACCGCCGTTCTGGCCCCTGTGCTCGGCCCCGTCGCTTCCAACCAGGTCCTGCTGATAATCGCCATCGGCGTCGTCGTGTTCGCGCTGCGCTGGGGCGTGGCCTCGATGTTCACCTCCGGCGCGCTCATCTACGCGCTCTTTGCCGGCCTGGGCAACGCCTCGGCATGAACACTCTCGTCGTGGTCTTCATCGGCTACATGGGCGTGCAGTGCTGGCCCTTCGGCGCCTACAACGCCACGCTCATGGCCGGCCTCGGCTCCGTCAACGGGCTTGTGGAGTTCAACAAGATCCAGAAGCTGACCTTCGTATACAGCGCTCTCGTGATCGTCGCGGCGCTCATCAATCTGCCCATCTGGAAGCTGACCGGACTCTGCTGAGCGGAAGGACCCGGGCTATAAAAATCAAAAAAGGAGATCGAACCATGCATTATAACACCGAGCTCAACAACCACGGCCTCAAAGCCGACCCCTTCAAGGCCTGCGTAGGCCCCCGTCCCATCGCCTGGATATCCACCGTCAGCGCCGACGGCGTGGACAACCTCGCCCCGTTCAGCCAGTTCAACAACCTGAGCTACAACCCGCCGATGGTCATGGTTGCCTTCCAGCCGGGCGGCTCCGAGGAGGAGGCGTTCCGCAAGGACACCCTCAACAACATTGAGGAGACCGGCTGCTTCGTCTACAACATGGTGCCCTACGCTCTGAAGGACCAGATGAACATCACCGCCATCCCCAAGCACGACCTTGACGAGTGGGCCGCCGCCGGCCTCACCAAGCTGACTCCATACAGATCCCCGCCAAGCGCGTCGCGGAGTCCCCCATCCAGTTCGAGTGCAAATACCTCCAGACAATCCACTTCCCGAGCAGCAGCAAGAAGGGCGTCATCGACATGGTCATCGCCAAAGTCGTGGAGGTCCACATTGCCGACGACGTGCTCACGCCCGAGGGCAAAATCGACTTCCTGAAGATAAAGCCCCTCGGCCGCATGGGCTACTGGGACTACACCTATGTGAACGACGTGTTCTCCATGGCGATCCCCGGGCTCACCGCCGTGCAGATGGCCGGCATGGGGGGAGACCGCATTAAGAAGGACTGACGGCGCGCTCCCGCGCCGGACAGGTCAAGATCGGCACGACTCCCAGCAGAAGATTTAACGTCGGCTGCTGGGGGTCTTTTTTAGGAGAGAGCAGGAAAGGAGACTTCATATGGAAGCAATGGACAGCGCGTTCTTCGAGGCCGCGGCGGAAAGCCTCAATCACAGCAAGATAAACTATATGAATATGGCAGGAATACAGCCCGTGACCGTGGAGGAGCGGCACGTGGTGACAAGCTTCCGGCCAACTACATGCATATGAACCACGTCGCATCGTCTATGCCGGGAGCTATTTCGTCTTTGCAGAGGCCAGCGGCGCCACGCTCATAAAGTGCACCTACGCCGGCCGGTACACGCCGATAATAAAGAGCTGCAGCATCGACTACGTCAGGCCCGCCGCTCGCGACCTCTTTATAGACCTCTCGATGGACGAGGACACCGCGCGCGAAAAGATAGCGTATATCGAGGAAAAAGGCCGCGGCCGCTACCCGCTCGACATACCCGTGAAGGACGCCGGGGGCGAGCTGTGCGCGACGGTGCATATCGTGTATTATCTCATAAGGACCCATGAAAACGGCTGAGACAGAGACAGGCACACAGGTGCGAACGCTG
>ENA-OQEN01000311-OQEN01000311.1-human-gut-metagenome-genome-assembly--contig:-NODE-311-length-21393-cov-5.649911_pt1 | contig 21393 bp, 29 predicted proteins | sample MGYA00242791_ERZ504627 | MGnify/ENA primary metagenome ERZ504627 (study PRJEB26092, sample SAMD00036316) | human gut metagenome | host: Homo sapiens | study: EMG produced TPA metagenomics assembly of... | reverse complement strand
CCGTCGCCCAGCAGGGTGCGGTGCAGGCCGGGGTCAGCGATGAAGTTCTTGCCGGTGGTGGAGGAGATGGCGGACATGTCGCGATGTGCTCCATCATGGCGGCGATGGCAATGGGGGCCATCACCAGGATGGCGGTCAGGTCGAACTTTGCCAGGACGAAGTGCTGCAGGCCCACGAAGTTGGCGCCGCCGACCTCGGTGAAGTCCACCTTTCCGGCGATCAGGGCCACGATGTAGCTGCCTACCACACCCAGCAGGATGGGGATGATCTTGACCATGCCCTTGCCCCAGATGTTGGCCACCACGATGATGGCGATGGCCACCAGAGCCAGCCACCAGCAGGTGGAGGCGTTGGCGATGGCGGAGCCGGACAGGTTCAGGCCGATGAGGATGATGATGGGCCGGTGACGATGGGGGGGAAGAAGCGCATGACCTTCTGGGGGCCCACCAGCTTGAACAGCAGGGCCAGGATCAGATACAGGGCGCCGGCCACCACGATGCCGCCCAGGGCGTAGGGCAGCTTTTCCTCGCCGCTCATGCCGGCGAACTTGCCCACATCCAGGCTGGCCACTGCCTCAAAGCCGCCCAGGAAGGCGAAGGAGGAGCCCAGGAAGGCGGGAACCTTCAGCTTGGTGCACAGGTGGAACAGCAGGGTGCCGAGACCGGCAAACAGCAGGGTGGTCTGGATGGACAGGGGCAGACCGTACTTGGTGACCAGGATGGGCACCAGCACGGTGGCGCCGAACATGGCGAACAGGTGCTGCAGGCCCAGCACCAGCATCCGGGGAACACCCAGCTCCCGGGCGTCGTAGATGGCGTCTTGTCCAAGGTTTTTCTTCATGTGACAGTTCCTCTCTTTCTTTTGCGCTCATTTATGTGATGTTTATTGCTAACAGAAGGGGGGATAATGACCAAAAATGACCGGTAAAAATACCGGTCAAAAGGGGAAAACGAAAATGAAAACAGCGGGAGCGGAGATTTTATTGTTCAGAATACGGAACTTCATCTTGCTCACTCCCTTCAAAATTTTCTTGTTCATTATACGGGTCGCATAGGCAAATTGCAATGCATTCTTTTTCCAAGAAAAATGCAACAAAACACCGTTTTTATTGGTCAATCTGCATAATGAAGGCCCCGCAGCAGCTGACGGGCCATGCGGCGGCCCAGCTGGGGCAGGTCAAAGCGGCCCTCATAAATGCGCCACTCGAACAGTGCGCCCCGGTGCAGCACCACCAGCTCCTCCACCACCTGATCCGGGTCGTGGGAGGGATGAATGCTGCCCTCCTCCTGGCACAGGGTGACAAGCTCCAGCAGTACACGGAAATAGACGCGGCTGTCGTTTTTTTGCAGCACCCGCTGCTCCGGATACCGCAGCCCGTGGATAAACGCTTTATAGAGCACCGGGTCCGACACGCTGATCTCCAGAGAGCGGCTCACGAAATCCAGCAGCTTCTCCCGGGCGGAATGGGCAGTATCGGACAGGTATCCCGCCTCCAGCTCCCGGTAGGCATCGTCCACATGGCTGGTTACCTGGATAGCCAGCTCGTCCTTGCTTTTGAAGTAGTGATAAATGTTGCCCACGGAGCATCCGGCGGCCTGGGCGATCTCCTCCACGGAGACATTTTCAAAGCCCTCTTTGTCGAACAGGTCCAGGGCGGCGCTCTGAATGCGGCTGCGCATTTCCAGGGCCTGGCGTTTTCTTGCGGTCATTCTCTCGGCCATAGTCATTCCTCTGTCTCATTCAATGGTGAGTATATATTACTGCTTTGAATGGGCAAAGTCAACCCCCAAGCCAGTGGGGCGGACCTCTGGTCCGCCCCATTCTATCGTGATTTCAGCCGCGTTTTCACCGCACCCGGGGGATCAGCAGCATACCCTCCGGACGGGCCTCCTCCGTCAGCTCATTGGCGGAGCGGATGGCGTCCTGGTCCGTGCGGTACTGCTTGGCAATGTCCCACAGGGTCTCGCCCTCTGCCATGCGGCGCAGGATCAGAGACGGCTGCGGCTCCGGCGGCGGGTCCTGAAGCTCCACCGCCGATACCGCCGGTACCGGCCGGCGACGGCACTGGCAGGCCTCAAAGGTCACCGGTACCGCCAGGCGGCAGGCACTGCCGGTGAATTGCAGCTGCGGCAGGCCGCAGGCGGCGCGGACCGTCTGCGGCTCCCAGGACACCGGGGCTGTTACCTCCACAGAGCGCTCCGCGCACACCGGCGTCCCGCTCTCGTCCAGGTACAGTACCCGCAGCCGCACCGTACACCGCAGGGCCGGGCTGCCGCCCTCCTGCACCACGCTGACGCCGCCGCAGTCTGCCGCCGTCAGATATGCAAAGGGCCGGCCCTGGCCGAATTCCAGCTGCTGCACCGCCTCCTGGGTGGGGGTCTCCCGCCGCCAGGACACCGGCAGGTCTGTCTCCTGCCGCTGCACCCGGGCCACCTGCCGCAGACTGTACAGGTCCTCGATACAGCTGATCTGCTGCCTGCGCCTGACAAACAGCGCCGCGCATACCGTGACGGTGATGCCGAACGCAGGGCCGTTTTCCGTCCGGAGCACTCGGGCCTCGCTGTGGACCCACGGAATACGGGCTTCCACGTCCGCATCCTCCGGCAGGTCCAGGCCGTCCAGCAGCTGGGAGAAGGGCAGCGCGGTCCGATAGGCCGCCAGCTCCTGGTTGTCTCCGCGGTACAGAACGCACACCTCTGCCTGACCCTTTACCACCAGACGGCTGCCTACCCGCCGGCATTCCTCCACCCGGGCGGCGGCCTGCTCCATCAGTACGTCCTCCGGCGGCGGGCCCTCCGGCACGGCCTCCTGAGTGAAGGAAAATTCCCGTTCTTCCACCGCCGTCAGCAGCTCCAGCTCCGTCTCCTGCCGCCGCACCCGCAGGGCCGGGTCCTCTCCGACGCCGCAGCACAGCCGCTGCCTCCGGTTGGCATAGCCGGACACGGTGAATTCCGGCATCACACGCAGATACAGCTTCCGGGCCGTGACGGCCCGGGCCTCGGCCAGCAGCAGCCGCCCGGCAACGCACACGGCGGTGCAGCCCATGAGCCGTTTATCCTCCACCTGGCAGGAAAACGGCACCTCCATGGACAGGCTCCGCAGGCCCGCGCTCTCCTCCGAGGTGTACAGCACCGTCAGCACCACGCTGCCGCTTACGGTGAGCTGCTGACCGGTCAGGTGCTTTTCCCGCAGCCGCAGCTGACCCACCGTGTCCACGATCCGGGCCATATCCGGGCAGTATTCCGGGATAGCGGTCTCCATGGACTCCTCCTGGGTAGTCACCAGGTCGCCTACCGGCTCACAGCCGGTGACTTCCGTAAATTTCAGCTCCAATTCCATGCGTTTCCCGTCCTCTCCTTGTTTTCACTGTCCCAAGCTATGCGGGAGAACGCCGGGTTATTCCCGGATGCCGAACATCCGCCGCAGCAGGCCCCGCAGACACCGGGGCGCTTTCCAGATCACGATCTTCATGGTTGTTACCTCCCGTCCTTTAAGCATACGATCCCGCAGGCGATCAGCAGAAACGCCACCAGGAACATCAGCGCACCAACCGGGAAGATGGCGGCGATCAGGATCCCCAGCCCCAGGCCCAGTGCGCACACGCCGATGACCGCGCCGCAATTTCCCCGTCTCATGTATCTCCCTCCTCTGCCACAGTATATGCGGCGCGGCTCCCTCTTGCGCCGGGACGGAAAATACGGTACAATAACGCCAAAAGGAGGGACGGCAATGAATTTGCTATATGCGCTGGAGCGCCTGCGGACCCCGTTCTGGGACGCGGTGTTCTCAGCAGTCACCCATCTGGGTGAGGAGACCGTGTTCATGGTGGCGGCGATCCTGATCTTTTGGTGCGTCAGCAAGGAGGAGGGGTATTACCTGCTGCTGATGGGCTTTTTCGGCACGGTGGTGAACCAGTTTCTGAAGCTGCTGTTCCGCATTCCCCGGCCTTGGGTCCGGGACCCGGATTTCACCATTGTGGAGAGTGCCCGGGCGCAGGCCACGGGCTATTCCTTCCCCAGCGGCCACACCCAGAATGCCGTGGCTACCTTCGGCGGCATCGCTCGGTCCACCCGGCGGCCTGGGTCCGGTGGACCTGCGTGGCGGTGCTGCTGGCGGTGTCGTTTTCCCGTCTCTATCTGGGGGTGCATACGCCCCTGGATGTGGGGGTGTCCTTCGCCGTGGCCGGGGTGATGGTGCTGGCGCTGTATCCCCTGATCCGTCAGGCAAGCCGCAGGCCCAGCCTGATGGCGGGACTGCTGGCCGGGATGCTGCTGGTGGGCATCGCGTATCTGGTGTTTGCGTATGTCTATCCCTTCCCGGCAGACGTGGACGCGGCCAACCTGGCCCACGGGCAGGAAAACGGCTGGAAGCTGCTGGGGGCCACGGTGGGCTTCGGCATTTCCTGGTGGCTGGACCGGAGGTATATCCGGTTCGACACCCGGGCCGTGTGGTGGGTGCAGCTTCTGAAGGTGGTGCTGGGCCTTGCGCTGCTGATGGGCATCCGGGCAGGGCTGAAGGCACCCTGCTGGCGCTGCTGCACAGTCCCGGTGTGGCCGGGGCCGTGCGCTATGGCATTATGGTGCTGTTTGCCGGTGCACTCTGGCCTGCCGCGTTCCGCTATATGGCCCGCTGGGGGCGAAAGGCGTGATATGAAGAAAAGCAGTGCCGCGGCACTGCTTTTCTTCATATCACACGGCTTATTTCTCCAGCACGAAGCGCATTTCCACAGGGTTGTGGTCGGAGTAGGCAAAGGCCAGGTTCACAACGCCGCTGTCCGTTACCGTCACGTTGTCGGACACCAGGAAGCCGTCCACCGTCAGCACATACTGCCCCTGGTGATAGGGACCGTCGGCATTGCGGCAGCTGGGCACGGGATTCTGCGGGTCCAGAGGGGCCACCAGGGAGATATTGTACCCGTTGAAGGTGTCCTCAGGAATGGGCTGGGCCCAGGTGTATTCCTGGTCCGCCTCGCCGAAGTAGGCGGCGGAGTCGCCCAGCAGGTCCTTGTTGAAGTCGCCGCCGGCCACGCACCAGTTGCCTGCGGCGTACTCCCGCTGCATGTCGTCCAGCAGCAGCTTCAGCTGCTCCATGGCGATGGTGCCGTCGGAGGTGTAGGCCGACAGGTGCAGGTTATACAGCACCAGCTCGCCGCCGTCTGCCACCGGGATGCGGTGTACGCTGTAGCACCGGTCCAGGTCCACCAGCTTCATGAGGCTGTTTTCGATGGGCAGCTCCACCCGCCGGGCGCTGTCCACCGTCAGAGAGGACAGAGTCATCAGCCCCGACACCGACGCCCCGTGGGGGTGGCGCAGGGGGTACATCAGGAAGGGGGAATCATAGTTCTGGGCCCAGGTCTCGTCATACTCCGGCAGCACGGATCGCAGCATGGCGGCCTCGTCCACATGGTAGCTGCGGGTGGAGTTCCGGTCCACCTCCTGGATGAGATAGAGGTCTGCGTCCTGCTGGGCCAGGAAGGCTCCGATGTTCCCTACGTTGGCCGTCAGGCGCTCCTGGGACCAGGCCCAGGATTCCGTTCCGCCGTCCATGAAAAAGCCGTAGTCCGGCTCATACGCGCCGAAGCCAATGTTGTAGGACAGCAGGTGGTATTCACATCCGGTCTGAGCAGGCTGGGACACCTGACGGTCTACCTCCAGGTCCATATCCCCCAGCCGATGATAGTCAATGAGCACATACGCCAGATAGCTGATGACCACCAGCAGCACAGCCGCCAGCACCAGCAGCACGATCTTCAGCGGTTTTTCACGAAACGCGCCTCCTTGTTTACAAAAGTCCATGCATCCATTATAATCGAAGTCAGAACATTTGGAAAGAGGTTTTTTCGTGAAACGATTTGCCATCCGATTCAACGCACCGGTGGTGCTGAGCTTTGCCATCCTCAGCCTGTTGGTGCTGGTGCTGGACTCCGCCACCGGCGGAGCCTCCACGGCCCGGCTGTTCTGCGTCTACCGGGCGCCCCTGACGGACCCACTGACGTATGTGCGGTTTTTTACCCATGTTCTGGGCCACTCGGGCTATAGCCACTATATGAGCAACATGCTGCTTCTGCTGCTGGTAGGGCCGGGGCTGGAGGAAAAATACGGCAGCCGGAATCTGCTGGCAGCGATCGCGATCACCGCCTTTGCCACGGGGCTGGTGCAGTTCCTGCTGTTTCCCCACTCCGCTCTGCTTGGCGCCAGCGGCGTGGTGTTTATGATGATCGTTCTCTCGTCCTTTACGGAGATGAAGAAGGGCGGCATTCCTCTGACCATGCTGCTGGTGGTGGCCCTTTACTTAGGCAGCGAGATCGCCGACGGCCTTACCAGGACGGACAACGTGTCCCATCTGACCCACATTGTGGGCGGTGTGTGCGGCATTTTCTTCGGCTTCCGGCTGGCTAAGGCGAAAAAGCACTGATCCTGCGCGAAAAAAATGTCCTCCGGCTTATAGCCGGAGGACGCGCTGCTTTCAGGCTTCAGGCGCTGACGCCGCCCATGATGATGCCGCCTGCCAGTTGGGCCATCTCATCCGGTGATTCCTGCCCGTCCTCCCGCAGCCAGGCCAGCGCCAGGTTCAGGTTGCCTGACACGATAAACGAACAGAAACTGTTGAGCCGCTGCCGGTCTCCCGGATAGAACAGAGACAGGAAATCAAAAAGAAAGTTGTCCCGCAGAATGCGGCAGATGCGGTCGGTATAGGCAATGTCCCCGTTGGGACCCAACAGCACCCGGCACAGATCTGCATTGTCCCGGATGAACCGGTACAGATCCCGCAGAAAGGGAAACTGACCCGGTGCGGAGTCCTCGGGCCTGTGGCTCTTGCACAGGTCCGCCAGCCGGTCGGCCATTTCATCCTCCAGGCGCTGCAAAAGGTCGCCAACGTCCCGATAGTGGATGTAAAAGGTGCCGCGGTTGATATCCGCCCGCTCCGCCAGCTCCCGCACAGAGATGTTCTTTGCGCTTTTTTCCACCAGCAGCTCCATCAGCGCCAGACGCAGCTGACTTTTCGTTTTTCGCACCCGACGGTCCGTACCGGACTGTTCCATATCCACATTCCCCCTTTGTTGGCTTTTTAACGATCTATCTGACCTGTATTCTAACATAGACGCTGACTGATAATCAACAGTTTGTTGAGCTTTTTGACAAAATATTCCCGTCTATCCAACGCCACCGGTGCATACAGTAGTACACCAGACAAGATGTTATGGAGCAGGAGGAATGGACCATGAATCAGTCCGCATCCATTTATCAGGATATGGCGACCCGCACCGGCAGCAGTATCTATATCGGCGTGGTGGGTCCGGTACGCACCGGAAAATCCACCTTTATCAAACGGTTTATGGAGACCCAGGTGCTGCCCAATATCGACGATAGCTACCGCAGGGACCGGGCGCGGGATGAACTGCCGCAAAGCGGCTCCGGCCGCACCATCATGACGGCGGAACCCAAATTTGTTCCGGAGGAGGCGGTGGAGGTCTGCATGGAGGAGGGGGTCACGTTCTCCGTGCGGCTTATTGACTGCGTAGGCTACATGGTGCCCGGCGCTGTGGGACAGTATGAGGATCTGTCGCCCCGGATGGTCATGACTCCCTGGTTTGACCACGAGATCCCCATGACTGAGGCGGCGGAGCTTGGCACCAGGAAGGTCATCTGCGACCACTCCACCGTGGGCATTGTGGTCACAACCGACGGCAGCGTCACGGAGATCCCACGGGAGGATTATCTGGAGGCCGAGGAGCGGGTGATTCGGGAGCTGCAGGAGCTGGGAAAACCCTTTGTGGTGCTGCTGAATTCCGCCCAGCCCCAGAGTCCCCGGGCTCAGTCTATCGCCGCTGATATCCAGCGCCAGTACGACGTCCGGTGTCTGCCGGTGAACTGTCTGGAGCTGGGGGAGCCGGAGATCACCGAGCTGCTGCGGGGGCTGCTGTATGAGTTTCCGCTGCGGGAGCTGGATCTGTTCCTGCCCACCTGGTGGAGGCCCTGCCGCCGGACCATCCCATCAAAACCGGCATTTATCAGGCGGTGCGCCGGGAGGCGGCGGACCTGGCCCATGTGCGGCAGCTGCGGGACTGCCTGTCCGCCCTGCAGGGGGAGGGGGATATCTCCGCCGCCTCCATCCGCAGCCTGAATTTGGGCGTGGGCATCGCCGCGGCAGACCTGGACCTGCCGCGGGGATTGTTTTATGAGACGCTCAGTCGGCAATCCGGCCTCACCGTCACCGATGACGGCGACCTGATGCAGCTGCTGACCAGCCTGGCCGCTGTCCGGAAGGAGTATGACCGGATGGCCCCGGCCATGCAGGCGGCGCTGGACACCGGCTATGGCATCGTAATGCCCAGCGTGGAGGACCTGAACCTGGAGGACCGGAGATCGTCCGCCAGGGCGGACGATACAGCGTCCGCATGAAGGCCAGCGCGCCCTCTGTTCACATGATACGCGCCGATATTGCCACCACGGTATCGCCGATCGTAGGCAATGAAAAGCAGTCCGAGGACATGGTGAATTACCTGCTCCAGGAGTTTGAGGGAGACACCAGCAAGCTCTGGCAGTCCAACATTTTCGGCCGCAGCTTCAATGAGATCGTGGGCGACGACCTGCAGGCAAAGCTGCGCCGGATGCCCACGGATTCCCAGAAAAAAATGCGGGAGGCGCTGGAGCGCATCATCAACGAGGGAAGCGGAGGTCTGATCTGCATCATTCTGTGATTTTTCCCGGCAGGGACCGTTTTGCGGCGGTCCCTGCCGCATTTTATACGGAATATATTGCATAAAATGCTTGAATATTTGGAAAAAGTGTGCTAAAATACTTAATTACTGAACAGCGGCGCAGTATCCTAGTCGGATCTGCCGTCTTGTAAGAAGGGCCTAAAAATCCTTTAAAGGGCACAACTGTGAAGTCCCTGGTGCCTGCTGCTTACGCCAGTTTGGGGTGGGTGCTGGGGGGAGACGGTGGGAGCCCCCGCGTCTGCGGTGGTAGGGCGCCCTCCAATGGCATGGAGGACCCGACCCTGCTACCGTGGAGACCTGCTGTTGTGCACAGGCGTACTCCCTCTGTGGTCAAGCGACCTGTGTACGAGGCAGATGATGAACCTGCAATGCGGTGCTACCCGGCTTCACTGCCGTAACGCTGTGTGCAGAGTAGCCTGCCTTGCGTGGGCACGGTGGATAGGGAAGTGGAAGCACCGGTCTCCCCGGCCAGGGAGGCTGTGTTGATTCCCTTGAAACCCTGGCTGCAAAAGAGGCTAAGAGACGGTCTGACCGCTGTGGAAATCACCTAGGCTGTCCTCACGGGACATCGGAGGGATTGCAGTGCGGACTAAGTGGCAATCGGTCCCATGGCCGGCAACACCATGGCGCAGCGCCTAACGGGAAACCGCCTGACCGGCGACGGAAGGCGCGCTGCGGGGAAATCCAACCCGTACCTAAGCCGTAAGATTAACCTTCGGCGTTGCCCTGTTCAGTGTACTATAACAACAAAGCGAGGGATCTACTCTTGAGCGAACGCGACAGGAGCAAGGACAAAAACGGCGGGAAAAAGAAAAGCGGCCGGGGCTGGGCTCTGCAGGTGTTTCTGCTGGCTGTGGTGCTGTCGGCCCTGCTGAGCTTTTTCTCCTCCACCGCTTTGGAGGGGACCGGCTATATCGTGGCGGCGCTGGTGCTGGCCGTGTTCATCGGCCTGGGCATCGTGTTCGACATGATCGGCGTGGCCGTTACGGCGGCAGACCCCAAGCCCTTCCACTCCATGGCTGCCCACAAGGAAAAGGGCGCGCGGGAAGCCATCCGTCTGCTGCAAAATGCCAACCAGGTGTCGTCCGTGTGCAACGACGTGGTGGGCGATATATGCGGCATCGTCAGCGGTTCCACGGCGGCGGTGATCGTCACGCATTTGCAGCGGGACTTCAGCACCTCGTCGGTGCTGATCTCCATCGGAGCCACAGCGCTGATTTCCGGCATTACCATCGGCGGCAAGGCCCTGGGAAAGACCGTGGCCATCAACCAGTGCACCAGCGTGGTGTACCGGGTGGCCCGCATCATGCACGCCCTGCATCTCTCACGCTGAAATGGAGCGATATACTTGATTTTAGACCGCATAGACAGCCCCGCCGATGTGAAGGGGCTCAACGAGAATCAGGCCCGCCAGCTTTGCAGTGAGCTGCGGGGTTTTCTCCTGGATGAGGTATCCAAAACCGGCGGACACCTGGCCTCCAACCTGGGGGTGGTGGAGCTGACGGTAGCCATTCACCGGGTGTTTGACACCGCCGTGGACCGGCTGGTGTTCGACGTGGGGCACCAGTGCTATGTGCACAAGGCGCTGACCGGACGGCGGGAGCTGTTTGATACCCTGCGGCAGTTCGGCGGCCTGTCCGGCTTCCCCAAGCCATGGGAGAGCGTTCACGATGCGTTCATTGCCGGACACGCCTCCAACTCGGTGTCGGTGGCTCTGGGTATGGCCCGGGCCCGCACGCTCCAGGGAAAGGACTACAGCGTCCTGGCCCTGATCGGCGACGGCGCCATGGGCGGCGGACTGAGCTTTGAGGGGCTCAACGACGCCGGAGCCAGCGGCGAGCCGCTGATCGTGATCCTCAACGACAATGGCATGTCCATTGCACCCAATGTGGGGGGCTGTCCCGGCATTTGTCCCGGCTGCGCAGTACGCCGGGATACTACGAGTTCAAGCGCCGCTATCGCCAGATGCTTACCGGCAGTCAGACCGGTAAGCGGGTCTATGCCATGAGTCACGAGGTAAAAACGGCTCTGAAAAATTCCCTGCTGCCCGGCAGCACGGTGTTTGAGAACATGGGCTTTACCTATATGGGGCCGGTGGACGGCCACGACGTGGAGACGCTGACCCAAATGCTGGTGCTGGCCCGGGATATGCGCCGGCCGGTGCTGCTGCATGTGCATACCGTCAAGGGAAAGGGCTATCCCTTTGCCCAGAAGGAGCCCGGGCAGTTCCATGGCGTGGCTCCCTTTGACGTAAAAACCGGAAGAGCCTGAAACCGTCAGGGGAGAACTTTTCTCATGTATTCGGACAGGAGCTTCTGTCCCTGGCCCGGGAGGATGAACGGATCTGTGCCGTCACTGCCGCCATGGTAGAGGGCACAGGCTTGACGGATTTTTCCAGAACGCTGCCCCGGCGCTTTTTCGACGTGGGGATCGCCGAGGGCCATGCGGTGGCCATGTGCGCCGGTATGGCCCAGCAGGGCATGGTGCCGGTGTTTGCGGTGTATTCCAGCTTTTTGCAGCGGGGATATGATATGCTGCTGCACGATGTGGCGCTGAATCATCTCCATGTGGTGCTGGGCGTGGACCGGGCGGGGCTGGTGGGAGCCGACGGCGAGACCCACCATGGCTGCTTTGACCCATGTACTGTCCCAGGTGCCGGGGATGACGGTGCTGTGTCCTGCCAGCTTTGCGGAGCTGCGGCGGATGCTGCGGCGTGCGGTGGAGGAATTGGACGGCCCCGTGGCGGTGCGGTATCCCCGGGGCGGCCAGGGCCGCTATCAGGATGACGGCGGCGACGGAACGTTTGTGTGTCTGCGTGAGGGCGATGATGCCGCCATCCTGACCTATGGCATTCTGGTGAACCAGGCTCTGGATGCGGCGGAGCTTCTGGCGCAGAAGGGAATCCGTGTCCGGGTGGTGAAGCTGAATCAGATTTGCCCGCTGGACAGTAAGCAGGTAAAGGACGCTCTCTCCGGTACGGAGCGGCTGCTGGTGCTGGAGGACTGCATGGCCACAGGCTGCGTGGGTCAGCGCATAGCCGCTATCCTGGCCCAGGAGCGGATGGAGCCCCACTGTCTGACGCTGAAAAATCTGGGCGGCCGGTTTGCCCCCCAGGGTACGGTGGACCAGTTATACAAAGCCTTCGGTCTGGACGCCCGGAGCGTAGCCCACAGCGTGGAGGAGATGCTGCATGAGCAATAAGACGAGATTGGATGTGCTGCTGGTGGAGCAGGGCTTGCTGGAAAGCCGCCAGAAGGCCCAGGCCGTTATCATGGCCGGCAGTGTGTTTGTTGACGGTCAGCGGGTGGACAAGCCCGGCACGGCGGTGCCCAATACCGCCGCCATCCAGGTGCGGGGCCATGCTTTGCCCTATGTCAGCCGGGGCGGCCTGAAGCTGGAGAAGGCCATGCAGACGTTTCCCCTGACCCTGGACGGCAAGGTCTGCGCCGATATCGGCGCATCCACCGGCGGCTTCACGGACTGCATGCTGCAAAACGGGGCCACAAAGGTCTACGCTGTGGATGTGGCTACGGCCAACTGGACTGGAAGCTCCGGGGAGACCCGCGGGTGGTGTGCATGGAACGCACCAACGCCCGCTATCTTACCCATGAGCAGATCCCCGAGGAACTGGACTTTGCGTCGGTGGACGTGTCGTTTATCTCCCTGCGGCTGATCCTGCCGGCGCTGGACGGACTGCTGTCCCCGGAGGGAGAGGCCGTGTGCCTGGTGAAGCCCCAGTTCGAGGCGGGCCGGGAAAAGGTCGGAAAAAAAGGCGTGGTCCGGGACCCGGCGGTGCACCTGGAGGTGCTGGAGGCCTTTCTGGAGCATGCAAAGGAAAGTAACTTTACAGTGCTTGGAATTACATACTCTCCCATACGGGGACCCGAGGGAAACATCGAATATCTGGGCTATCTGCGCCACGGACAGGGGACACCCGGCGTATTTTCCCTGCCGGAGATCGTGGAGGCGTCTCACAGCCAATTGAAGGACTGAGGTGAGCGGCATGAAACCAAAACGCGTGATACTTTGTCCCAATCCGTACCGGGACAGTGAACTGAAGGTCTGCAAGCAGTCCCGGGATATGCTGGAGAGTCTGGGGATGCAGACCTCTGTGTGCCTGCCTTCCAGCGGGAGGGGTATGGCGAGGAGCTGGGGATCCCCATGCGGCTCTTGCAGCAGGAGATCCGGTCGGCGGACCTGCTGATCGCCTTCGGCGGCGACGGTACCATTCTGCATCTGGCCCGGACCGTGGCGCTGCACAGCGTGCCGGTGCTGGGGGTGAACCTGGGAAGTCTGGGCTTTATGTCGGAGCTGGAGGTCAACGAGCTGGACCGGCTGCGGGATCTGGCCGAGGGCCGGTTTACCGTAGAATCCCGGATGATGCTGGATGCGTCGGTGCTGCGGGAAGGACGGCAGGTGTACAGCAACATCGCCCTGAATGACGCGGTGATCTCAAAGGGTCCATCGCCCGGGTGGTGCGGCTGGATATCTTCACGGAGGAGGGACGCCTGACCCGGGTAGGCGGCGACGGCATCATCGTGTCCACCCCTACCGGCTCCACCGGATATTCTATGGCCGCCGGAGGCCCCATTGTGGAGCCCACCGCCAAAAACCTGCTGCTGACCCCGATATGTCCCCATTCCACCCGCTCGTCCTCCTACGTGCTGTCACCGGACCATGTGATCACCGTGGAAGCTGCGGATGCCAACCGGAAATTCGTCTATCTTTCCGTAGACGGCGGCAAAGCGTTTTCTTTGAAAAACGGAGACCAGGTGCGGGTGAGCACCTCAAAATACACCACAAAGCTGGTTCGTCTCTCCAAAAAGAGCTTTTGCGAAATACTGGACAAAAAAATGGGAACGGAGGCTTCTAAAAAATGAAAAACGACCGCCAGAACCAACTCCTCCAGATCATCAGCGAGGAGATTATCGAAACCCAGGAGCAGCTGCTGGAGCGGCTCCAGGCCAAGGGGATCAAGAGTACCCAGGCCACGATTTCCCGGGACATCAAGGAGCTGCACCTGATCAAGGAGCCAGCCGGGCAGGGAAAATACCGCTATGCCGTTTCCGCCCACCGCACCAAGCTGAATTTTGCCGACAAGCTGCGCACCATTTTCCGGGAGAGCGTCCTGACGGTGGACAACGCCCAGAATATCGTGGTCATCAAGACTCTGCCGGGTCTGGCCAATGCTGCGGGATCTGCCGTGGACGGTATGGACGTGCCGTATCTGGTGGGGTCCCTGGCCGGCGACGACACGGCTCTGCTGATCATGCGGGACACGGAAAGCGCCGTGGATTTTACGGAAGAAATCAAGGAAATGCTGCGCTGACAGCCAGAAAATCGCGCAGGACAGCGGAGGGATACGCAGATGCTGCAATTGCTCCACATTGAGAATATCGCCATCATCGAGTGCGCGGACATTGCGTTCCGGCCTGGCTTCAACGCCTGACGGGCGAGACCGGCGCCGGTAAGTCCATTGTCATCGACTCCATCAGCGCCGTGCTGGGCCAGCGGACGTCCCGGGACCTGATCCGTACCGGGGCGGATATGGCCTTTGTCAGCGCGTGCTTTGCGGATGTTCCGCCCCGGCTGGGGGAGGACCTGGGCATTTCCTGGGAGGGGGAGCTGCTGCTGCAGCGGGAGATTCACGCGACGGCAAAAACGTCTGCCGGTCAACGGACGCCCCGTCACGGTGACCCAACTCCGTACCCTGGGCAGCCGCCTGCTGAACATCCACGGCCAGCACGACGGACAGCAGCTGCTGGATGAGGAGCAGCACCTGCTGTATCTGGACAGCTTCGGCCGGACGGAGGGCCTGCTGACGGAATACCGCGAAAAATACCAGCCATGGCCGCCTTGCGCCGCCAGATGCAGGCTCTGGAAATGGACGAGGCGGAAAAGGCCCGCCGGGTGGACACCCTGACCTATCAGCTCCAGGAGCTGGAGCGGGCCAAGCTGCGTCCCGGCGAGGAGCAGGAGCTGCAAAGCCGCCGGACACTGCTGCACAATGCGGAAAAATTCATTTCCGCTGTATCCGGGGCGGATTTCTGCCTCAACGGCGATGACGGCAGTGATGGCGCGGCCAATCTGGTGCGTCAGGCCCAGGAATCCCTGGCATCGGTACGGGGGCTGGACCCGAGCTGGGAGAGCTGTATGACCGGCTGGAAGCCGCCTACAGCGAGATTTACGACCTGGCGGACACCATCCGGGACAAGCGGGAGGATTTCGACTTTTCGCCCCAGGAGCTGGACCGGTGGAGGGACGGCTGGATCAGCTTTACCGCCTGAAAAAGAAGTACGGCCCCACGGTGGAGGAGATGCTGGAGTATCAGACCCGCTGCCGCCGGGAGCTGGACGACATACAGGACGCGGGGGACACCCTGCTGCATCTGGAAAAGCAGCTGAAGAAGGCAGAAAAGGCCGCCCGTCAGGCGGCGGAGGCCCTGTCCCAGGCCCGACATGAGGCTGCCGGACGGCTGGAGGAGCAGATTCTCACGGAGCTGCGGCAGCTGGATATGGGGAAGATCCGCTTTGCCATCTGCTTTACGGAGCAGGCCCTGGCGGAAAACGGCGCCGATCAGGTGCGCTTCCTGATGTCCGCCAACGTGGGCGAGGAGCTGCGGCCTATCCACAAGATCGCCTCCGGCGGTGAGCTGGCCCGGATCATGCTGGCCATGAAAAACGTGCTGTCGGAGCAGGATCAGGTGGGCACCATGGTATTTGATGAGGTGGATACCGGTGTGTCCGGACGAGCTGCCCAGAAGGTGGCGGAGAAAATGGCCCGTATCAGCCGCACCAAGCAGGTGCTGTGCGTGACGCATCTGCCCCAGCTGGCCGCTATGGCGGATACGCACTTTTCTGTGGAGAAGGGGGAGCAGGACGGACGCACCTTTACCCGGGTGGTGCAGCTGGACAGAGCACAGCGGCAGCAGGAGCTGGCCCGCCTTACCGGCGGAGCGTCCATATCCGCCACCATGCTGGAGAGCGCCGGGGAGCTGCTGGACCAGGCGGACAAATTCAAAAAAACCTTGGCCTGACCCGTTGACAACGGGAGAAGGAACGGTATAATACAAAGCAACTTCATATGCAACAGCGATGAAGGGAAGAAGTATCCGGCCGATGACGCCTGCAAAGAGAACCCCTGGACGGTGAGAAGGGGAGAGGCGGCGGCAGGAGAATACATCCCGGAGCAGCCTTCTGAACGGTCTCTCCTATTAGGAATGTGTCGGGTTCGCCCGTTACAGCGATAGGGTGTTGCTGCACCCGATGAGGCCGCATGCCGTGAGGCGGCGGCGAAGCTGAGGTGGTACCGCGATTTACGTCGCCCTCTGTCAACACGACAGGGGGCGTTTTTCTTGCCCCCTGGAAGCCAAAAATATCGGAAAGGAATCAGAAAACATGGGAATTTATGAAGAACTGGTGGCCCGCGGCTGATCGCTCAGGTCACCAACGAGGATGAGATCCGCGAGATGATCAACAACGGCAAGGCCACGTTCTACATTGGTTTTGACTGCACGGCGGACTCCCTGACGGCTGGACATTTCATGGCCCTGACCTGATGAAGCGCCTGCAAATGGCGGGCAACAAGCCATCGCCTCATCGGCGGCGGCACCACCATGATCGGCGACCCCTCCGGCCGCACGGACATGCGCAAGATGCTCACCAAGGAGGACATCGACCACAACGCCGCCTGCTTCAAGCGGCAGATGGAGCGGTTCATCGACTTCGGCGAGGGCAAGGCCATCATGCTCAACAACGCCGACTGGCTGCTGAAGCTGAACTACGTGGACCTGCTGCGGGAGGTGGGCGCCTGCTTCTCCGTCAACAATATGCTGCGGGCCGAGTGCTATAAGCAGCGCATGGAGAAGGGCCTGAGCTTCCTGGAATTCAACTATATGATCATGCAGAGCTACGACTTCTACTATATGTTCCAGCACAACGGCTGCAATATGCAGTTCGGCGGCAACGACCAGTGGAGCAATATGCTGGGCGGCACGGAGCTGATTCGCCGGAAGCTGGGCAAGGACGCCCACGCCATGACCATCACCCTGCTGACGGATTCTCAGGGCAACAAGATGGGCAAGACCGCCGGCAACGCCGTGTGGCTGGATCCCAACAAGACCAGCCCCTTCGAATTCTATCAGCTGGCGCAATGTGGCGACGCCGACGTGCTCAAGTGCATCCGGATGCTGACGTTCCTGCCCCTGGAGCAGATCAATGAGATGGCCGAGTGGGAGGGCGCAAAGCTCAACGAGGCCAAGGATATCCTGGCCTATGAGCTGACGAAGCTGGTTCACGGCGAGGAGGAGGCCGAAAAGGCCCGTCAGGCTGCCCGGGCACTGTTTGGCGGCGGCGCTAACGCTCAGGATATGCCCACCACCGAGCTCACCGGCGACGACCTGGGCAGCGGCGAGATCAACGTGCTGAATCTGCTGGTCCGGTGCGGTCTGTGCGCCAGCAAGGGAGAGGCCCGTCGGCTGGTGCAGCAGGGCGGCATCACCGTGGGGGACAAGAAGGTGGATTCCATAGACGCATCCTTCGGCTGCCAGGAATTTACCGGCGACGGCCTGATCATCCGCAAGGGGAAAAAGGTGTTCCACCGGGCGGTGCTCATCTGAGATATCTGTCAACAAGAGAGTATTGCAGGATAAGAGAGAACGCACAGCGTTGGCTGTGCCGTTCTCTCTTAAAATGATGAAAACAAAACCGGGAAACCATCACAGTTTCCCGGTTTTGGCACGCCGTGAGGGATTCGAACCCCCGGCCTTCTGGTCCGTAGCCAGACGCTCTATCCAGCTGAGCTAACGGCGCATGTCTCTTGACGACTTTGTTATAATACCACGATCTCACAGAAAATGCAAGCTTTTTTTTGAAAAATCTCAATAAAATTTCTGCGGGCGTATTCGGTCGAAGATGGAGGGATTCTGCCCCGCCGTATAAGGGACCTTTCCCCGGGAATACTGTTTTTATCCAAGTGACGGAGGCAGTAGGGGAATGCAGGGAAAAGTGGAGATCTGCGGCATCAACACCGCCAAGCTGGAGGTCTTGAAAAACGATGAGATGACAGAGCTTCTGCGGCGCACCAAGCAGGGGGACATGGACGCCCGGGAGCGGCTGATCCGCGGCAACCTGAGGCTGGTGCTGTCGGTGCTCCAGCGGTTCACCAGCAGGGGGGAGAACATGGACGACCTGTTCCAGGTGGGGTGCATCGGCCTGATCAAGGCCATCGACAACTTTGATATTACCCAGCCGGTACGATTCTCCACCTATGGCGTTCCCATGATCGTGGGAGAGATCCGCCGCTATCTCCGGGACAACAGCGCCGTGCGGGTGTCCCGCAGTTTGCGGGACACGGCGTATAAGGTGCTTCAGGCCCGGGAGCGGTTGCTGCGCCAGAGCCAACGGGAGCCATCCGTGGAGCAGCTGGCCCGGGAGCTGGATATCCCCCGGGAGGAGGTGGTGTTGGCCATGGATGCCATTGTGGACCCGGTGTCCCTGTACGAGCCCATTTACTCCGAGGGCGGCGACACCGTGTGCGTCATGGACCAGGTCAGCGATCGCCGCTGCACCGATGAGGGCTGGATCCAGCACATTGCCCTGAAGGACGCCATTGGTCACCTGACGCCCCGGGAGCGGAGCATTCTCATGCTGCGCTTTGGCCAGGGAAAGACCCAGATGGAGGTATCGGCGGAGATCGGTATCTCTCAGGCCCAGGTGAGCCGCCTGGAAAAGGGGGCCATCCGCTCCATTAAGAAGGAACTGTAAGACGTGCAGCACCGCATAGCAGGATGCTATATTTTGCCCCTATCCTAACACACAAAGGGCAATTGTGCAATAACGGGCACAGCGCTGTCTGCTGTGCCCGTTAATTGCTGCATCGCAGCATTGTCTTTTACTGTATGCCGCCTACCAGGATCAGAGTCAGCAGCATGTATGCAGCGCTGGCAGCAGCTGCAATGCCGCATACGATCATGCAGACGGTGCGCGGCCCACGGCGCAGGCGGGCCCGTCCTACGAAAAACCCGGCTGCCGCCAGGATGAACAGCACAGCGGCTCCCCAAAATGGCATATTGATCACCCCCTCATAGCGTCCACCAGGTCCGTAAAGTCCCGCAGCTGGCCCGCAAAGCGCTCCTTCATCTGATCCGCCCGGCCCTTTCCGGCGTCAAACAGCGGCTCGTCCGTCTGGATAGCGCGAATACCCGTCCGTCGGCCTTGACGCTGAGATACACCTTGCCCAGGTGCAGCAGCTGCTCCATGACCTGGGGGGACAGCAGAGCCTGCGCCGCAGCAGGATCGCCGCATTGAACGCTGAACCGCTTGTCAAATTCCGGATCTTCCGAGGAAAAACCGTCCCGGCCCAGCAGCCGTGCCAGCTTTCCCTTGGGGGCGGCCTGCAGGTCGCAGGGAGGGTGCGGCCCAGCTGCGCCGCCATCCAGCGTCCGCGGAAAACCGGCACCTCGTTGTTTTCCCAGTTTTGGGTGGCGGGGTCCTGATAGGGCTGCAGGTCCAGCAACTCCAGATTGCTGATCTCCAGTGGCCGACCATGGTACCTGGCCCGGACCAGACCGCTGCCGCTCATACGCTCCGCCTGAGGCAGGGGCAGACCGGAAGCCTGGAGTGTTTCCTGGGAAATATGCTGCCGGGGCAGGTATTCCGCTTCCTGAAATACTGCGCGCAGCGCGTCCTGGGCCAATCCGCCCTGGGCCGCACCCTGGAGCTTTTTTCCGCCTGACGCGCCCATAACGCCGCCGATGACGGCGATGATGACGCCTGCGGCGATGGCGGGCGTGGCGCTGAGAATCACTCCGGCCACAAGAATGACCACGCCGATGCCGGAGAAAACCTTGCCGAAGCCCGCCAGGCGCGGCCCTTCTGAATATTCTGTGTGCTGTTATCCATGTGCTTGCTCCTCTCTTTCTGCCCCAAACAGGACTTCGCACCGGCACAGGGCCTTGATGATCCCCTGCAACCGCCAGCCGCCGCAGAAGCTCCTGCTCCGCCAGCGTCTTCCGATAGCCGCAACGGCAGGTGGTGCTTCCCTTTTTCAATCGCTCCCCACACAGGGGCATTTGCTCTGTTTCATAGGCTTTATCCCCAATTGCTCATCCAGCTTTCGCCCCAGTCCTCGGCGGGATCGTAGGGGATGGGGTCGAACCCGGCGGCATACACCGGGCCGTCGTCGCGATAGGCCAGCCCGTCCTCTGCCAGGGTGTAGCTTCCGGTAATGTAAAAGCGTCGTGACCGTCGCTGTACCAGCGGCAATAGCCGTCCTCATCGGTCTCAAAGCTGGACCCCGGCAGGCCGGTATAGGCCGCTGCCTGGCCGTAGGGGTAGAACACGCCGGAGAAGCCGCCGTCCGCATCCTGGCCCAGCAGGGTGAACCGGTCCTTATCCAGCCGGGGGACAGGTAAATGCGTCCGTTCATGGCCAGATACGGTCCCTTGCCGTCCTGGTCGTCGCCGATGGTGCCGCTGCCCATGGATAGTCTGGTGCAGCTCAGATACGCCATGCGGTCTGCGTCGATGACCAGGGTCTCACCCAGAGCGTTCTGCCACACGCCGCTCAGGTCCGAGAGCTCCCACAGGTCTATCCGGGCATCGCTGCTGCGGCGGAAGGTGAAGTGGTCGATGCTCTCCGCGTTTCCCCCGCTGCCGTTCTGATTGGGCAGCAGCATCCCGTCGTCCCGGAGAATAAAATCGTACAGGAAGCCGTCAAAGTCGATGGTAGGCACATCGGCAGCGGCGTCATAGGGGCCCTGCCCCGTGCGACCGGTGAAGGTCTGGTAGGTATAGCGGCCCTGGTCTGCCGAAAAGGACAGGATATTCCCCGAGGGGGACGTCCACTGGCCCTCCAGCTCTGCGGCATCCGTCACCGGATGCTGCCCCTCCGTCTGCTCGTCGGGGGACGGCGTATCTGCGCCGCCGCTGCACGCCGTCAGGGCCAGCACCAGCGCCAGCATGACTGCCAGCCGGGATAGCTTCTTCATAGTGACCTCCTTACTCCGCCAGCGTGTCCATAAACTGGCCGTTGACCGCGTTCCAGTACCACACATACGTCTGGTACTGGCCGTCTACGTTGAAGGTCATCTGCATGTCGCTGTTGCCGTCGCCGTCCAGGTCGGTGAAATCCGTGTCCTGATAGCAGCCGGCGGCTCCGTCGATGGACTCCGGGAACACTACGCTGCCATAGAGCTCCTGCTCCGGAAGGTCGTAATAGAGCTTGGCTCCATCGTCGCTCACGCAGATGCACACATCGGTGCTATCGCCGCCACGGGTCAGGGTACCGGTGTCCTGGATGGTGCCCCAGGTGCGCCAGTCATCGCCGGCGATATCATCATCCGGGGTGGTCTCCTTGGGCCCGCAGGCCGCCAGGCACAGCACCAGACCGCACAGCAGCAGGAAAAGGCTGAATTTTCGCATGGTCTTTCCTCCTCAATATAATAAGTCCACTGTACATTCATTGTACAGTGGACTTACAAAAATTGCTATTAACCAAAGGTTAGGTTTTGCCGGCGGGGGAGGGGACTACTCCCGATGTATCCGCATGAATCCCCGGGCCCCAGGGCCCGCAGGTCCGTAAATCCCAGGGACTCATAGAAGCTCACGGTCTTGGGGGTGTCGTCGGTGCAGAGCATCGTCTGGTATATCTGCGCCAACGGGCCAGCAGCGC
>ENA-OQEN01000310-OQEN01000310.1-human-gut-metagenome-genome-assembly--contig:-NODE-310-length-21469-cov-2.037297_pt1 | contig 21469 bp, 31 predicted proteins | sample MGYA00242791_ERZ504627 | MGnify/ENA primary metagenome ERZ504627 (study PRJEB26092, sample SAMD00036316) | human gut metagenome | host: Homo sapiens | study: EMG produced TPA metagenomics assembly of... | reverse complement strand
CTTCAGCCGCCTCGTGCGCGGTGCCCGCGAGCGCCTCGGCGTGCTCCGCACGAGGCAAGGTTTCCTCAAGTTCCTCGAACTCACCCTCCTGGGGATCCACCTCATCGATGCGATCGAGTGCAAATCTCGCCTCCTCAAGACGAGAGCCCTGCGTCCGCGCCGCCGCCGTAACCCGGTCAAGCTCATCTTTAGCCGCGCGAGCGCGCTTCAGCGCTTCACGATACTCCTCAAGGGCTGCGGCCACCGGAGCACCCGCCAAGCGTCAACCATCTCACATGCGTCGCGGCATCGAGCAATCGCTGATGCTCATGCTGGCCGCAGAGGTCGATCGTGGGTCCAATCGCCTGCGTAAGCTCGCGCACGCTTCCCAAATGCCCATCGAGCGCACCCGGCTCCGGCCGTCGGCGCCAACCCTGCGCGCTGCGCAAACGCCCTCAACGTCATGGGAATCGCGAAAAACCCGCCCCTCGACGACGGCGCACTCAGCACCCTCGCGCACGAGCGACGCATCCGCGCGTTCACCCACCAGAAGCTTCAGGCAGAGAGAAGCGCCGTCTTACCGGCACCGGTCTCGCCGGTGAGTACAGTAAGGCCCGCCGCCGGCGAAAAGGTCGCTTCATGGATGAGCGCGAGGTCTAGAACGTGAATCTCATCGATCATGGTGGACTCCGTAGAACACGCGAGACACCGAGGTATAGAAGCTTTCAGGGCCGTAATCGAGCAGCAGGATATCGCCTGGCCCGCGGCGAGCAACCACACGGTCGACCACCGCATCCTTCGCTACGAACACGCCGTCGACGGCAACAGCGGGGATAGAGGGGCGATCGCGCGACATCTCGATCTCGACCACATCGGAAGGCGAGGTCAAAAACGCGCGGGCCTGAATGGTATGCGGCGCAATGGGCACGCACACCATACCGGTGTAATCTGGACTTACGATAGGGCCGCCCGCTGAGAGCGCATAACCGGTAGACCCCGTTGCCGTCGACACAACCACACCGTCGCCCCGCAGCCGGTCGATGCGGTGCCCCGATACCGTGATGGTGAACTCAACCATGTCGGAAAGAGGACCGCGCGTGAGGCGAGGTCGTTTAATGCAAAGGTATCGAGAGTCTGCTCTTCACCTTCGTCGGTATGCGCGAAAACATCGATGGCGAGTGTAGCGCGTCGGCTCACGTGCATCTCGCCCGCCAGGGCATCGCTCACCACGGAGAGGATGTCTGTATCATCGGGCTAGCAGCCGTGAGGAACCCAAGATGCCCATAGGACAATCCAAGTATGGGAATCTCCTGATAGCCGACGATACGCGCAGCCCGCAGAAGCGTGCCATCGCCGCCAAGCGAGATAACGAGGTCCGAGCCCTCAATATCGGGAGTCGAGACGATCTTCGAGCGTTGGTCTCCCGCCCATGCCACCTCATAGCCCTGCCGCGAAAGCCAGAGCTCAAGTGCCAGGCCGCTCTCGACCGCCTCGTTTTTATAGTAATTCGGCACGAGAAAGACCTTCATGCGCCCACCACCCCTTCGATGGATGAGAGAACCCGTTCGCGCGCCGCGGCAACCTCAGCTTCACCACCGGAGCCCAGACGGCCAAGGAGAAAGAACTCAACGTTACCCTTCGTACCCGTTATGGGCGAGGTGCACACACCCTCCGGCGTGAGGCCGCGCCCGGAGAACAGGTCTACCGCGTGTTCGAGCACGCGACGACGCACGATTGGATCGCGCACGATCCTCCTTCACCGACCTCCGAGGCAGGTGCCTCGAACTGGGGTTTGACGAGCGTGAGAAAGCGACCGCCAGGCACGAGCAAGGCGATGACAGCATCGATAATGTGCGCGATGCTCGTAAAGGAAACATCGCAGACAACCAGATCGCAGCAGGCGCGATAACCCAGCGAGGGCAGATCGACCACATTCGTCCGCTCAAGAAGCGTGACGCGCTCATCGTTTCTCAGCGACCATGCGAACTGCGCTCGACCAACATCGACTGCAATAACCGAGGCAGCACCGCGCTTAAGAAGCAATCGGTAAAGCCGCCCGTCGAGCATCCGATATCTCCGCACGCAAGGCCGGAGGGATCAACGCCGAAGGCATCGAGCGCACCCTCGAGCTTAAGACCTCCCCTTCCAACATAGGGAAGACGCCCCTTGACATGCAAAGGAAGGCCGGGGTCGACCATCATGCCGGGTGAGGTGAGCCGCTCTCCCCGCGCAGAGACATCACCGGCCATCAAGGTGCGCAGGGCATCCGCGCGATCAACGCAGATGCCCTGAGCAACGAGTTCATCATCGAGCGTACGCGCTTCATGCACGCAAGCCCTATTCAGTTGGAGGCGCAGCATCGGCGCCCGCATCGGAAGCCGAATCGGACCCATCCTGAGCCGCGGCATCGAGGGAGGTGTCGTCGGCACGAGCCGCCTGATCGAGCTGTGCAGCTCCTCAGGGCTCAAATCGAAGCTATCGACGAGCTCTGCAGCACGAGACCCAAGCTCGATGGCTCATCATACAGGTCGAGACTGCGCTCGAGCGACGTGTCCTTCGAGCGCACGACCGAGATGATCTCGTCCAAGCGCTCCGTAATATCGGCGAAGCTGTTCGGGCGACCTCAGCCATACCTAGCAGCCTCGCTCGACACGGGAGCTTCGCCAGCAGCCGGCTCGGGAACCTCAACGGCAGCCATGGCCTGTGCGTCCAAGGCGGACGCAGCCGCGTCCTCTGCAGGCGCGGAATCAACGAGGCGCGGGAAGATGCGGGAATCACGCACCACGCGCCCAAGCACGCCGTTAACGAAGCTTGCCGATTCATGTGACCGTAGCCTTAGCAATCTCGACGGCCTCGTTGATCACCACGCATCATCGACGCGCTCTGGCGAGAACCGCAGCTCGTAGACGGCAAGGCGCAGCAGATTGCGGTCCGAGCCGGGCATACGGTCAAGAGCCCAGTTCTCCGAACTCGCGCAAGGCCGCGGTCGATCTCGCCGATATGCGCATAGCAACCGCGCGCCAGCTCGGCAGCGTAGGGCACGAGCGGGCTTGCCTCCTCGGAGGCGCGCGCCAAAAGATAATCGCCTGCGAGCACATCGTCGACGGTGCGCCCGAGAATCTCGGCCTGGAAGAGGAGCTGAAGGGCCTGGCTACGGGCAAGTGTACGCCCGCGTTCTACTTTGAGGCTCACTACTACTCCTTGGGGAAGACGAGTCCGTCGATGCACACATCGACGCGCGCCACGGAAACGCCCACCTGGGCATCGATGGCGTGGACGACCGCCTCGCGCACGACCTCGGCGAGCTTCTTGAACGGATAGCCGAAGAACACGACAAGGTGCACCGTGATCGCAAGCTGGTCATCTACGACCTCGGTCTCGACCGCAGGAGCGGCGGCGGTGCTGCGCGCAGAGAGCATCGAGAGAGGTTGGTGGCGAGGTCCTTCACGCCGACCGACGCGATGCCTCGATCTCCTCGACAGCGCGCGAAACGACCGCAGCGAGAACCTCCGGCGCAATGCCGATACCGGAAATGTAGATCTCCTGAGACATGGGGTCCCCCAATACGTACGATGGAGCAGAAACTAGACGCGGGAAACGAACTTGCCGTCGCGCGTGTCGACCTTGATCATCTCGCCCTCGTTGAGGTACATGGGCACCTGGACAACTGCACCGGTCTCGATGGTGGCAGGCTTGGTGGAACCTGAACGGTGTCGCCCTTGAAGCCCGGATCGGTCTGGGTGATCTGGACCTCGATGAACATCGGCGGGTTCACGCCCATAAGGTCATCGTCGGCGTAGAGAAGCTGGCAGACGTCGTTCTCCTTGAGCCACTTGGCGTTGTCGCCGATGAAGTCCTCGGGCACGGGAACCTGCTCATAGGTCTCGTTGTCCATGAAGATGAAGTCGTTGCCGTCGTTGTAGAGGTACTGCATCTCACGGGTGGAGAGCATGACGCTCTCGAACTTGGTGCCGGCGTTGCAGGTATTCTCGACCACGCGGCCGGTCTTGATGTCCTTGGTCTTATAGCGCACGAACGCGCCGCCCTTGCCCGGCTTGACATGCTGGAACTCGACGATGGTCACGACCTTGTCCTTGATGCGCAATCCGATGCCGTTCTTGAAATCGGCGGTGGTGATGGTTGCCATGTGCTACCTTTCTTGCTTGTCTGCCACGCAGAGGCCTGCGCTGCATTGATGCATGAACGTACAAAGTATACGCTTTCCCGCGCCTTTACGCAGGTGCAAGCGCAACTATCCACAGAGCGAGCGTCGAAGCGCCCGCCTCTCGACAAAGCAGCCTGGCAGCGACGGGATGGGTGCGAGCCAGGCTGAACCAAAGGGAGCTTGCAGCTCCTAGCAGTCGATGACCTGAAGGTCATGCGGACTCTGGGTGAAGGGGACGAAGCCCTGGGCGGTCACGAGACCGTAGTCCTCAAGGCGAACACCGAACTCCCCGGGCAGGTACACGCCCGGCTCGATCGTGACGACGGAGCCCTCCCCACCGTGTTGTGTGTGCGCCCAAAATTGGGAAGCTCATGGATGTCGATGCCCACGCCGTGGCCAAGACCGTGACCGTAATACTCGCCGTATCCGGCATCGCCGATAATCTTCCTCGAAAGCTCATGGATCTCGTTGCCGTCCACGCCGGCATAGACCGCCTTGGCGCACTCCTCATGCGTGCGCTGCACGAGGTCGTAAATCTCGCGCATCTTCGCCGAGGGCTCGCCCACGGCAACCGTGCGGGTCATGTCGGAATCGTAGTCGTGGTAGCGCGCGCCGTAATCCATGAGAACGAACTCGCCCTTCTGCACAGGGCGATCGCTCGGGATGGCGTGCGGGTTCGCCGCATTAGGGCCTGCAGCGACGATAGAACCGAACGCAAGGCCGTCGGCTCCGTTTTCGAACATGAAGTTCTCGAGCTCGAGCTTTATCTGCTTCTCGGTAAGACCGGGACGAATGAACTCAAGCATGTGCGCAAACGCGGCGTCGGTGATTGCCTGGGCCCGCTTCATGAGGCGATCTCCTCTTCGTCCTTCACCGCGCGCATGAGGCGAAGGTCCCCATGCATCTGCGGGAGCAGGGCGCCGATGGAAAGATCCTCGAGGCCGCGGACCAAACCATCGTAGAACGAAAGCTCCATGGTGTCCTCAACGGCAACGACGCGGCACTTGGCATCGCGAGCACGCTCGGCAGCCCAACGCGGAATACCGATGACCTCCATATCGAGGACCCAAGGACTATCTGCAGGAAGATGCTCGATGAAGCTGTTGTAGTAGCGAGAATCGGTGTGCAGGTACGTATTCGACGCGGTGATGAATGCGGCATGCGGCAGCTCACCCGTATAGTCGAACACGCCTTCGGCGCCGGTCAACCAGCGAAGATTCGCCTCATCGCGGATAATGACGGCATCGTAGCCGCGCTCGTCCATGAGCTCGCGAACACGCTCGATGCGACCGAGCGGGCCAGAAGCATGTGAGGACATGAGTACCCCTTCTTTCTAAATCGTTTACGCACGTTCGCAGTAGAGCATACTGCAAGTACGCCCCAACGTGGACAACCTAAGACAATCGAGCGTTCGCTATGCCACGAGCTCCGCACGCGAAGCAACATAGGCACGCGCATGGCGCATGAGCACATCGTCGGGAACGGCTGTTAGCCGAATGGTGCCCACCGATTTGGGAAGCGGGAGGAGGAAACGGTTAGACCGGCGCGCATGTTCCTCCTTGAGGGCGCGCACGAGGTCTTCGGCATCGAGCGAAAATCCGTATTCCTCGATACCGAGGTCTTCAAACAGATCGTCCTGATCAAAGACGATATCGGCATCGAGGCCGGCCGCCTCCACAGCAAGACGGGCTTCAAAGCGCATGCCCTCTGACAAAAGTGCCCAACCAGGGGCATCGGTCCTAGGCAACGTGCGAGCGCACGAGCGTCGCGCGTCCATAGGACAGCGCATGCCGGGCAGAGGGGTTTGCGGCCTTAACGACGTTGCGGCGCGCCTGCTGCACCGATCCAAAGACCTCACTGAATGCAATGGCTCATCGGCAGCGATGAGAGGAGCGCTCTCGACCAACTGCTCCCAGACGCGCCTACCCTCTGCGAGGGCGGCACCGAGCATAAGAGCCCTGCCCTCAAGGCGTGCTTCGAGCGGCATATCGGCGATAAGATCGAAGTCGCAAACGACCATGGTGGGCATTGGCCTGAGCGACACCATGTCAGGAGCCTCTGGAGTAGCAAGCGGATGCATCTCGGTGGGCAGCGTGACCATCGCGTCGAGGGTGGTGGGAATCAGGGTGCACGGAACGCCCCCGCACCAAAGCTGCGCGGCGAGAAGCGCCGAAGAGCAGAGCTTCGCATCGCCGAGAGCGAGCATGAGGTCGTCGGCGGTAAGAGCGGCACGAGCACATCCAGCGAGCACCTCGGTAGCGCTCGAGAGCGTGGCGGGATCCATCTCGCGAGGGAACACGCATTCCTCTGTCGAGAAACCGGCATCGATAAGCGCCCTGCGCACCGCATCGCCGTAAGCCGTATATGCATCGTCGGTCGAAACGAGCAGGGCGCGCTTAGGCATGCCGACCGCTCCCGACACGATACGAGGAAGCTCCTCGAGCGCACCGGATCCCGAACGGACATCGATGCTCTTCTGACTGATGTTGAGCAGTTGACGCTTGATCGTCACAGCAAACCACGCTCCAAAAGCATATCGGCACAGATATAGGACACGTCTTCGAATGAGCGGCCGCGAATATCCACCGTCAAATCCGCCGCCGAACGGTAGAGCGGTCGACGGTGCTGGTAGAGGCGCTGCGCGTGCTCGCACGAACGGAAATCAGGCGACTCGCAAGCGAGCGAATCTGCCGAAGCGAATCATCGAATTCACCGTCTAGGTATACGCATACGCCCATCTCGTGCATAAGCTCGATGTTGCGCGGCGTCTCCACGATACCGCCCCCGCACGAGACCAAGAGACTGCGCTCGCTCGCAAGCGACTCAAGCGCCTTGGTTTCAAGCTCTCGAAACGAAGCTTCGCCCTCGTTGCGAAATAGGTACGAGATCGAATGCCCCGCCCTGCGCTCAACGAGACGATCGGTATCGAGATAGCGGCGCTTGAACATTCGGCCAAGGTTCCTTGCAAGCGTAGACTTGCCCGCCCCCAGAAAACCAATGAAGAAGATATGGTCGCACCCGTGCTTCGAAGCAAGGACGCGACGCCTTCGGATCCCCCCATGCGCCGTTACTCCTCGCACGTGAGGTTGCGAAGCGCGCGCCGCTCGAAGATGCGGAAGATCTGCGTATACCAGAGATCGGCTGTTGCCTGCGGCTTCACGAGAATCGTATCGATACCGGCAAGGTTACCTGCCCACACATCAGTATAGAGCTGGTCTCCCACCATGACGGCCTCATCCTTCGAGACGCCGGTTCGCTTGAGCCCGGCATTGAGCGCGAAGGGGGCGGGCTTCATGGCATGGCTTATTGCCTCGAGACCGAGCTCGCCCGCCGAGCGCATGACTTGGTCTCGATGCCAGTTATTCGAAACCATGCAGAGCCTAAACCCCAAAGCTTTCGCTCGATCGAGCCACGCGGCGACCTCGTCTGGTGCGGTCGCGCGATCGCGCGGCACGAGTGTGTTATCACGGTCGAGCAAGATAGCGCGCTTGCCCTGAGCGAAAAGCTCTTCAAGGTCGATACGGTCGACAGATGCTACATAACGCGTGGGTGAAAAGAGGCTCATGATTGGGAATCCCGATACTCCTGCACGTTCGCTTGGAACTCGTCGTAGGTTTCACTGAACTTGTGCGAACCATCGCCCGCACTCGAAAGCACATAATACAGGTAATTGGTGTCATCGGGGTTGATAGCGGCCTGAATGGACGAAACGCTCGGAGAGCAAATGGGCCCGGGAGTGAGGCCGGGGTTCTGGTAGACGTTATACGGCGAATCAATCTCGAGGTCATCGTAGGTCACCGTGCCGGACCCGCCGCCGCGCGCATAGACGATCGCGGCATCGATCTGGAGCGGCATACCCTCGTCGAGGCGGTTATAAATGACGCTCGCAATGGTCGAGCGCTCGCTTTCGACCGAGCTCTCACGCTCGATGAGCGAAGCCATGGTCACGATCTGCTGCGCCGTGAGCCCATTGGCGCCATCGGTCAGGTTGAGATCTGCGATCTCCGTCTCGAATTGGTCGAGCATCGCGCGAATAATCTCGTCTGCCGTGGGATCGTCTTGGAACGAATAGGTCTTGGGGTAGAGATATCCCTCGAGTGAATCGTTGTAAGCGCCTTCGAGGAAGGGGTAATCCGAAACATAGTTCGAGGCCTTCGCCTGAGCGAGGAAGTCGTCGGCTGAGATGCATACGTCTCCTGCACGCGCTCGGCGGTCTGTTGGACCGTAAGGCCTCGGGAATCGTCAACGTCACGCCCTCGACGTTCGGGCCATCGATAAGCTGCTGCACCACTTCTTCTGGGTCCTGTAGCGTGGTGAAGAGGTAGTCACCGGGCTTTAGCAGAGCATCGGCCTGCATGCTGCGAACCGTGGCGTAATACTCCTTGGGGTCCTCGATGATATGGTTCTGCGAAAGGATGGAGCGATCTGATCGCCAGAAGCGCCCTGGGGAATGTTGATCTGGACCTCGACGCCAGCCTCGACCGCAGGTTCGTACGAGCCGGAAATGAGCCGGCCAACAGCCGGAACGACGAACAGGATGATCGCCGCAATAAGCGCTACGGCCACGGCGCAGACGATGAAGATGGAAACGATGGGCTTACGGCGAGCTTGGGTGGTCGAGCGGCGCTGGTAAGCCGGCTGGACGCCATGACGGCCCTGCGGGCGCCCATGCGCCGGGGCCGCCGTACGCCTCGCAGGTGCGCCTACGGTACGCGAAGGAGCTGCCTGAGGAGCGGACCTGAACCTCGTACCCTGCGGACGGCCTGCCCCGCAGCGGAAACGTTGCGGGCATGCGCCCGGCGAGCGGGGCGATGCGCCCCATCATCCCTAAGTTCTGCCACGGCATCGTCCTCCGGAATCATATCGAGGGGTAAACTGTCGATCCCCGATAGTGTACCGCAGGAGCGCCCAAACCTTAAAGTTTCATCGAACCTTGAAGGTTTGCCACCTATCGTTTAACGGCGATGAATCAGATGCAGAATGCCGCGCTTTATGACGCCGAAGAACGTGGGAGAACGAAGCAGGCGGTCGGCAGGGATGTATTCGCGGATTGCGCGAAGGGTCTGCTTATTTCTCCTCGTGGAAAACGAGAACGTGCCGTTTTGCTTGGTGAAGATGGCAAAGCGCGGTATGAGACGCCCTCCGAACATGACGCCGCCGAGATGTGATCGATCTCTTGCCAGGGAATCTGGATGTAGTCCTCGGGATTGCGCTCGTTATAGAACTCGAACGCCTTATCACCGATCATGACGTCACCGTATTTAGACAGCCCCATGAACATGGTGCCCCGCGTCGTGAGGTCCAGTTTCGTGTTCAGAGACTGCGCCATAGCGTCACCTTCCTCGTAAATAGTGCCCGTACAGAGCGCGGGGCCGCGCTACCGGCTCGAAAACAGAGCACAGTCCGCGACCCCGCACATAAAGCGCCATTACCGGCGCAAGACTGCTTTAGAGCAGGCCGATATAATGACCAACGATACCGACAATGAACATGCCGATGATGATGGCGATCGGGGAAACCTTCTTCTTAAGCAGCCAGCAGCACAGAAGCGTCACGCCCACGGCGGCGAGGCCGGGGATGAGCGAATCGAGATTCGCCTGAAGGGTCGTGACCTTATCGACCTCGAGGCCCGTGGCACCGAGCGACGAGTACTGGGAAAGTGCGCTATGAATAGCGTCTGCCACACCCTGGCCACCATTGCTCGCGGTATCAGCAATGGCATTCCAGTCAATGTAGGCACCCTCAGACTGCGTGACCGTGGAAACGGTCGGAGCAAACGAGATAGAGACCCAGCGCTCAACAAGCGAGCCGATCACGAACATACCGAGAATCGAGGCGCCCTCGGTGATCTTGCCCATGAGGCCGCCGGAAAGGTCCTTCGTGATGGAGGTACCGAGCTGATAGCCGAACTCCTGCGTGTACCACTCGAACGCAAGACGAATCACGTTCCAGGCAACGAAGAAGAGGATCGGGCCCATGATGTTGCCGCTCATAGCGAGCGAGGCGCCAGGGCACCGAGGATCGGGCGAAGGGTGAACCAGAAGACGGGGTCGCCAACACCGGCGAGCGGGCCCATCATACCGACCTTCACGCCCTGGATGGCGGCGTCCTCGACGGGGGTGCCGTTGGCACGGTCCTCCTCAAGAGCGAGGGTTACGCCGATAACGGGCGAAGAAACGTACGGATGGGTGTTGTAGAACTCCATGTGACGCTTGAGCGCCGCAATCTGGTCATCCTTGTTGGGGTAGAGCTTCTTGATGGCCGGAACCATCGAGAAGCACCAGCCGCCGTTCTGCATACGCTCGTAGTTCCAGGAGCCCTGCAGGTACTGATGACGGAACCAAACCTTGAGACGATCGCTCTTGGAAAGGGTGATCTTGTTCTCTGCCATAGTCTCTCTCCTCCCTTCCTACTCGTAGTCGTCCAGGATGTCGCCGAGCGGGTCGCCCGAGCCGCCACCCATGCCGCCGCCCTGCTTGGCAAGCTCCTTGAGCCCAGGTAAATGAGGCGAGGGAGATGCCGATGACACCGAGGGCGATAAGGGTGAGCTCGGAGATGGCAGCAAGGCAGAAGCCGAGCGCGAAGAACGGCCAGACTTCCTTGGTCGCCATCATGTTGATGACCATGGCGTAACCAACGGCAGCAACCATGCCGCCGCCGATGGACATACCGTCGGAGAGCCACGCGGGCATCATGTTCAAGGCGCCCATGACGGCGTCGGACGGGATGAAGCAGAGGGCAGCTGCCGGAATGGCGATACGGATGCCCTGCATGCAGATCGCGACGATCGACCAGAAGTCGATGGCGGCGAAGTTACCCTTGGCAGCAGCACCGTCCATGATGTGGACCACCGGAATGGCGAGCGTACGCACGATCATGGTAAGGAAGAGGCCAGCCACGGACAGCGGCACGGCCACGGCGATGGCCGTGGAGATAGCGGTGCTCTGGTCGGCGCCGTTACCAACGGCGATGACCATGAGAATTGCCGATGCGACCGACGCGAGTGCGGCGTCGGGGGCGACGGCAGCACCAACGTTAGCCCAGCCAAGGGCCATCATCTGGAGCGTACCGCCCAGGATGATGCCAGCCTCAAGCTGACCGCTCACCAAGCCGATGAGCGTGCATGCGACCAGCGGCTGGTGGAACTGCCACTGGTCCAGAACGCCTTCCATGCCGGCAAGGAAGCAACGATGACAATCAGGATGATTGTGAATGCCGACATGTTTCCCTCCTTCTTACGCTTGCGCGGCCAGCTCGGACTTGGCCTTTTTCATCATGGAGTCGAAGTTCTCCGGGGAGTCCGCGGGAACCTTGCGCACGTCGAACTCGACGCCCTTGGCCGCGAGGGTCTCGAGGCACTCCACATCGGCCTGATCCATGGCGATCGCGTTGGTGACGACGACCTTGCCCACAGAGTGAGCCATGGAACCGAGGTTCACCTTCTTGATGTCCACGCCACCCTCGATGCACTTGAGCAGATCCTGCGGCGTCTCGAAGAGGAGCATCGCCTTGGTCGCACCGAAACGGGGGTCCTTGGCAACGTCGATCATCTTCTGGATGGGGACGACGTGGGCCTTGACTCCCGGAGGGGCCGCCTGCTGGATCATGGTCTTGCGCAGCTCGTCATGAGAGACGGCGTCGGAAACCACGATGATGCGGTCGGGGCCGGTCTGCTTGGTCCAAGTGGTTGCCACCTGGCCGTGAAGCAGGCGGGTGTCCACGCGGCAGAGCACGAACTTGATATGGCCATCGCCAGAACCGTTCCCTCGGGGATGGAGCCCGTCGGGTGGGTCGGAGCAGCCTCAACGGCCTTCGGGGCCTCGGGCTCGAGGCTCTCGGGCTTCACACGCACGCCATCACGGGACTCCTGGATGAGCCAGTCGCGATCTCATGTGCCGTGGCCTCGGGGTTCATGCGCAGTGTGTACGCGGTGATGACCATGGGGAGGTTCATACCCGTGACGGCAGCCCACGTGGGATGCCCATCGAGCAAACCGTTGATCTGGTTGAACGGCGTGCCGCCCCACAGGTCGACGAGGAAGAGCACCTGCTCCTGATCGGAAAGCGTTGCCACCTCCTTCTCGATCTCCGCCCTAAGGTCATCCGGACCCATGCTAGGTTGCAAGCTGACGGAAACCACGTCCGGCTGGTCGCCGAAGACCATGGACGCCGTCTGCTTGATGCCCTGCGCGAGGTCGCCATGACTTGCGAGGACAATTCCTACCATACCTACCTCCTTACTATTGAGAGGTTACCTACGTGTGTGCACTGACCTTCTTGCGCACACAGTGGATATTATAGACAAAATGTGATGGGATGGTAGAGGAACCGTGATGAAATCTTGCATGAGGGTATACGCATTGCGTATACCACGAGGTAGAAGCTGAGAAATAGTTCCTGAGAATACGAACGGAAAGCACGAGCAACGCATGGGTGCCACGCCGGTACCGCAAGGAGCTCTTGGGCGCATTCCGGACGTTCCCGGGCTTCTCGGGCGACATTCAGACAACCGCGGGATTGTCGGGCGACATTCGGACAACCGCAGGCCTCTCGGGCGACTTTTGGACATTCAGCAGTCGAAAAACGTACCAAAGTCGCCCGAAAACAAAATAAGTGTCCAATTATCGCCCGAGAGCGAGGATGCGTACCGATTGTGCCCGAACACAGAGAGAGCGTCGAGTGTCGCCCGAAACAGAGCGTGAGACGCAAGCTCAAGCGGAGACCAGAGATTACTTATTTCGCACATCAAGCCAAGTCTGAAGGAAAAGACTTGCGGCAACGCTATCTACCTTGCCGCGCATTTCGCGCTCCGAAAGCCCCTGTTCTCGCAGAATCCGCTTCGCTTCGCGTGAGGAGAGGCGTTCGTCTATGAACTCAAGGGGAAGGCCGGTTGCGCGCGCGATCTTCTCCGCCGCCTCTACGACACGCTGGGCTTGCGGGCCGTCCTCCCCCGCCAGGTCTCAGGACGGCCGCAAACGAGCACATCAGCTCGTAATCTTCGATGATATAGCGGAATGAGCGCGCGTTGCCGAGAACCTCCTGTGCGGGCAGGACCTTCACCGGCATGGCAAGGGTCCCCGTAGCATCAGACACGGCAATGCCAACGCGCACTTCCCCGATGTCGAGTGCGAGCGCGATCATGGTCTACGCAGAAAGTGCGGCGCGCGCGGCTTCGAGCGCAGCGGGAATGCCGCTCGCGTCCTTACCGCCAGCCTGCGCCATCTGCGGGCGGCCGCCACCGCCACCACCCACGAGCGGAGCGATCTGCTTGATGATATCACCAGACTTGAAGCCGGCCGCGACCGCTTCGTCGGTGGCACCGGCGAGAAGCGCCGGCTGGCCCTTGCTCGTCACCGTAGCAAGTACGCACGCGACCGGCTCATGAAGCTTCTGGCGAATGGTGTCCCACACGTTGCGGAGGTCTGCAGCCTCAAGGCCCTCAAGCTGTGCGACAACGAGCTTATAGGCACCGAGGTCCTCTGCATGGGCGATGGCATCGTCGATGGCGTTGGAGCCGCCGCCGGTAAGCGCGTTCTTAAGCTTCTGGCTGGTCTCACGAAGCTCCTTCTGGAGCCCGGTGATACGGCCTGCCACCTCGTCTGGACGGCACTTGAGCTCGGAAGCGGCGGCATCGAGCATGCGTGCGCGCTCCTCAAGATACGCGATGGCGCCCTCGCTCGTTACCGCTTCGATGCGGCGGACATTGGAGCCCGTCGAAGACTCGGAAACGATCTTGAAGAGACCGATCTCTGCCGTGTTTGCAGCATGGGTACCTCCGCAGAGCTCGCGCGAGAACGGGTGCTCCTCGGCACCGACCGAAACCACGCGGACTACGTCGCCGTACTTCTCGCCGAAAAGCGCCACAGCGCCGGCGCTTGGCCTCGTCGATAGCCATCACACGGGTTACAACGGGCTTGGCAGCGAAGATCTGGTCGTTCACGAGGCGCTCGATCTGTGCAAGCTGCTCAGAAGACAGCGCCTCGAAGTGCGTGAAGTCAAAGCGCAGGTGCTCGGGAGCAACGAGCGATCCTGCCTGGTTCACATGGTCGCCAAGCACACTCTTAAGGGCAGCGTCAAGCAGGTGCGTCGCGGTGTGGTTGCGGCGCAGGAGCGCGCGGCGATGATGGTCGACCGCGGCGTTCACGATGGCGCCTTCCGCAAGCTCTCCCTCCTCCACGATCGCACTGTGCGCATACAGGCCGTTGTGAGCCTTGGTGTCACCCACGGTAAGGCGCACGCCCTCGGCCGACAGCGTGCCCGCATCGCCCATCTGTCCGCCCATCTCGGCATAGAACGGGGTGCGATCGAGCACGACCTCGACCTTCTGCCAGCGCCGGCATGAGCTACGCGCTCGCCGTCAACGACAAGCGCAAGCACTTGCACCCTCAAGCCCTTCATCCTCGTATCCAGCGAACTCGGTTGCGGAAACGGAATCCGAGAGCTCCGTCCAAACATCGTTGAACGAACCCCAGGCATCGCCCTTCACGTTCGCACGGGCGCGCTCGCGCTGCGCCTCCATCTCGCGGTTGAAGCCGTCGATGTCAACGGCATGGCCCGCGCCCTCGGCGATCTCGACGGTGAGGTCGATCGGGAAGCCGAAGGTATCGTGCAGCTTGAAGGCGGTGGCGCCATCGAGCACGGCGCCGTCTGCAAGACCATCGAGCGCCTCGTCAAGGTAGACGCGGCCGGTGTCGAGCGTGCCCGAGAAGCGCTCCTCCTCCGCATCGACGATGCCCTTGACAAGGGCGACGTTCTTGAGAAGCTCAGGGTAGGCGTCACCCATGAGCTCGTTTACCTTATCGATGAACCGGCCAAGGAACGCCCCCTCGATGCCGATCAGCGTCCGTGGAAGACCGCGCGCGCAGCAGGCGGCGCAGCACGTAGCCGCGGCCCTCGTTGCCGGGCAGCACGCCGTCGGAGATCAGGAAGTCGACCGAACGGGCATGATCGGCGATGATGCGGAGCGACCTGCTCTGCCCCTCGTAATCGTCGCTCACGTACGAGACTCCCGAAATCTCCTCGCCAAGCCCAATGAGCCCCTGCATGACATCGCTGTCGAAGAAGGACGACTTTCCCTGCATGATGGCGCTCATGCGCTCGAGGCCCATGCCCGTATCGAGGTTGCGATGGGGCAGCTCGGGCATGGAGCCGTCCTCTTGGCGGTCAAACTGCGTGAACACGAGGTTCCAGTACTCGAGGAAGCGGTCGCAGTCGCACCCGGGCGCGCAATCAGGACGCCCGCATCCCACATCCTCGCCCATGTCGTAATAGATCTCGGAGCAGGGGCCGCACGGGCCGGTGGGGCCGGCCGCCCAGAAGTTATCGTCCTCGCCGAGACGGCTGATGTGACTCTCCTCCACCCCGAGCTTCTTCCAGATCTCGAAGGTCTCGTCGTCATCGGTGAACACCGTGAAGTAGAGGCGCTCGATCGGCAGATGGAACACCTCGGTCGAGAGCTCGAGCGCCCATGCGCATGCCTGCTCCTTCGAAACGCCGCCAAACGAGAAGTTGCCGAGCATCTCGAAGAACGAAGCGTGGCGCCCATCGGAACCGATGATGTCGATATCGTTCGTGCGCACGCACTTCTGGCACGAGGTCGCACCGATCTCGCGCATGGTCTTCTTGCCCTGATAGTACTGCTTGAACTGGTTCATGCCCGCATTCGCGAGAAGCAGCGAAGGGTCGTCGGGGATGAGCGAGGAGGACGGGAAGAGCTTGCACCCGCGCTCCTCGAAGAAGGTGAGGAACGCAGAGCGAATCTCAGCGGTGGTCATCGAGGGAACATCTGCTGCCATGGCGGTATCTCCTTGGGAGTCAACGAATCTCAAACGCACAAAGTATATATGAAACAAGCGGCGAGCGGGTGCGCGCAGCTCGTCTGCGCTGCAAAATCAGGTCACCGAACACACTCGAGGCTTGAAGCGGAAGGGTTTTTGAGATCCGTAGAGCAGTCGCACCCCTCAAAATCACACGACCTGCGGTTTTGTGAATGCATTTGGGCTGACTACTCAGCGGGTCGACAAAAACCTTCCGATTCGAGCCCTGACTGTTCGCGGCTTGGCAAATGTCGCCCTAACTCGACTCATGCAATCGCCCTAGACTCATGCAATCGACTAAGGAAGGATGCGGGAGCAAGGGCGGGATTGCATCACTTATCGCTAGGACGATGAAGGAAGGCGAGCTTGCTCCATGGGTTCTCAAGCTCAGCAGGGCGCGGAACAGCCTCGCCCGTGGGAGCAACATCATCGCTGATGAGCTCGGACTCCGCGACGAAACTGTCGTCGCCGAGCGCATCGAACGCAGGAACCGGGGCACCGTCCGCGTCGCGGTACGGCGTTCCCTGGAAGATGGCGCCATCGTAAGAAACGAGCGCTCGGCCCGTCTCCTTCTCGAAGTAGAACACGAAAAGCCCCTTGAGCGCGGCGCACAGCGGAATGGCGATGACCATGCCGAGCGGCCCCATGAGCGTGGAGCCGACCACGAGCGCGGCAAGGTTCATGGCAGGATGAATCTTGACTGAGCTCTGCATAACCTTTGGGCTGATGACGTTATCGGTAACGTTTTGAGCAACCATGGTGATCACGAGGGTCCAGATAGCAAGCACCGGACCATAGAAGACCGCGAGAAGCGTTGCCGCAAACGAAGAGATCCAGGAGCCAAGCACGGGAACGAGATGCATGACGCCGGTGAGAACGCCCATGAGCGCCGCATACGGATGCCCCACGATCGCAAGGCCGACGAAGGCGAGCACGCCGTTCACAAACGATGTGATCACCATGCTGCGCATATAGCCGCCGACGGAACGCGAGAGGATCGCAACCATAAACCGGTAACTAGTCTCGCGCTCCCCTCCCACGATAATGCCGATCTCGCGGTGGATGCGCGGATAATCGAGCGCAAGCCAGTACGCGAGAACGATCCCAAGAAAGACGATGAAGAGCTGTGAGGTAAAAGACGATATGAAGGGAAAAAATGCCCGCACCAAGGCCACTCGCCAGCTGAGTTATATACGTAGAGGCCACATCTGCGATCGAGCGAAGCGCCTCATCGAACTGGCTTGCCCACGACGACTGCGAAAGCGCCTCGAAATCACGAGATACCTGGATCGCCCAATCTCCAAGACCGCGCAGTTGCTGCGGAAGCCGGGAGAGCACTTCCATGATCTGCTCGGCGAAAACCGGCCCAATCACCATGAGAACGCAGAGAATGACTGCAACGACGGCGACAAGGCCTATGAGCGCGCCCACCGAGCGCGGAACACCCTTGTGCTCAAGGCATTCACGATCGGCGATTCGATGAACGCGATGAGCGAGCCCACCGCAAGAAACTCGATCACCGGGGCAAGGACGCCCATCACGTTCAGAATCGCGACACCGATGATGATGGCGCCGACCACTGACCACACGCGGAGCGCGATGAGGCGGGCGCGGGAAGCTTAGCCTCCGCCGCCTCGTGCTTGTTAGCCTGTTTCGTCATCATTGCCGCGCCATCACGCCGTCTGGGTCGATCTTATCCTGGATCTTCTTAAGGGTGCGACGCAGCAGGCGAGAAACCTGCACCTGGGAGATACCGAGCTGCTCGGCGATCTCGATCTGCGTCATGCCCTTCAGGAACCGCAGCTCGATAACCTCGCGCTCGCGTGGCGAGAACCCCTTGAGCGCCTCCTCGATGACCAGGCGATCGTCGGTGAAAGCGAGCTCATTGTCTTCGCTGCCATAGCGATCGATCACCGATGGGGCGTCGTCGTTCTCAGAGCTGCCCGTGCCCTCGAGCGGAACGGAGCTGTACGCACTCGAAGACTCCATGGCCTCGAGCACCTCTCTACCGACGCATCAAGGTAATCGGCGATCTCCTGGATGGTAGGCGAACGCTGGAACTGGGTGGTCAAGGTATCGGTAGCCTGGTTGACCTTGGCGGAGAGCTCCTGCAGGCGGCGCGGAATGCGCACGCTCCAGCCTTGTCGCGGAAGTGGCGTTTGATCTCGCCCAAGATGGTAGGGGTCGCATAGGTGGTGAACTCGAGCCCGCGGTCGGGATCGAATCGGTCTATCGCCTTAAGAAGCCAAGATAGCCAACCTGAACCAGGTCGTCCAAGGGTTCGCCGCGGTTCTAAATTTGTTCGCGAGGAAGCGCACGAGGTTGAGATGGGACATAACCAGCTGCTCACGAGCTTCCATGTCGCCATCTTCCTTGTAGCGACGGAAGAGCTCGCGCGTCTTCTGCTTGTCCCAAGCCGATTTACTCGACGAGGTCTTTTCTGTCATATCAGACATCCGCCTTGAGTTCGAGATGGAGTCGTGCGGGGGCGTCGGTCTTCTCGTATGCGTCGCAAACCGCCGTTAGGATAAGGCCCGCATAGGCCGCGGGGCTATCGGGTTCAGGATCGGCGACGGCGCCCTCGCCAAGATCGACGTCGAGAGCAACGTGCTCGTCGTCGACGGTGAAGGTGAGCGAGACGCACTCCCCGGCATCGACCGAGCAAGCAAAGATGAACGCTTCCTCGGCGGCCATGCGCAGATCCTCCACGCGTCGACCGACATCGACGAAAGGGCAGCCACGTTGGCAGCCGTCATACGAACGAGCCGCGCCAACCGCGGGTCGGCAGCGACCGTAAGAACGATGGGATCGAGTGCCTGGGTCTTAGTCATTGGTGGAATCTCCCTGGTTCGAAGGGACGGAATCGGCAGCAGCGGAGGACGGCTCGGAGTCGTAGGTGTAATAGCGCGGCGCGGGTGCGGGCGCCTCAGCGGGAGCATCCTCAAGAGCGCTCGTCGAAACAGCCTCGCGAGAGGAATCCGACCCCTCGTTGAGCGCGCGCTCGGGATCGGGCGAGCCGAGTTTAAACTTACCGAGCAACTTCTGGACCGCCTCCGATGCCGAGTCGGCGACGCCCGAGACAGCATTGCCGGCATTCGCCGCGGCGCCCGTTACCGTAGAGACATCGCGCACGACGGCCTCAACTTCGATAAGGTTCGACGTCAACGCGTCGACCGCAACGTTCGCAGACTTGAGCAGCGGCTCGACTGCGTGAGCGCAGGCTGCAGCTCGTCGATGGCGCCATCGAGCTTGGCAACGACCGGACGGGTCTCGGCAAGCATGTCGTTCACCTCGCCCATGGTCTTGTCGAGCGAGTCGACCGTAGTCCGCGCGCGGCGGATGGTGAGAGCGAGCTCGATCACCGCCCAGATTCCAGCGATGACGAGTAGAACGAGTAGGATATGGAGGGGATCCATTGAGCCTCCTTGAGCTGGCCAGAAACACATATGTGTTGATTCTACCCCATCGCATGACGTTCTTACCCCCTACGCGTTGTTGCCACAACGCGCGCGGAAAACTACGCCTGCCCGACACCACCCCTCGAACAGGCCCCTGCTCGAACCGGTACTGCTCCCAGCCACGCCCATCGGGGCTCCAGAAGCAGCCACGCTCCAAACCGTCGGGAAGATAGCGCTGCTCCACCCAGCCCTCAAGATAGTTATGCGGATAAAGGTACTCTCCGTATTCATCTGAACCGGGCCGATGCCTGTCGCGCAGATAGCTCGGCACCTCGCGCTGTCCATTCGTCCGAACGTCTGCAAGCGCGGCGTCGATCGCCGCCTCCGCAGCATTCGACTTGGGTGCAAGCGCGTTATAGATGGCAGCCTGCGCAAGATTAATGCGGCACTCGGGGTATCCGATCACCTCCGCGGCCTTGAACGCGGCTTCGGCAACAAGGAGCGCCTGGGGATCGGCATTCCCGATATCCTCTGAAGCGGCGATCATGATGCGCCGGGCGATAAACTTGGGGTCTTCGCCGGCATCGATCATGCGGGCAAGCCAATACACCGCGGCATCCGGATCGCTGCCGCGCATCGACTTGATGAACGCGGAGATGATGTCGTAGTGCATATCGCCGTTCTTATCGTATGAGAGCCCGCGGCGAGGGTTCGCCATCTGAACATCCTCAATCGTGATGACGTACGCCTCCCCCTCGGCGGGTTCCGGCGTGCCCTCGGTATCTGGCCGCGTCACGGCAATCTCACTCGCAAGCTCAAGGGTGGTGAGCGCAGAGCGGGCATCGCCGGCCGCAAGCGTGCATATTGCAGAAACGACCTCATCCGATGCCTCGAAGCGGCGATCGAGCCCCTCGGGGGCAGTGAGCGCCCGACGCACGAGCACGGCTATGTCGTCGTCTGTAAGGTGCTCAAGCTCAACGACGCGAGAGCGCGAAAGCAAGGCGGCGTTTACCTCGAAATAGGGGTTTTCGGTCGTAGCTCCAATGAGCACGACGGTGCGGTTTTCAACTGCATGGAGCAGAGCATCTTGCTGGGTACGGCTGAAGCGGTGAATCTCGTCGATAAACAGGATGGTGCGGCGGTCGAACGCATGAGCCTGCGCTCGGCTCATCGATCTCGCGACGAAGATCCTTGACCGAGCCAGTGACCGCAGAAACCTCGACGAACTCGCTGCGCGTATGCGATGCGATGATATGCGCGAGCGTGGTCTTGCCCGTGCCGGCAGGCCCGTAGAGAATCACGTTGGAAAGCACATCATGCTCAATGGCGGAACGAAGCATGAACCGGGCCCCACCGCCTTTCGCTGGCCCACATATTCATCGAGCGTGCTCGGGCGCATGCGCACGGCAAGCGGGGCGTTCTTGAGCTTCTTCTCCTTCTCGACCTGCTTGAAGAGGGTTTCCATGGTATCCAATCTATGCCTTGGGCTCGTGCTGACCTACGGGCTCGTTGATATAGGTGCGTTTGGGGAAGTGAATCTGGGGGAAGAACTTGCTCGCAAGCTCGGCAAAATAGCCATCGGTCATGCTTGCGATGTAATCGACCACCGTCTGCTCGGGGTCGCTTTGCCAATCGTAGGTATGGCCATAATGCGCAAGCTGCTCCTCGATGCGCGTGATATGGTGGCGGAAGATAAAGCTCGATTCATCGCGCTTATGGAGGTCATCGAGGCAGCGCTCGTACATGAGCTCGAATGCACGTGCGAGAACCTCCGCACGCTCCCCTTCGATCCCGCTGGATCGATAGATCTTGGCATAGTTTTCCGCTTTGGCGCGGCGAATCTCCGCAAAGAGCTCCTCGCTCATCTCGATACGGTCCTTGCCATAGCTGTGCTCGATGATGTCGGCCGATGCATGCGTCAAGATCCACGAGTTGTACGCACCGCCCAGGCCATCTTCGAACGCGTCGCCGGTAAGCAGGCCCGCCTCTATGGCATCTTGGCGTCGCGACCAACGTAAGCGATGATGTCCGAGATGCGCACCACGCAGCCCCTCGAGCGTCATCGGCCTCCAGGTGTCCGACGACCGCGCCGCCGCCCCGAAACGCATTCAT
>ENA-OQEN01000309-OQEN01000309.1-human-gut-metagenome-genome-assembly--contig:-NODE-309-length-21479-cov-3.173426_pt1 | contig 21479 bp, 30 predicted proteins | sample MGYA00242791_ERZ504627 | MGnify/ENA primary metagenome ERZ504627 (study PRJEB26092, sample SAMD00036316) | human gut metagenome | host: Homo sapiens | study: EMG produced TPA metagenomics assembly of... | reverse complement strand
GCAAAGCGTGTTGAAAACCCGGTGGAAATTGTTGAAAAGTGGCGGATTTTCCACAGAAAAACTCCCCCGGTCCGCACCGACCGGGAGAGCTTTGCCGCACATCAGATATCAAAGATCTCGCAGTCGTCCTCTACCTTCTTGCAGGCAGACAGCACGTTCTCCATGGTGCGTGAGGGTCGGCACCCTCGGCGAACTCCACCTTCATCTTCTGGGTCATAAAGCTGACGGTCGCCTTTTCCACGCCGGAAACGGTGTTGGCGGCATCCTCCATCTTCTGGGCGCAGTTGGCGCAGTCCACTTCGATCTTGTAGGTCTTTTTCATAATAAGTACCAGCCTTTCTTTTCTGCGGGCGTGTGCCCGGTCATTCTTCGATATGATCCATCCCCATGGAGAGGATGCTGCGCACATGGTCGTCGTCCAGTGCGTAGAAAACGGTTTTGCCCTCCCGCCGGAAGCGCACAAGCTTGGAGTCCTTGAGCACCCGCAGCTGGTGGCTGACGGCAGACTGGCTCAACTGCACGGCGTCCGCGATATCCTGCACGCAAAGTTCGCTGTCGTGCAGGGCGTACAAGATCTTGATGCGGGTGGAATCGCCGAACACGCGGAACAGGTCTGCCAGTTCGTACAGCACCTCATCGTCCGGCATCTCCACCGGCTGCTTTTCCTTTTCTGGTGCGGCTTGCTCTAGCCCGGTCATGCTGTCCTCTCCCTTCGTTTCGATATATGAGCATCTGTTCATGTGTTCATGATAACACGCAGACAGCCCCCTGTCAAGCAAAATCCGCAAAGTTTTTTACATTGCCGCAAAATTGCTGAAAATCGCCGTAAAACGCAAAAAAGATGCAATTTTAATTTGCAAATGGGGTGCGGGTTGGGCAGCAAAACGATTTGGAATGGCTTCCGCTTCTTCCGGGTTGCGGCACCCAGCATCCGCATCGTGCCTTGGGCGGCACTCGCGTCTTGCTGGCCGCTATCCCAACAACTCCTCCCTGTTTCCGCCGCTGGCGGCGGTCGTCGTCGTTGCTAGCCATGTTCAGCGGAAATAATATTTATATTTTCGCGTTTGGAGCGACCGCGTTTGCGGAGCGCAGCGCAGCAATGAAAGCCCCAGTGGGGCTTTTAAGCGGCAGAGCGGTCTGCGTTAGCAGATGGAGGGCTTTGCCCCGACAAGCTCTGCGGAGCGCTCCAAACGCTATTTTCACAGAAGGGCTGCAATGATTAAAGTGCGGTCTGAATTGCAAATGCCGTTTTCCTCCACGACCCCTCCCGTGAAAAGGGGATTCAGAAAAGCCCGCAGGCTTTTCTGAATCCCGAATAAAAAAACTAATTCCGCTATTTATGCGCAGAGCGCACGCGGCGCGCATTCCAAACCGTTCTCTCAGAACCGCAGCCGCATCTGATACCACACCACCCCGCCGTGGGTGGAAGCGGAAACGCCCTCGTTCACAAAGCCGAACTTTGCATAGTAGTGCAAAAGCTTCTCCTTGCAGGTCAGTACCAGCCCCTTGCGCCCCTGTGCGCGGGCATCTGCAATGGCTCTTTGCAGCAGCAGTCCGGCATAGCCCCGGCAGCGGCAGCGCGGGAGGTGTTCACCCCAAAGATCATCTGCATGCACCGTTTTCATCATGCAGGGCGGCGTCCGCGTACATCTCATCTGTCAGGTCGGGTGTGTCGGTGCAAAAGCCATCCACAAAGGCCACCAGCTCCCCCTGCTCAAGCAGCAGCCAGAAATGACCGGCATAGTGTGCCAGCCGCCCGGCAAATTCCTCTGCCGTGGCAGCCTCTGCTGCCGGGAAACAGGCCGCCTCCACGGCGGCAATGGCCTGTAAATCGTCCATAGTTGCGTTGCGTATCTCCACAGTATCTCTCCTCCCTTTTGTAATGTCAGTATACCACAGCTGCCGCGCAAGGGCAAAATATTTGCATCTGTTCCCCGTCCGTGTTACAATGGCTATACTACGCTTGGAAGGGAGTTGAAACGCCATGCCCACCGAAAACCGCACTACCTTAACGCCGGACACCCCGGTGCGCTACCTGAAAGGGGTGGGGCCCAAGACCGCAGAGCGATTCGAGAAGCTGGGCATCGTGACGCTGGCAGACCTGCTGTGCCACTACCCCCGGCGCTACATCGACTTTTCCAAGCCCTACTCCATTGCGGAGGCCCCTGCCGACACTGAATGCGTGGTAAAGGCCGAGGTATTCGCAAAGCCCGGCGGGCGCATTTTGCCGGGTGGGCGGCGGATGGAGCGCATCACCGCCGGGGACGATGTAGCCAGTCTGGAGATCACATGGTTCAACAACCCCTACGCCACCCAGAAATTGCAGCTGGGGCAGGAATACTATTTTCAGGGCATCGTGACCGGCGGGATGCTGCGCCGCCAGATGGTCAACCCGCAGGTGCGCACCGCCGAGCAGATCCAAGCCGCGCCCTTTGAGGCCGTTTACCCCCAGACCGAGGGGCTTACCAGCAGCGCCATCTCCCGCTGCATCCGGCAGCTTTTGCCCCACGCGGAGCTGCTGCCCGACCCGCTGCCGCCGGAGATGCTGCAAAAATACCGTTTGCTGCCCAAGGCCGAGGCGGTACGCGCCATCCACTGCCCTGCCACCGAGGAACAGGCCGCAGCGGCGCGGCGGCGGCTCATCTACGAGGAGCTTTTGGTGCTGCAATTGGGCATCGGGCGGATGCGCAGCCGGGGCGCTGCCGTCACCGGCGCTCCCATGCGCCGCGCCGATCCATCCCCTTTCTGGCAGAGTCTGCCCTTTGCCCCCACCGGGCGCAGCGCCGTGCAGTGGAAGAGATTTTAAACGATATGGCGGGCGATACCGCCATGAACCGCCTGTTGCAGGGCGATGTAGGCAGCGGCAAAACGCTGGTGGCTGCTGCCGCCATCTGGGCGTGCATCCGGGCGGGGTATCAGGCTGCGCTGCTTGCCCCTACCGAAATTCTGGCCGCGCAGCACGCGAGGGGCTCAACCGGCTGCTTGCCCCCTTCGGGATGCGGGTGGCCCTGCTGACCGGCGGCATGAAGGCCGCCGCCCGCCGCACCACGCTGGCTGCCATCCGCAAGGACGAAGCCGACCTTGTGGTGGGCACCCACGCCCTGATGAGCGAAGGGGTGGAGTTTGCCCGGCTGGGTCTGGCGGTCATCGACGAGCAGCACCGCTTTGGGGTGCGTCAGCGCGGCGCACTGGCAGAAAAAGCCGCGAACCCGCACCTGCTGGTCATGAGCGCCACCCCTATCCCCCGCACGCTGGGGCTTTTGATCTACGGTGATCTGGACATCTCCATTCTGGACGAGCTGCCCCCCGGGCGCACCCCGGTCAAGACCCGGTGCATCACCGGCAAGCGGCGGCAGGACCTGTACCGCTTTCTGGACAGCGAGATTGACAAAGGGCGGCAGGTGTATCTGGTCTGCCCCGCCATCGAGGATGTGCCGGACGGCGGGCTGAACGCCGTCAAGACCTACTACGAGGACATCGCCAAGGCGTTGCTGCCCGACCGCCGGGTGGGCCTGATGCACGGCAAGCTGAAGCCCAAGGAGAAAGCCGCCGTCATGGAGGATTTCAAGGCCGGGCGGTTGGACGCACTGGTGTCCACCACCGTCATCGAGGTGGGCGTGGACGTGCCCAATGCCAGCGTGATGGTGATCGAAAACGCCGAGCGCTACGGTCTGAGCGCCTGCACCAGCTGCGCGGGCGGGTGGGACGCGGCGCTGCCGAGAGCTGGTGCTTCCTTGTCAGCGACAATACCAGCGAGGCCGTGCAGAAGCGGCTGAAATTCCTCTGCTCCACCACCGATGCTTTGCCGTGGCACAGTACGACCTGGAGACCGCGGCCCCGGCGACTTTTCGGCAGCCGCCAGCATGGTCTGCCCACCTTGCAGATCGCCGACCTGATGAATGACACCCGTACCCTGCACGCCGCTCAGAGCGAGGCCATTGCATTGCTTGCCGCCGACCCGCTGCTGGAAAGCCCGGCACACGCTTTGCTGGCCGCGCAGGTGCAGCAGATGTTCGACAAGGCCGGCCGATGAACTAAAAAAGCGCTGTCGCACAAAAAACTCGTGCGACAGCGCTTTTCTTTACACTTCTTTGCTCCCAACAATGTTTTGCAGGATGCGGGCGGTCAGGGCGTCCAGCTTTGTTTCCAGTGCGGGCAGGTGCAGCAGGCGGTAGAGCCGCTGATACACGGCATCCACCGCGTAGCCCGCAGCGGCAACCAGCAGCACCGCACCAGTCAGATACGCCAGCGAGGGCAGCAGCGCCCCGCCGAACCGGGGCAGATCCACCAGCTGCCATAGCAGCGCCCGGGTAAAATCGCTGTCGTGCAGCAGATACACCCCAAAGGACAGCGGTGCCAGCCGAAAGACCCAGCGCCGCCAGTAGTCCGAGCGGATACGGATATTCTGGAACAGCAAAAACATTGCTGCCGAGGCGATGACCGTAGCCAGTGCCTGATAGCCGTTGACGGTATTCGCAAAGCCGTTCAGGTGCAGGGCGTTTTCCACCCGCAGCGCCAGCATCCGGTTGAACAGCCCCGCCGCCGAAGCTGCCAGATATGCCAGCAAACACAGCCCGCTGGGCACGGTCACCCGGTATTTGCGGAAATAAGCCGCAATAAAATACAGAGTGTAGAACCAGATAAAGCTGTACCCGTTATTCACAAAGGTTCATCCGTTGCCCAGTAGAACAGCGTGCCCCACACGCTTTGCAGCAGCAGCGCCACCAGCAGCAGCGTTTTGTACTGCCGCCGGTCAAGGCTCTGCACCACCGCATTCAGCACCGGCACCGAGAGGTACATCAGAAAATAAGCCGAGGCAAACCAGTAGCCGTTGGAGGTAAGGGGTAAAAGTGCCCGGAGCAGCGAAATGGCTGAAAGCGGCACCGCACCCGCCTTGACTGCAACGCAGAAAGTGAGCATGGAGTAAAACCACACCTGTGCCCCGATGCGGAACAGCCGCCCGGCGCGGACAGCCCCCTTGCGCTCCGACAGATAATAGCCGGAAAGCATTACAAAACAGTTTGTGGATACACGCGCCAGAATAAACAGCAGCCAGTAGATCCAGAATGCTGCCGACCCCTGCGGTGCCGCACTGCCCAGCCCGCCGTGCCCGATGCCGTGCATCAGAACGATCATCACCATACTGAGAATGCGCATCATCTCAAAGCCGCTATGCCGTTTCTGCTCTTCCATACCCCGTTTTCCCCCTCACATTACATTTCCCCTGTTTCCAGCTGCCGCAAAGCCTGCCGCACCTGCTGCTCCGGCCGCAGCCACGCTTGATAGTACGCCGCATTGTGCTGCGCCATGGCTAAGATCGCCGCCGGGTCTGCCAGCAGCTGCCGCAGCTGCTCCTCACACTCTGCCGGGGACGTATACGTTTTATAGTTTTTGCCTTCTTCAAAGCCGCCCGGCAGGGTGTACCGCAGCGGCTCGGTGACAATAGCGCGTCCCGCCGCCACATACTCGGCCAGCTTCCAGCCGGTAGAGCCGTGCAGTCCGGTAGATGCCACACAAATTTCCGTGTGCTGCATCCGGTGCAGATAGGCGCGCTTGCCGGTCAGTTTATCCGGCACGATCAGTTCCGGGCACAGCCGCCGGGCGCAGGCGTTGTCGGACACGCCGCCGGTGAACTGCGCCGGAAAGGCACTTTGCAGCCGGTGCAGCAGCTCGATGCGGTCTGCGTTCACCTGCCGCCACTCTGCCTGTAAGTCCGGGTATTGCTGCACCGCCGGCTCCTCCGGGTCCCACAGACGGGTGAGGAAGAGGATGCGCGGCTTTTTGCGCACCCGGGTCAGCCGGGCTTCAAAGTCCTGCGGGTAGCAGCGGGTGGAAAGCGCCCACTGCTTCAGGCGGCTCTTTGCGCTGCGCTCCGCTTCCAGCGGCGAGCCCGGACAGGTAACGTAGTAGTTCAGCCCCAGCGGCCGCAGTTTTGCGGGGATATCGCCCGGGAACTGCCGGTTCTTCTCCTCCGAAAAGGAACGTTTGAACACCACATCCGCCCGGTGGAACAGTGCCAGCACCGCCGCCGGGTCGTTGTAGAAGTAGCCGTCCATCAGGTCAAACACCACCGTGCGGCCGTCGATCTCGGTTTCCAGCAGCGCTTCCCGGGCAAGGGGATTGCCCTGCCGCACGTCCTGCACCCGCAGGGTCAGTTTCCCGCGCTTTGCCAGCAGAGTAAAGCCCGCCAGAATGCCGCTGATGTGCGCCGCCCCCTCCCGGGAGGATAGTTTTACCGTGACCTGCATTTTGCCTCCTATCGGTGGAACAGCCCGGTGCGCCGCTCGCCCATGGGGATGACGTCACAGAACACACACCGGCTCTTGGTGGAAAGCTGCACATCCTTGTGATAGCAGCCGAAAAACCATTTTTCGTAGGTCAGCTTGAGCAAGATTTCGTCCAGAAACAGGTGCAGACGGTTGCTTTCGCCAAGGGCAAGGGCGGTAAAATCCAAAAATCTGCTTGGTGCATCGTGGGTCAGCACATAATCTACCTTGTAGTCTACTGCCTCTAAGTTGCGGCGGCAGGTGTCGTACTCCTCGTCACTGGGCATCTCCTGCTTCCACCAGTTCACGCCCGGCTCCCGGTCGTCCTTATCCTGACTTTCCGCGCCGCCGAAGCAGAGATAAGTCTTGCCCTCCAGCTCCAGCACACTGCCCCGGCACACATGATACACATTGCCGCCAAGGCTCTGCACCCTGCCGCCGAAAAGTTCCGTCTCCGGGTACTGTGCCAGCAGGTCGTAATTTTCGTGGCTGCCGTCCAGAAACAGAATCGTGTAGGGGCGCTTGCGCAGCCAGTCCAGCCGCTTGCGCTCTGCGGCGCTGCCGTCCCACACAAAGCCGAAATCCCCCAGCACCACCACGGTGTCCTTTTTGCCCAGCCAGCGCAGCTTGCCCTGCTTGAAGCGCTGGATATCGCCGTGGGTATCCCCTGTAAGATATACCATTCCTGCCCTCCCTGCCGGAGCGAAAGAACGGTGTAAAACACCGCAAGGCTCTTGTAACACCCCGGCAAACCTGTTATTATTATAGAACACAGCACGCTTGCTGCAAAATTGATCTTCCGGCGCGCCGCACAGCGCAGCCGTATCTTGTATATTTTATCGCTTTTTAAAGGAATTGTCCACATGAAACGTATTTTTGCACTGGTTCTTTCATTTGTATTTCTGCTCAGCTGCCTTGTGCTGCCCGCCGGGGCCATGTTCGACCCCAGCCCGGTGTATCAGGTGCAGGCTGCAAGCGCCTATATCGTGAACACCGATACCAACATTATCGTCTATGATAAGGACAGCACAAAGCAGGTATCTGCCGGCGGTCTGACCAAATATATGACCCTTGCCGTGTTGCTGACCAACTACGCCGACCAGCTGGACAACACCTTCCAGATGCCCTTTGCCATCTCGGACTATGTTTATAACACCAATAACGCAGATATGCGCTCCAACGAAACTTTCACCTACCGGGAAGCCATGTACGCCATGCTTACCCGCAATGCCAACGAGGCAGCCATGGGTGTGGCGTACACCCTTTCCGGCGGCGATCTGGACGGCTGGGTGGCGCAGATGAACACCCTGTCCCAGCGCATCGGCACCACCGCCAGCAGCTGGACGGACGCCTGCGGCATCGACAGCGGCAACACCACCTGCGCGGTGGATATGTACCTGATCCTGCGCTACCTGATGAGCTTTGACGCTTTGTGGAAGTGTCCGGTGCGCCCAGCTTTACCATGCCCGCCAAGGAGAAGCACCGCTCTTCCTCGGTGCTGGTCAGCCAGAATGCCGCGCTGAGCAAAGCCAGCGGCGGCAGCTACTACCGCAGCGCCATGCAGGGCGGCATGTGCAATGTGACCGCCTTTAAAAACGATACCGGCACCCAGAGCTATGTTTCGTGGGGTAACAAGGACGGTGCCACCTATATCTTCTGCGTGATGGACAGCCCCGACAGCTGCGATACCTTCGGCTACGCCAACCGCCGCCCTGCCCTGTTCGAGACGGTCAAACTGATGGACTGGGTATTCGACAGCTTTTCCATTCAGGCTGCGCTGGACACTGATTTGACCATTGCGGAGATCCCGGTCCGATATTCCTCCGACACCGACACCTTGCAGCTGTACCCCAACGACAGCATGATGACCCTGCTGCCCTCCACCAGCGACGGCACTGTCACCCAGAAATACTTCCACCTGCCAGACTACGTCTGCGCCCCCATCCAGCAGGGCGACGTGGTGGGCACGGTGGAGCTGAAGCTGGCGGGCGAGACCATCGGCGTGGTGGATCTGATCGCCGGGCAGGACGTAGCCCGCAACCCGCTGCTGTTCGGGGTGGACAAGGTGAAGGAGTTCCTGACCAGCCTGTACCTGAAGGTGGTGCTGGTGCTCAGCCTGATCGCTGGCTGATCTACGGGCTGTGGCTGCTGTGCTCCAACTGGAACCGCCGCAAGCCCACCAAAAAGATCCACCGCCGCTATTAAGTAAAGCAAAAGCCCCGCACCGGACACCGCCGTGCTCTGACCGTTCTGGTCAAAGACACAAAGCGCCTGTCCGATGCAGGGCTTTTTTCTGTATTGCGGCGCTTCAGGCGCGGTTTTTTAAAAGTTCCGTCAGGCTGCGGAAGGTTTGGCCGTGGTTGCCGGTAACGTCTCGGCGTGGAGCAGGCTGCTGAGAACGCTTTCCTCCACGCACTCTGCCACCGCCCGGAACAAGTTGATGGCATCATCGTGGAGCAGGGTCATGGGCAGCAGGGCTTTCTCTGAATAGTGCGGCACCCGGTTGGCGGTGGTGAAGGCGATGACGATCTCGCCGCTGCCGTTGCCGCAGTAGGAACCTGTGCGGGAAAGCCCCACCAGCGCCCGGCGGCACAGCCGCCGCAGCTGCCGCTCGCTCAGGGGGATATCCGTAGCCAGCACCGTGATGATGGAGCCTTTATCCTCGTGGGGCGGAATGCTGTCGCTCAGCAGGGTGTGGATAGCGTGCCCGCCACGATGAGGTCATCGAACAGCGCATGGTTGGAGAGCACCAGTGCGCCCATGGTGTAGGTTTTTCCGTCCAGTTCCACCACCCGGAGGCGGAGCCGATGCCGCCTTTCAGGCCGTGGCAGCGCATCCCCCGCCCGGCACCTACGGCACCCTCGGCAAAATCTGCCTTGCAGTCTGCCAGCGCGGCAAAGACGTGCTGCTCGGTCACATGAAGCCCCCGGATATCGTTCAGGCCGCAGTCGTTGCACTCGCAGACCACCGGGTTCACGCTGCCGGTGGTCTCGCAGATGTCGGGGTTTCTCTCCAGCATATATTTCACCAGCGCGGTCTGCGCCGTGCCCACGCTGAGGGTGTTGGTAAACAGGATGGGCGTTTCCAGCGTGCCCAGCTCGTCGATCTGCACAAGGCCGGTGGTCTTACCAAAGCCGTTGATGACATAGCTGGCCGCCAGCACTTTTTCGTGGAAAATATCTCCTTGGTGCGGCAGCAGCGCCGTTACGCCCGTCTGCACCACGCCGTCTGCCAAGGTGCAGTGCCCTACCGTCACCCCCGGCACATCGCTGATCTTATCCCGCGCACCTTTAGGCAGTGTGCCCACCTGAAAACCCCATTCGTTCCCTGCAATGCCCATCGTAGCTCCTCCTTGCCTTTTTCTATGGATATCATAGCATTTCCGCTGCCAAAAGTAAACCGCTGTAACAAGCCGGGGCGGGCGCAGAAAAAAGGCTCCCGCGCTGCACAAAATCATTGAGGTGCCGCTGCATTTTCCGTCGGCCACGATCTTCTGAGCGCCGCATAGGAGACCAGAAAGTTTGCAAGCCACCCTGCCGGGACGGCAAGCCAGACAAAGGCAATACCAAAGCGCGGTGCGCAGATCAGGGCAACGGACAGGCGGATGGCAAGGTTTACCATGTTGGCAATGAGGAACGGGCGCATGATGCCAAGCCCGCGCAGCACGCCATCGGTCGCCATCTTGATGCCCATGAAGATGAAGAAGTAACCCAGCCACCGCATATAATCACCGGACACCTGATAGGCCAGCGCCGTTCCGTCTTTGCCCAAGAACAGCGAGGAGATCTGGGTGTGCAGGGTTTCAATGACCGCAAAGGCAATGACCGCAAAGCACAGGTCCAACACCAGCGCAGCGTGGTAGCCTTTTTTGAGGCGGTCGATCTTCTTTGCACCAAGATTCTGGGAGATATAGGGCGAGACCGCATTGCCGATGGAGACAAAGATCAGCGAGAAAACATTTTCTACCCGCATCGTTGCTGCATATCCGGCAAGCGCTGTGTGCCAAAGGGGTTTACCACCGCCTGCACGATCATCATGCCGACGGACACGGTGGACTGCTGCAAGACCGACGGCACCGCAATGCGGAGCATGGAAGCCAGCTCCTGCCGGTCGAACCTTTTAAAGGGGCTTTTATACTGCCGCATCCGGTGCAGGAAGATCAAAAACGAAAACACCGCAGAAATGCCCTGTGCGATCAACGTGGCAAGGGCTGCGCCAAACACGCCCAAGCCAAGCCCCGCCACCATCCAGAGATCCATAAAAATATTCAGGATGGAGGAAAAGATCAGCAGACCCAGCGGGATCCGGGATTCCCCAATGGAGGTGAACATGGTGGAAAGAATGTTGTACATGAACAAAAACGGGAAGCCCACAAAATAGACCCGCAGATACAGCACCGCATCCTCCAGAATGTCGGCGGGGGTCTGTAAGCCGCTCATCATAGCACGGGAAAAGCTAAAGCCAAAAACGCCAAGGACAACGCTCAAAACCAGAAAGCTGAGCAGGGACGTTGACACAATGGTTTTCATTTTGCCATAGTTTTTAGCGCCAAAATAGCGGCTTACCAGCACACCGGCACCCACACCGGCACCCAGCGCCACACAGATAAAACATTGGTCAGCGCAGCACAGGCACCGACAGCGCCAGTGCCGAGGAGCCGACAAACTGACCGACTATGATGGAATCCGCCATATTATAGACTTGCTGAAAAAAGCTGCCCAGGATCATTGGCATTGCAAAAACCGTCAGCGCTTTCAGCGGCGCATCTGTGATCAGATATTCATCTTTCGACATGATCTATTTCCTTTCAAGCTGTGTTTCTCTCAATTTTTTTAAATTTGCTCTGGCCAAGTATACCACGCTTTTTCCCTACTGAAAAGCTCCCGCTTGCATTCTCGCAAACTGCTTTTATAACGTCCCGTTTCCCTTTCTCTCGTCTTGACAAGCCCTTTTCTTCCGATTACAATACCAAAAAGAGCCGGCGGGCGGTCTTTTTGCTGCCTGCTGCCACAATCTTCCGGGAAAGGAACTTTTTCATGGAACCAAAAACAAAACAATCTCTGCTCGTTACCGTGGTAGGGGTAACGCTTTTTGTAGCGCTGCTGCGGCTTTCTGACGTTCTGGCCTTTGCCGCAAAGCTGATAGATCTGGTACTGCCCATTCTGGCGGGCGGCATTCTGGCGCTTTTTATCAACGTGCCCATGACCGGTCTGGAAAAGCGGCTGAACCGCCTGTTCGGCAAGGCCAAAAAGCAGCCCTCGGCGAAAGCATCCACCTTCTCAGCTTTTTCATCACCCTGCTGGGCGTTGTGCTGGTGCTGGTATTGGCGCTGACCCTGCTGATCCCGGAGCTGGTGCAGTCCTTCCACAGCCTGTATGTGCAGATCGAGGCCAATATTCCCCGCTGGACTGCCTATCTCAACGCACAGGATGCTGACATGGGCTGGCTGATGAACTGGCTGGAGGGCATCAACTGGGAGCAGCTGCTGCACAAGGTCACCGCAAGCATCGACACGGTGCTGGTCAATGCGGTAGGGGCTGTCTCTGCCACGGTAAATATCGCGATCACCGCCTCGTTTGCGCTGATCATCTCCGTCTATATGTCCCTTAGTACGGAGAGCCTCGGCCACCAAGCCCGCACGCTGGTGTGCGCCTACCTGAAGCCTGCCCACGCCGCCGGGGTGCTGAAGTTCTGCCGGCTGTTCCGGCAGTCCTTTGCAAACTTTTTAACGGGACAATGCAGCGAGGCAGTGATCCTTGGCGTTCTGATGGCTCTTGCATTTTCCGTTTTCAAGATCCCCTACGGCAGTCTGGTGGGCGTGCTCACCGCCATCTGCGCCATCATCCCCTATGTGGGTGCACTGATCTCCTGCGTGGTCAGTGTGTTCCTTGTGCTGTTGGTAGACCCTGTGCTGGCGGTGCGCTGCCTGATCGTGTACCTTGCCGTGCAGTTTGTTGAAAACCAGTTCATTTATCCCCGTGTGGTGGGAAAATCCGTGGGGCTTTCGCCGCTGTACACCCTTATTGCCGCCATGATCGGCGGAAAGCTTTTTGGCATCATCGGCATTATCTTCTTTATCCCCCTGACAGCGGTGGTCATCGAGCTTGTAAAAGAGGACACCTTTCGGCGTCTGCGCGCAAAAGAGCCCCTGCAATAAAACAGCGTGCCCGGAATACCATACCCCCTGATATCCTTCCCTGGTGTCAGGGGTATTTTTATGCCGTGCAGCTGCAAAGCACGCGGTTGTTCGCCCTTTTCCATGCAAAATCCTTCAAAAAACAGCTTGAAACACTTTTGTTACAATGATACAATATGATTGTTATTTTATGGGAAAATCGGCGTATGCCCCGTGCGGACAGGCCGCGAGCGTAGGGGTTCCTGTGGGGTGTGTAAGAATCGCTAAGGTAGCACTGCGCTCCTGCACTTGCGCAGTACTGCCTTCCGAAAATGTGAGGAAAGTATATTTATATGATAAAAAAGATCTCCCGCCGCTCCTTTTTGCAGGCTTGCAGCGTTGCAGCTGCCACGGCAGCGCTGACCGCCTGCGGCGGTGGCAAGGCTGAAAGCAAAACAGCAGATGCGCACGAAGCCGTCACCTTTATGGCACCTTATAAGGAGATAGAAGCCTTTATTGAGCAGGTGCACAGCGTTTACCCGGAAGTGAACATCGAGGTCGTGCCATACAGCGGCGATAACACCACCACCTGTTTGCAGAATATGTTTGCGGCAGGCGACCTGCCGGACGTCTGCACCTTGACCTACTACGACCCCCAGATCGATCTGGTCTCCGACAAACTGCTGGACCTTTCCGGCTACGATTTTACGGATAACTATGTGGAGTCCCGTCTGCAGGACGTGTTCGACAACGGTGCCATCTATCTGCTGCCCTCGGTTTACAACTGCTACGGCATCACCTACAACAAGACCTGCTGCGGGAACACGGCTGGGAGCTGCCCAATTCTTTCGCTGAGCTGGAAGTGCTGGCTGCAAAAGCCAAGGAAGCCGGGGTCGATCTCTGCCTGCCGCAGATCCAGTATCCGGGCTACGGTTTCCAGTATCTGTGCAACATTGCAGATGCCGATTTCCTTGGCACGCTGGACGGCAGACTGTGGCAGAAGGATTATCTTTCCGGCAAGGCAAACGTCAGCAACACCCCCGGCATGATGCAGGCAATGGCGTATGTCAAAAAGTGGAAGGACATCGGGATGCTGAACGACTCCGGCGATGCTCTTGACGACAATGTGACCCTGCAGAGGATGGCCGAGGGGAATACCCTGTTTTTGATCGGAAACACCAACGGCATTGTGGAGGCAGACGCAACGCCGATAAATTCGGCCTGATGCCCTATCTTTCCGAGGACGGCACCCAGAACGTTTTTGTGCTGAATGTGAACCGCTTCTACGGTCTGAATAAAAAGCTGAAACAGAACCCCCAAAAGCTGGAAGATGCGCTCAAGGTGATGCGTGTGCTTTCCACCGTTGCAGGCACCAGCGCTCTGCAGCCCGCAACGGCGCTGAAAAGCAGCCTGTTGCCCTTCAAGGGTGCAAAGGCAGACGGCACCTACTATGCCGACATCGCCGATACCCTGAACGCAGGCAACACCGCGCCCTTTATCTATTCCGGCTGGGAAAACACCTTCGTGACCACCGGCCTTAAAATGCTGGACTTCATGAAGGGCAACGCCACCATGGAGGATGTCATCCGTCAGCTGGACGAGGATCAGGACAGTGTGGTGAACAACACCCCGGATGTCATCACTACCGTTACGGAGGAGCTTTCGCAGCAGGACTGCGCCATGCTGGTAGGCCGCTGCTTTGCACAGGCTACCGGCAGCGACCTTGCGCTGGTCTCGCTGAGCACATGGATCCCCGGCAACCCCACCGAGCAGAACCACCACGCGTAGCCGCCAAGCTGTACGCCAAGGGCATTACGGATTACGACCTTTCGGTCATCCTGCCCACCGGCTGGAACCGCACCATCCAGACCGTCACCCTGACCGGGCAGCAGATCAGCGACCTGCTGGCTTCTGGCTACGATGCCTACGGCAACGGCAAGGGCTACCCCTATGTGCTGGTAAGCCCGGTGCAGCCGGAGGCGGGCAAGACCTATCAGGTTGCCATCTGCGGTGTGAGCGACCAGCTGGCTGCCGAAGCAACGGTGACAGACAGCGGCGTGGTGGGCATGGATGCCGCAAAAACCTTCTTTGGTGCTTACACCACCATCAGCCGGGCAGACACCGCATGGAGTTGAATAAAACGGACAGGAGATACTGGATGTGAACAACAAAATCTATAAAAAGCTGTTTGTGGGCTTCGGCTTTGTCAGCATCGTGTTGATCCTGACCCTTTTTGTCATGAGCCAGACCTACATCCAAAACCTTGTCTACCACGAGCGGCTGAGCCAGATGGAAGAGGTCACCCACCAGATGTTCCACAGCCTGGAGGATTTGATCGACAACCACTGGGACGAGGTGGATGTGCAGTGTAATTATTTATACTACACCCCGCTGGAGACTGATACCGATCTCTACCGCTATCTGAAAAAGCTGTCGGAGCTTTCCAATTACCATGAAAAACAGATTGAACTGATCGCCGTGGATGCTGCCGGGCGTTATTATACCGAGTATGGCCACACGGGTCTGCTGCGGGAAATGAACTATCTGGAAAACGCGCCGCAGCGGGTCAGCTATGTTTCCAATTCGCTGACCGTGGACGACTCCCGGATGGTGTTTCTGGAACAGCTCTCCACCCCCATCACACTGCAAAGCGGAGAGAAAGAGATCACCCTGCGCTACTTTGGTATCGCCCAGAGTATGACCCAGCTGAACGATAATTTCCGCTGCGACGCCTACGAAAATAACAACAGCGTCTATGTGCTGGACAACAACGGCTTCAAGCTGTTCAACGCCAATGACACTGAGCTGCTGAAGGGGCATAACGTATACACCGTGCTCTCCCAGATGTCCTATCTGCACGGTTCTTCTTTGCAGCAGCAAAGGAGCGGCTTACCCGCACAGGCTCCTGTTATTCCAACGCCGTGCTGGACGGGACTGAGTATTACTACGCCCTGAAGCAGATGGAAAACGCCCAGTGGACGCTGGCGTTCCTTGTTCCGGCAGAATATGTGGCCGTGAATACGCAGAAGCTGGTCAATATCGTCATGGCCGTTATTGTAGGCTTTGCAACGGTGTTTTCGATCATGGCAGTCATTGCTGGCTGGTTCCTTTTGCGGGAAAAGCAGCAGCGGGAGGCTGCAGGCTGAAAAAAAAGACGAACCTCCGTCTGGAGCAGTATAACGTCCAGCTGACGCAGGCCAACGACGAGATGCGGCGGGCGCAGGATGCTGCCGCCGAGGCGTTACAGTCCGCCGAGCGTGCCAGCAAAGCCAAGACGGACTTCCTTTCCAACATGAGCCACGATATCCGCACCCCCATGAACGCCATCATCGGCATCACCGCCCTGATGAAAAACGAGCTGCACGAGCCGGAAAAGCTTGCCGAGCATCTGGGCAAGCTGGAAAGCTCCGGTCAGCTGCTGCTGGGCATCATCAACAATATTCTGGATATGAGCCGCATCGAGAGCGGCAAGACCACCCTGCATGTGGAAAAAATGAATCTGCCCCAGCAGATCAGTCAGCTGGACAGCATCATCCGGCAGCAGGCAGGTCAGCGCAGTCAGAGCTTTACGGTAAGCACCAATCTGCAGCACGAAAACGTGCTGGCCGACCCCAACCGTCTGAATCAGGTGCTGATGAACATCCTCTCCAACGCGGTCAAGTATACGCCCACCGGCGGGCACATCCGGTTGGAGGTGGAAGAGCTACCCCGGAACGAGCACTACGCCCGGTACCGCTTTGTGGTGCAGGATGACGGCATCGGCATGAGCGCGGACTACCAAAAGACCCTTTTCGACCCCTTTACCCGGAGGAGCGCTCCGGCACCAACAAGGTGCAGGGCACGGGTCTGGGTATGGCGAATTACCAAAGCGTCATAGACTGATGGGCGGCTCCATCAGCGTAGAGAGTGCCACCGGTAAGGCACCCGCTTTGAGGTGGTGCTGGAATTTCCCATTGACACCGAAGCGGACACGGTGCAAAAGGCGCAGGCGCTCCCGGAGGAAGAAGAGACCACTTCTCCCCTGTCCGGCATGAAGTTCCTTTGCGCCGAGGATAACGCCATCAACGCCGAGATTCTGCAAATGCTGCTGGAAACAAAAGGCGCAAGCTGCACCATCTGCCCAACGGTCAGGAGATCGTGGATGCCTTTGCCAGCGTCAAGCCCGGCGATTACGACATGATTTTGATGGACGTGCAGATGCCGGTGATGGACGGCCTGGAAGCCACCCGCCGCATCCGCAGCGGCGAAAACCCGCTGGGACGCACCATCCATCCTTGCCATGACCGCCAACGCCTTCCTTGAGGATATGCAAAAGAGCAAGGAAGCCGGCATGGACGAACATCTGTCCAAGCCTGTAGACATCAGCGCACTAGAACAGGTGGTAAAGCGCTTCCGCGTTACCCCCCGAAAATAAATAGCGGTCTGCAGCGTTTTTGCCGCAAACCACCGCATAACCTTGCATAAAAAAACTGCTGCCCCTTTGCCCGGACGCTTTGGCATCCGGTACGGGGCAGCAGTTTTTGCGTTATAGAGGGAATGTTACGCTCAGATGGGCATGGTCTGGTAGAACCAGTCCGAAATGGCCTTGCGGGTGTCGGCGAAGAACTTTTTCACCGGGCAGGCGGCATCCCGGGCTTCCTGTTCCAGATCCGTGCCTGCGGGGAAGTTGCGGATGACGGTATACGCCACCGACTGCGGCGGCAGCGACATCATCACAGCCGGGTCGTGCACCACGCAGATCTGCTCGCCTACCGCAAGGGTAGCGGGGTCGGAGGTGGTCTTTTCGTCATGGTCCTGCCAGACGGTGCTGTCGGTAACGATCATCTGATAGGTCTCCTGCTCTTCCGCAGTCACCAGAATAGACTCCACCTTGCCCTCCACGGTGCGGCTGACGCCCTCTACTACACCATAATAGTAGAGCTTCTTGGAAAACAGCGCCGAAGCAGAGGGCAGCACGCTGACGCTGAGCAGCAGCACCGCAAGCAGACAAAAGAGCGAGCGATAGGTCTTTTTCATAGAAAACCTCCATTTTTGATGTTGCAGCGGAGCGCCCGGCGCTCCCGGATGCCTTATTTTACCATAACTACCGTCGGATTTCTATATCCGGGCTTAACCGGCCACGGAAAATCAACTTTTACACAAAAAGGACTGCCGTGCAAAACAGCGCACAGCAGTCCTTTTTATGCTTTTATCCGTTTACTTGCTGATGGAAAGGGTGCCGAAAGCAGTCTCTTCAAAGTGGCTGCTGTACAGCTCCTGCATCAGTTTGATGAGCGAGAGGGTATCCTCTGCGCCGGCGGTCTCGTAGCAGGAGTGCATCGCCAGCTGGGGCAGGCCGATGTCCACGCAGTTCATGGACACCTGTGCCATCGCCAGATTGCCCAGCGTGCTGCCGCCCACCTTATCGGAGCGGTTTGCAAAGTACTGCAGCGGCACACCGGCGCGGGCAGCCAGCTCCCGGGCAGCGGCAACGCTCATGCCGTCGCTGGTGTACTTCTGACCTGCGTGGGTCTTGATGACCACGCCCTTGTTCATGTAGGTGCAGTTGTTCACATCGGTGTGCTCCGGGTGGTTGGGGTGCACGGCGTGGGCGTTGTCGGCGCTGACCATAAAGCTGGAAGCCACCGCGCGGTGGAAGTCCTCATCGTTGCCGCCAAGGCTCTGGGCAATGCGGTGCAGCACATCGTACAGGAAGGTGGAAGCTGCGCCCTGCTTGGTGCCGGAGCCGACTTCCTCGTTATCAAAGAAGGCCGCCACGCCGATGGAGCGGGCGTTCTTGGCGGTCAGCAGACCTTTCAGGATGCCGTAAACGCACTGCTGGTCGTCCAGACGGCCGCAGGAGATGAATTCCTCGTTGCAGCCCCAGACGGTGGCCTTTTCCCGCACATAGAGGAACAGGTCGCTGCCAAGGATCTGCTCCTCGGACACCTGCAGCTCCTCTGCGATCAGCTTTTTCAGCGCGCCCTCCTCGCAGGCACCGCCCAGCACAGGCAGCATATCCACCTGCTTGTTGAAAGAAGCCTTATCGTTGACCTCGCGGTTCATGTGGATGGCAACGCTGGGGATCATCAACAGGTCGCGGTCCAGTGCCACCAGACGGGATACGATAGCGCCGTTCTCCTGCACCAGCACACGGCCCGCCACAGACAGCGGACGATCCATCCATGTGGCGCAGATCATACCGCCGTAGCCTCGGTGTTCAGCTTGGTGTAGTTCTGCCCCATGTGGATTTCGGCGTTCTCCTTGATGCGGAAACAGGGAGAATCCGTATGGGCGGCGGCAACGTTGAAGCTGTAATTTTCCAGCTGGTCGCCCATGCGGAAGGCGATGATGCTGGAACCGTTGCGGCAGACAAAGTAGTCCTTGCCGGGTTCCAGCGCCCACTTGCGGCTTTCCAGCAGCTCGGCAAAGCCTGCCTTCAACAGGATATCCCGCACAGCGGCGGTGGTGTGGTATGCGGTGGGGTTGCCGTCGATGAAGGACAGCATTTCACGGACTTCGGATGCGATCATAAAAATAAACCTCCTTGGGTGTATCTGAAAAGAGCCGGTCAGTGCTGACCGGCCCTTTTTAAGCATATTCAGGTTACTTTTTTGCAGCAGTCTGCTCGCGCTTTGCTAGGGCGGGCAGAATGAATCCCAGTACGGTCAGCACCACGGGGGTGATGACGTTCAGTGCAAAGGTGAAGGGTCCTTATCATACATACCCAGTACGCAGCACACGGCGGTAACGGCAAAACACCAGCCGCCGAAGAACTTGGCCACGGCTGATTCTTGACAAAGCGGTACTCGGCGGGGATGGTATCGTAGGCGTTGCGCAGGGCGATGTAGGCGGCAAACACCCACAGATAGCGCATAGGCATACACACAGAGTTCAGCTTGGTCAGCTGGCGCAGAACGGCAGCAGCACCGGGCACGAAGGACTGTGCCAGAATGATGGAGCCGGACAGCACCGCCACCATCTTGATGCCGTTGCTGTGCACGCCGTGGGCGTTGACCTTGTGCAGAGCCTGCGGGATGAACTGCTTGGTGTGCTCGTTATCCAGCAGCATACGCAGCGGTGCGTCGATGCTCAAGATCAGCACGGCGAGCTGGCTGATGACGTTGCACAGGGCGTAGATGATCATGAACAGATCGCCCACATGGTAGTACTGACCCAGCTTCTGGAAAGCCCAGTAGGAACTGTTGGCGACATAGGCGTTGAAGCTCTCTGCGCTGGCGTTGATGACGGCGGGGTCGAACATACGGCTCATGGCCAGCGTGCCCAGAATGGCGCAGGTGACCACCATGACGGCCAGCGCGATCATGCCGCGGGGGAAGCCCTTGCTGGGGTTCTCGACCTTATTGACGTAGGGAGAGATCTTCTCGCAGCCACCCACAGCGAACACCAGAATGGACAGAGACGTGAAGTAGGTGACGTTGAAGTTGGGAATGAGGCTGCTGAAGCTCAGGTTTGCGTGGACGTACTCTGCCGTGGGGTTGATGGCCGGGGCAGCGAACATCATCACGATGTACAGCAGGGACATGACGAAGGTGCAGGTGCCTGCGGCAGTCAGCAGCTTTTTCAGAGGGTTCAGACCCAAGCTTGCAATGTAGCAGCCCAGCAGCAGGATGCAGAAGGTAGCCAGCTGGATGTAGCGGGTGGGGAAGGAATCGTAAGTCTCCGCATTGCGGAAAATTGCCCAGCTCAGCGCCTTCAAAAAGCCGCTGCCCTTGCTGGCAATGTAGGTGATGTGGCAGGCCCAGTAGGTCCAACCGGCGTAGTAGGCCAGCTTTGCGTTGGTGGTCTGGTGCAGCCAGGAGCTGACGCCGCCGCCCTCGTTTTTAAAGGCAGAGCCCAGCTCACCCACCATCAGCGCATAGGGGATGAAGTACAGGACAAACATGAAGATCCAGCTGAAGATGACCTGCGGACCGTTAAAGTACACAAAGCCGTTGGTAATGTTGCCGAAGCCCCAGACCGTAGAAAAGGCCATGAAGGCAAGGGTAAGCCACGAGATCTTTGTGGCTTTTTCTTTGTTAGACATGCGGACAATTCCTCTCTTTCTTTTCCACACAGGGCGGAAGTTCCTGTAAGAAGGCCAAGGTTCCGCATATACTTTGCAATTTTACTAAAATACAGCAGTACTCGACCGATCACTTTGATAGTATAGCATAATTGCAGATTGTAGACAATCTGCAATTTCCATAAAATGATTGGTCAAAATTTAGACGGTCAGCCAAATTCCCCTTATTTTGCTGCTTCGTCCGCTGCCTGTACGGCGCTGTTCGCGCTGCGCATCCGCTCCATGGGCTCCATGTAGTGGGCGTAGACGGCGCGGCAGGCAACCTCGGTGTCGCCGCTTGCCAGCGCCTCGTACAGCTTGGTGTGGATGCCGTTCTGCCGCTGTGCCAGCGTCTCGTGGTTGGAGCCGCTGTTCGCCCCAACAAGCAGGTTGCCGTAGTTCAGGTCGTCCCAGAATTTCAGCAGTCTGGGCAGCCCTGCCCGCTGCACGATGACCGCATGAAAGCGGTTGTCGTTCTCCACGATCTGCGAAAGATCCCCCGGCCGGACATTGCGCATCTCCTCTAAGATGCCGCGCAGGGTGCGCAGATCCTCCTCCGGGAATTCGCAATCAAAATAGCGCAGCGCCGTCATTTCCAGATTTGCCCGCAGCAGGTAGATCTCGTAGGCGTCCTCCGGCTTTACCCGGCGCACCGAGCAGCTACATTGCGCGAATACTCGACCATGCCTCCTGTTCCAGCTGCCGCAGCGCCTCCCGGATGTGCCCGGCTGGAGCCAAACTCCTCGGCCAGTTTCTGCTCGGCCAGCTTTACGCCCGGCTGTAATTCCCCGGTAAGGATCTTGCTCCTGATGGCAGAGTGATACTTTCCCGTAAAGTCTGAAAGGCAAATTCGCCCATGACTTTTATCCCCCTTTTCTCTTCTATACGTTCTTTTTTTGCCGCACGCAGTCCGCAGCCGCTGCCAGTGCAGCCGCAGGCTGTATTGCGTGCGCCTTATAAGGATACCACGAAACGGTGGAAAAATAAAGTTTTCTGGCAAAAACAGGTACTTTCTCACCTCTCCGTCGTCGAAAGCCTGAACACAAAAAATGCC
>ENA-OQEN01000308-OQEN01000308.1-human-gut-metagenome-genome-assembly--contig:-NODE-308-length-21496-cov-3.914175_pt1 | contig 21496 bp, 28 predicted proteins | sample MGYA00242791_ERZ504627 | MGnify/ENA primary metagenome ERZ504627 (study PRJEB26092, sample SAMD00036316) | human gut metagenome | host: Homo sapiens | study: EMG produced TPA metagenomics assembly of... | reverse complement strand
CGCGGACATAGGGAACTATGTCCGCGGACGCGAGCGCAGCCGCAGCAGCGATATTATAGTCAGCGAGGCGCGCGAGTTGTCAGGAGCGGATATAAAGAAATAACCTTGCTCGGGCAGAATGTCAATTCCTACGGAAACGACCGCGAGGGCGAGATGAATTTTGCATCTCTTCTGCGCGAGATAAATAATATCGACGGCGATTTCATCATACGCTTCATGACCTCGCACCCGAAGGACTGCACGCATGAGCTGCTTGACACCATGGCGCAGTGCGAAAAGGTCGCGAAGCATCTGCATCTTCCCGTCCAGTGCGGAAACGACAGGGTGCTAAAAGCAATGAATCGCGGATATACGGCTGAAAAGTATCTCTCCCTGCTCGAATATGCCCGCAGCGTCATGCCGGAGCTTTCGGTGACGAGCGATATAATTGTCGGCTTTCCGGGCGAGACTTACGAAGAATTTCTCGACACCGTGAAGCTTATTGAAAAAGCGCAGTACACATCGCTTTATACTTTTATTTTCTCACCCCGCGAGGCACCCGTGCCGCAAAGATGGACGACCCCGTTTCGAGAGAAGAAAAGGGAAAATGGTTCTCGGAGCTCTGCGCCGCACAGGAGAAGATTGCGGCGGCGCGGACTTCTGCGATGGTCGGCAGGGAATACCGCGTTCTCTGTGAATCAAAAGCCAAGAAGGACGGCTATATATCGGGCAGAACGCAGGGGAATATAATAATCGAGTTTCCGGCGAACGAGTCGGTTATAGGCTCGTTCAGAACCGTCAGAGTGACCGAAGCTCTGATATGGATGCTCAAAGGCGAACTCGCCGATTAAAAATGCTATATCTCCGCTTTGCGGATAATGATATAAGATAAAATTCAAGGAGTACAGTTATGGACATCATCAAACTTACAAGAGAACTCGGCGCAGCTATCCAGCAGGATGACAGATACGCAAAGTTCCAGGCAGCTCAGAAGGCAAATGAAGAGGACAAGGATCTCAATGACCTCATGGGCAAGATCCAGCTCGTTCATATGTCTTATCAGCATGAGGCAAGCAAGGAAGACGCCAACGAGCAGAAGCTTGCTGCATACGAGACCGAGTTCAACGATCTCTACAAGAAGGTCATGGAGAACGAGCATATGCGCGACTACGAAGTTGCAAGAGCCGAGATAGATGAAATGATGCATTATATCACCGGCATCCTCGCTCTTTGCATCCAGGGCGAAGATCCCGCAACCTGCGAGCCTGAAGAAGAGCACCATCACTGCGGCGGAGACTGCTCCGGCTGCTCGGGCTGCTGATTATTGCATATCCTGCTCCGCGGGCAACTCCCGCGGAGCTGAAAGCTTTTTATTTTGCGGCACAGCCGCTGAGAGGACGGTATCGGAATGGCAGAGCTTTCTCCGATGATGAAACAGTATTTTGAAACCAAAAAGAAATATCCCGATACGATACTGATGTTCAGACTCGGTGATTTCTATGAGATGTTCTTTGACGATGCGGTAACTGCGTCGCGCGAACTCGAACTTGTGCTGACAGGCAGAGCCTGCGGGCAGGAGGAGCGTGCTCCGATGTGCGGAGTGCCGTTTCACAGCGCGGACAGCTACATGGCGCGCCTTGTTGCAAAGGGTTACAAAGTCGCCATATGCGAGCAGATGGAGGATCCCGCACTCGCAAAGGGTCTTGTCAAGCGCGAAGTCGTCAGAGTTCTGACCCCCGGTACGGTCATTGAAAACAGTATGCTCAACGAGGGCAGAAACAATTTCCTCGCGAGCGTGTATTTTACCGGCGAGTCGGCGGGTGTCTGCTTTATAGATGTCTCGACGGGTTCCGTCAACCTGACTGAGCTTGCCGCTCCCGCGCTACCCGATAAGATAATCAACGAGATAGGCAGATTTATGCCCAGCGAGATAGTTTTCAACTCCGCATCTTCCTCTCTTACCAAGGTGTTCTCGTTCATTTCAAACAAGACCGAAGCCCTTGCACAGGAGCTCGGCGACGATTATTTCGATCCGCAGTCAAGCGCCGAAATAATACTCAGACATTTCAAAAAAGACAGTCTCTCCGAGCTTGAACTCAATGAGACGGGCGCGGCGGTTCCGGCACTCGGAGCGGCGCTCAAATATCTTACCGAAGTTCAGCGCAACGATCTTGAAAACATATCTTCGATATCGTTCTATTCGGAACTCAATTTCATGCGCCTCGATGTTGCGGCACTGCGCAATCTCGAAATAGTCGAGACTCTCAGAAACCGCGAAAAACGCGGCTCTCTGCTCTGGGTGCTCGATAAAACCCGCACGCCGATGGGCAAGCGAATGATCCGCGCGTGGCTCGAACGCCCGCTGCTCAGCATGGCGCGCATAACAAAGCGCCATAACGCCGTGGCAGAGCTTGTCTCTCAGCCTATGGCGAGGCAGGAGCTCAGCGAAAGTATGTCGGGCATACATGACCTCGAGCGCCTTATAACAAGAATATCGTTCGGCACTGCCGGTGCAAAGGATCTGCGTGCGCTTGCGCTCGCGGCATCGTGTCTGCCGGAGCTCAAAGAAAAAGTCTCGGTGCTCTCGTCCTCTCTGATGCAGGTGTGTGCCGAAAATATGGACACGCTTTCCGATATCTATGAGCTGATAGATGCCGCGATAGTTGAAGAGCCGCCGTTTTCCGTTCGCGAAGGCGGCATGATAAAGGACGGCTTCCATCCGGAGCTTGATTCCCTGCGCGATATAGTTTTAAACGGCAAAGATTATATCGCCGCCATTCAGCAGCAGGAGCAGGAAAAGACCGGAATAGCGAAACTTAAAATAGGATATAACAGGGTATTTGGCTACTACATAGAAGTGCCCAACGCTTACAAAGAGCTTGTACCCGATGAATATATAAGAAAACAGACTCTTGCAAATTGCGAGAGATTCATTACTCAGGAGTTAAAGGATCTTGAGGCAAAAGTTCTCGGAGCACAGGACAGAATAGTCAAGCTCGAATACGAGATTTTCGACGATATCAGAAAACGCACCGGCGCAGAGCTTGCCAGAGTTCAGCGTACCGCTGCGGCAGTGGCGCAGCTCGATGTTCTCTGCTCGTTTGCTCAGGCTGCGCTCGAAAATAACTATGTCTGCCCTCAGATGTCCGCAGAGCCGGTTATAAAGATAAACGAAGGACGCCATCCCGTTGTTGAAAAATGCTCAACGGCGAACCGTTTGTCCCGAATGATACTATTCTCGACTGTGCCGACGACCGCTGTGCGATAATAACCGGTCCCAATATGGCAGGTAAGTCCACATATATGCGTCAGGTCGCACTCGTCTGCGTCATGGCGCAGGCAGGAAGCTTTGTTCCCGCCGCGAGCGCGGAGCTCGGAATAGTTGACAGCGTGTTTACTCGAATCGGTGCATCCGACGACCTTTCTGCCGGACAGTCGACGTTCATGGTCGAGATGAGCGAGGTTGCATCGATACTCAATAACGCAACTTCGAGAAGCCTTATAATTTTTGACGAGATAGGAAGAGGTACTTCCACTTTCGACGGCATGAGTATTGCGCGAGCCGTGCTCGAATATGCCGCAGACAAAAAGCGTATCGGTGCAAAGACCCTTTTCGCAACACATTATCATGAGTTGACTGAACTCGAGGGTCAGATAGACGGTGTCAAGAACTACAATATAGCCGTCAAAAAACGCGGCGATGATATAACATTCCTACGCCGCATAGTGCGCGGCGGAGCGGACGGAAGCTACGGAATCGAGGTCGCGAAGCTCGCCGGAGTTCCGAAGCCGGTCGTTGAGAGGGCGAAAAAAGTTCTCAAAGAACTCGAAGAGAGCGGACTCGTGCTCGTTCGCGACCGTGAACCGAGCACAGCTGTTGAACCGACGCCGGGCAGATTTCGTTCGGTCAAAACAGTTCAAATGAGATAGTCGAAAAACTTAAAGTACTCGATGTCAACACGCTGACGCCGATAGAGGCAATGGGCGTGCTCTATGAGCTGACAAAGAGCGCAAAAGAAATATAACAGGAGGAAACCATGCCGAAGATAAAAGTCCTGCCAAAAGAAATAGCGGAGCTTATTGCCGCGGGCGAAGTTGTCGAAAGACCCGCGTCTGTTATAAAAGAGCTTATGGAGAACGCAATAGATGCGGGCTCTTCTTCGGTCACGGTTGAAATAAAAAACGGCGGAATAACTTATATCCGCGTAACGGACAACGGATGCGGAATAAGCCGCGATGATATACATACAGCGTTTATCAGCCACGCCACAAGTAAGATAAGCACGCGCGACGATCTCTATGCCATAGGCACTCTCGGATTCAGAGGCGAAGCGCTCGCGTCTATAGCCGCGGTTTCAAATGTCGAGGTGCTCACAAGAACGCCCGAAGAAGAGACCGGGACGCGCTACTGCATCAGCGCGGGCGAAGAGACGCTTATCGATGATGCAGGATGCCCGCTCGGTACGACAATAGTTGTCCGTGATCTTTTCTTCAACACTCCCGCGAGAATGAAGTTCCTCAAAAAAGATGTGTCCGAGGCTAACGCGGTTGCGAGCATAGTTGATAAAATTGCGCTCTCAAACCCGGATGTTTCGATAAGATTTATAAGAGAGGGCAAGAATACACTGTTCACCTCCGGCAGCGGAGATCTCAAAACCACGGCATATGAGATATTCGGCAAGGATTTTTCAGACGGACTCATTGAGGCCGATTACAGCTTTGAATCTGTGCAGATAAGCGGACTCATCTCAAAGCCGACAAAATCGCGTCCGAACCGAAATATGCAGTTCTTCTTCGTCAACGGCAGACTTGTGAAGTCGTGTACGGCCTCGGCGGCGCTGAGCGAGGCATATAAAAACTCAATAATGGTCGGCAAGTTCCCGTACTGCGTGCTCAACATAACAACAGCGCCCGGACTTGTCGATGTAAATGTCCATCCCGCAAAGACGGAAGTCCGCTTTGCAAACGAGCGAACGGTTTTCAGCGCGGTATATTATGCTGCAAAAAATGCACTTGAGCGCAGAGATGAAGCTCCGAAAGTGACTATTCCGAGGACACCGCAGGCGGAACTCTTCGAGCCTGCCCGTCCAAAGACTGAGCAGATGAGACTGCCGGAAAAGCAGCCTGATTTCTGGAACCGCATGTCATCTTCCGAATACCGTTCGGCGCAGCAGACGGAAAAGCCGAGATACAGCTATCCGCAGCAGTCTGCACCTGCGCCGCGCGAGAATATTGTGTCTGTCGCAAGCCCCGATAAAAAACCTGAAACGGCAGATACAGAGCCGTCGACCATTCAGCATTTTCTTGATGCACAGAGGGCGAAGAAAGAGGAGACGGCTGTCATTGAGTCGGAAGTGCGCACCAAACCCGAACCGATAGCTGAACCTGCGGCGGCTCCGGAAGAAAAAGCAGAAGAAATAATTCAGGCCGTTGATACAGCGGTAGAGAATAAATTTGAAGATAAACCGGAAGAGCCCCCTGCAATCGTTATCGGTGAAGCGTTCAGAACATATATAATCGTTCAGCAGGGGGAGAGTATCTTTCTTGTTGACAAGCACGCTGCACATGAGAGAATGTTGTTTAACGAGCTTGTTAAAAATGACAACAAACGTTCCACTCAGATGCTTTTGACCCCGATAACTGTAACGCTTAGCAAAGAGGAATATTCCGCGGTGCTCGATAATCTCGATATGCTTATGCAGGCGGGATTTGCGGTTGAAGACTTCGGATATTCCGTTGTTATAGTCCGTGAGTGCCCGATGGAGATATCTGCCGATGAAGTCCCCGATGTTGTCGCGGAGCTTGCCGGATATCTTGTTGAAAACAGGCAGAAGCTCATATCCGAAAAGAAAGAGTGGCTGTTCAGCCTCATGGCGTGCAAGGCGGCGATAAAAGGCGGAATGTACACTACCGAATACGAACGCGAGCTGTTTATAAAGCGTCTGTTTGCGAGCCCTGAGATAAGATACTGTCCGCACGGCAGACCCGTCATGATCGAGATAACCAGGCGTGAATTGGAGAAGAACTTTGGACGAGCGTAAGAAAATAAAAATAGCCGCTGTCGTTGGCCCGACGGCGTCGGGCAAGACAAAGCTCGCGGTGGATATCTGCCGTGTGCTCAACGGCGAGGCGGTCTCCTGCGATTCGATGCAGATATATAAATATATGGATATCGCCACCGCAAAGCCAACGGTTCAGGAAATGTGCGGGATACCGCACCATATGCTCGATTTTCTTGAGCCCGGCGAAAAGTACAGCGTCGCTGCTTACTGCACTGAAGCGGGAAAGTGTATAGACGATATATCAGGCAGGGGAAAGCTGCCCGTGCTTGTCGGCGGAACCGGGTTCTACTATTCTTCACTCGTAGACAATATTTCATTTGCCGACGAGGACGATGATGCTTCAATACGTAGCGAGCTTGAGTGCCGCGCGGAGAGTGAAGGCATTGAAACGCTCCACAGGGAGCTTGCAGCTATCGACCCGGAAACCGCCGCGCAGCTCCATCTCAACAATCGCGGACGAATTATAAGAGCACTCGAGGTCTATTATAAGACTGGAGTAACAATGAGCGAGCAACAGCGCAGGTCAAGGCTTGTTGAGCCTAAATATGACTGCACGGCGATATGTCTCGATGTGCGCGACAGACAGTTTTTATATGACAGGATCGACCGCCGAGTTGATATAATGATCGAAAACGGTCTTATCGAAGAGGCGAGACATTTCCTCTCCGGCGAGCTCGGTAAAACATCAGGGCAAGCTATAGGCTATAAAGAATTGCAGCCCTATTTCAGCGGAGAGATATCACTTGATGACGCAATAGATAATCTCAAACGCTCCACGCGCCGTTACGCCAAACGGCAGTTGACATGGTTCAGGCGCGACGAGCGAATAATTCATCTGTATATAGACGAGATGTCGTATGAAGAACTGCTCAAGACGGCGGTTAAAATAATAGAGAGGGGGATTACAGAATGAAGAAAGTTAAAGTGAGCAAAAAAGGCGTAAGAAAAATAGTCGCTGCCGTTGCTGCGCTTCTGGCTGTGGTAGTGTTATGCTATGAGATAGGCAACTTCAACTCTTCAAATGTGAAAACCCAACCTGCTACTGCCACAACATATCGCAACAGCATAACGGTAAAGATGTTCGCTGTGCGCGATGAGTCGCTTATAAACGGCTCTTCTTCGCTGACCTATGTTCCACTTTTGCAGGACGGCGAGCGCGTCGCGGGCGGACAGGCTATTGCGGCGCAGTTCGGCAAAGCTGATTCAGCCTCGGCATATGTCGACCTTGAAAACCTCAAAAGCGAACTTGAACGGTATGAAAACTTAAACAATCAACAGAATCTTACCGAGCTTGATATCTCAAAGATAAATCTTCAGGCGGATTCCTATTTTTACGAGATGCTCGACGATGTGCGGTCGGATAAAATCTCGGCACTTGAAGGCAGTGCGGAAAACTTCAGCGACAAGATGACCGCAAAGCAGATACTTATAAACGGCAATATAGATTTTTCGGAGAAGATAGCCTCGCTCAAATCCGAAATAGCTTCTCTCTCGGCGAAAGTCGGAACTGTCGATTATCTCAAGCTGACGATACCGGCTATTATGTCTCGTCCGCCGACGGATACGAGAATACGCTGAGCTTTTCGGATATCAAAAATCTCAGCAGCGATAAAATAAAGGCGGCACTGTCCGCTTCTCCTGCCGCGGTGTCTGCTAATATAAATGGCAAGCTTATCCGCGGATATACATGGTACTTTGTCGGCATAGTCAACAAGTCCGACGCCACGAAGCTCAATGACGGAGACAGCGTTACGCTCAGATGCGACAATATGTCGCGTGACGCATAAATGCCACGGTTTATTACAGAGGTCCGATAAACACAGATGAGACCGTCCTGATTCTTTCATCGAAGATAATGGATTCGGATATAGCGCGTCTGAGAACGGAAGATGTCGAAATAGTGATAAACGAGACCGACGGAATAAGAATAAACAAGTCTGCAGTCAGAGTTGTCAACGGAGTTCAGGGCGTGTATGTGCTTACCGGCAATATCGTCCGTTTCAAGAAGCTCGATGTAATATATACAGGCGATGACTATGTAGTCTCAAAGATGATAAAAGAGGATACATACGATGAAAATAAAGTGCCGTATCTGAAAATTTACGATGCGGTAATATTGGAAGGAAAGGATCTTAAAGATGGAAAACTTATCAGTTACTGATGCGCGTCTGAGGCTCCTTGAGGACAACCTGAAAAAGGTTCGCGACGAGATAGCTGAAACCTCGTTGAAGAGCGGCAGAGACCCGCGGGAAGTGAAGCTCATGGCGGTGACAAAGACTGTTTCTGTCGAGCTTATAAATCATGCTATTGCCTGCGGAGTCGATCTCATCGGCGAAAACAAGGTTCAGGAAGTACTGCTCAAGCGCCCTGAACTTAATCTTGAGCACTGCAAGCTCCATCTCATCGGTCATCTTCAGAGCAATAAGATAAAAAAGATAGTCGGTCAGGTCGACATGATTCAGAGCGTTGATTCATTCGAGACCGCTCAGCAGATAAGCGCCGCTCGGGAGAGCAGGGGATAACGACTGATATATTGCTCGAAGTCAACATCGGCGAGGATGAAAACAAATTCGGATATTCCGCAGACGAAGTTGCGGATCAGCTCGGAAAAATATCGGAACTCCGGTTTGTCAAAGTCAAAGGTATGATGACAGTGGCGCCAAATTTTAAAGATTCTGTGAAAAATCAGTGCGTTTTTGATAATATGCACAAACTGTTTATTGACATTGGCGCCAAAAAAATGGATAATATAGATATGGACATTCTCTCTATGGGTATGTCCGGCGATTTCAAAGAGGCAATAGCGGCGGGCTCAACGCTTGTGCGTATAGGCTCGGCGATATTCGGAGACAGGCAATATTGATTTCTTTATAAATACGGGAGGAAAATATCATGGGAATCTTTGACAAGGTAAAAAACTTCATTGACAATTCTGACGAGGACACTATCGACGAGGATATCGAAAACGTTTACGATGACTCGGCAGACGACACTTATTCGTCCGACAGCACAGAGTCCTCTAAGTCGTTCAGCGATTTCAGCGCTTCTTCGAGAACGTCGTCGATCTCTTCGACGCCCAATATAGTTGATCTGCGCTCTTCGAGCCGCACTCCTGTTGTGCTCAAGAAGCTTGACAGATATCTTGACGTGCAGAGCGTTGCGGATGTGCTCAACGAGAAGAGAATAGTTATTCTTAATCTTGAGACCTGCCCCGTAGACGATTCAAGACGCATTATCGATTTCCTTTCCGGCGTTGCATATGCAAATTCCGGAGATATCAAGAAAGTTGCCGGCAAGGCTTATATCATCACCCCCGACAGCGTTCCGCTTTCAGGTGATGTGCTTGAGGACATCGAAAGCATGAGCGAAGGCTATTTTGATTGATATTTATTTCCCATTTAAGAGGTGTAGATAATGCTTAAACCCGAACAGATCAGATCGCATCGTTTTATTTCAGCGGGTCGCGGGACTTATGAAGCCAGCGATGTTGATGCGTTCTTGAGAGAAGTATCCGCATCTTATGAGCAGGTGTTCAGAGAGAACGGAGATCTCGTGAATAAAATAAGCCTTCTTGCCGAGAGAGTTTCGCAGTATAAGAAGGACGAGGACAATATCAGACGCGCCCTGATTACAGCAGAAGCATGGCGGACAAGATTCAGCGTGATTCTCAGCAGAGCGCGCAGGAACAGCTTGACTCTGCAGAAAAGAAAGCGCAGGAGCTGGTTGCATCGGCACAGAACAGAGCTGATGTTTTGGAGACCGCTGCGTCTGTAAAGGCTTCTCAGCTTACAGAGGAATCCAAGCGCAACGCCACCGAGCGTATAACTTCTGCGGAGCGCACCGCTTCTGCTATGATAAGCAATGCGGAGGCAAAGGCTAACGAAATAATCGAAAGTGCCAAGAAGAATGCACAGCTTGAGCTCGACAGAATAAATACGGATATCCGCGTGAATTCCGCTACACTCGAGAAGCTTGAGAGCGAAGTTTCAGCGTTCCGCAATTTTATTCTTGACGCTTATCAAAAGCATATCAATCTTGTCTCTTCGCTTCCTCAAAAGCAGGAGATGCCGATAATACCGACGATAAATACCGACGAGTATGTCTCCGGAAATTCAGCTCCCGTTGAAGATGATGCAGATAATGATATTGTCATTGATGAACCTGAAAAATCCGAAGAAGCTGAGTCCGAAGAGTCTGAAAAAGATGAAGCTCCGGCAGAAGCTGTTGAATCGGATGCAAAAGATTCCGCTACCGATGAATTGATTACCGCATTTGCCAACGAGCCCGAGTTCAGCGAAGAGACGGCGACTCCGGATGAGATAGTGGCCAATGATATACTCAAGCAGTCCTTCGAAACCGACGATACATATGATCCCATGGCTGCGGCAGAAGAACCCGCGTCGGATTCCGACGATTCGGATGACGATACCGCGAGAACGGTTTCGTGATAAATGTCCATGCGATTAAGCACCATATCACTCCCGATGAAATTGAGGCTGCCGACACGGATGAAGATATGGAGACCCCCGCTAATGTCGACGCTTTTCTGAATGACGATGATGACGATGAGGATGATAATGACAGCCATACTCATCATTCGCGTTTCAGAGGCTTTTTCAAAAAATAAGTTTTGAGGTTTTTATGATTCAAGCAATAACTCTTCTGGTGATTGCCGCGCTTGTGGCGATTGACCAGGTCATAAAAATTGCTGTTGTCAATCGCTTTGCGGCGGGCGGCAGCATGGATATTCTCTTCGGTCTTATCCGTATACGCTACGTCGAAAACACCGGCGCGGCGTTCAGTTCGATGCAGAATCAGACGGTTTTTCTGACGATTTTTACGGCTGTTGTTATAGTCATGTTCATTTTCCTGCTCATGACTAAAAAATAAAGCCCGGCTTTATTTACTGGTGCGTTGCCGTTGTAATAGCCGGCGGAGCAGGCAACTTTGTTGACCGCGTAGCAAGAGGTTTTGTTGTCGATTATATCGAGCCTACATTTGTTAATTTTGCGGTTTTCAACTTTGCCGATTGCTGTGTTACCGTCGGAGCTGCGCTGCTTATTATCAAGACGGTATATGATTTGATAAGAGAGAACAAAAAATATCTGTCCGATGACGACAAGAAAGCCGAAAACGGCGGAGATGAAAAAATGTCTGAGCTTTTGCCGGGCGGTTATTCGCTGAGCTTCTCGGTTGATTCCGAAACAGCCAATCAGCGTATAGACCGCATGGTCGCCGATGCTTTTCCGGAGCTTTCCCGTTCGCGCATCCAGCATATGGCTGAAAACGACTGTATAACCGTCAACGGCAAAATTGTCGGCAAGAGCTTCAAGCCGAAAGCGGACGATGAAGTGTCTGTTTACATCGAGCCTGCTCAGGACGATACGGCGCAGCCGGAAAATATTCCGCTCGATATAAGATATGAAGATGACTGTATGCTCGTTGTCAACAAGCCTAAGGGAATGGTTGTCCATCCCGCACCCGGCAACAGAAGCGGAACGCTTGTCAACGCGCTTTTGTATCATTGCGGAAGCAGTCTTTCGGGGATAAACGGTGTTCTGCGTCCGGGCATAGTTCATAGGATAGACAAGGATACAAGCGGTCTTCTGCTTGTTGCCAAAAATGATATGGCTCATGCGTCGCTTGCCCATCAGATAAAAGAACACAGCCTGACGCGCGAATATGCGGCGGTTGTCTACGGAAAACTGCGTGAGCCCGAGGGCATAGTAGACGCGCCGATAGGCAGAAACCCTAACGACAGAAAGAAAATGGCAGTGACGGATAAAAATTCCCGTCCTGCAGTCACACATTATTACACAGCAGAAGAATTTGAAAAGTTTACATTTGTAAGCTGCGCCTTGAAACGGGTAGAACTCATCAGATAAGAGTCCACATGGCATATATAGGTCACCCGGTGGCAGGAGATGCCGTCTATGGCCCGAAAAATGTCATAACGGAGCTCGGCGGTCAATGTCTGCACGCAAGGCTTCTCGGCTTTGATCATCCTGTGACAGGGGAGAGAATCGAACTTTCCTCTGAGCTGCCTGAATATTTCGAGAACTTTTTAAGAAAAATCAGAAAGTGAGAGATATGAAAACAGATTTTTCCGATTGGCTGATAGTTTCCGATGTTGACGGCACTCTGAACACGAAACTCAGGATGCTGCCCGAACGGAATCTCAAAGCCATTACACATTTTGTTGAAGATCTCGGAGGCAATTTTACTCTTGCTTCCGGAAGAAATATATCTTCGCTCAGAAAGCACTATGAGCGTCTGCCGATAAAATCCACGCCCGCAGTTATCTTAAACGGCGCGGGAATCTATGATTACGAGCACGAAAAAATGCTTTCGTTTCATTCAATTGACGAACGTGGCATAGATATAGTAAGACGAGTGAATGAGCGCTTTCCGCTGATTCAGATTGAGATATGCACCGATAGAGAGATATTTATTCTGAATCCCGGAGTTTTCAGCGGCGCGATGTCGCTGGCGGACGGAATACCGCACCAGAGCTTCAGAAATTTCAAAGATGTCCCGAAGAGCAATTGGGGCAAGGTCATATTTATGGGTCTTCCGCCGATGGTTTCGCGGATGGTTAAGTATCTCAATTCTATAGACCATTCGGGCGTTACATATATGTCGTCCTCGGTAGCGAGCTATGAGATGCTCCTTGAAGGCACAAATAAGGGCACCGCGGTGCTTGAAATAGCAGATATGCTCGGTATTCCGCATGAGCATACGGGTGCTATCGGAGACTATTTCAACGACTATGATATGATAAAGAGCGTCGGCGTTCCGGCGGTCTGCGGGCAGGCTCCGCAGGCGATGAAAGATGTTGCAACATTTGTTGCATGTCATTGCAATCATGGTGCCGTTGCCGATTTTCTTGAATATATTGAAAATAATTGTCAATAAATACGGTATTACAGGAGGTGGCTGTTGTGGACACAATTGTCAGCAAACAGTTGAAGATCAAAGCTTGTAAGGTAAGAATGGGCGCGATTGAGGGCGTTTACAATGCAAAGTCCGGTCATCCGGGCGGATCGCTTTCAATAGCCGATATCCTCACTTACCTCTATTTCCATCGGCTCAACATCGACCCCAAGAATCCGCAGTGGGAAGACAGGGACAGGCTCGTTATGTCAAAAGGTCATGCCGCGCCTGCTTATTATTCCGTGCTCGCTCACAGAGGATATTTCCCTGTTGAGGATCTCAAGACTCTCAGAAAGAGCGATTCGAGACTTCAGGGTCACCCGAACATGAGAACCGTTCCCGGCGTTGACGCAAGCACCGGTTCGCTCGGTCAGGGAATATCCGTGGCTGTCGGTATGGCACTGGGTGCAAAGCTTTCGGGCAAGAACTTCAGAGTTTATGCTATCCTCGGCGACGGCGAAATTCAGGAGGGTCAGGTCTGGGAGGCTGCAATGTATGCCTGCGCCAAGGGACTCGATAATCTCGTTGCTGTTGTCGACAACAACAACCTTCAGATAGACGGAACGATCGCAGAGGTCAATTCGCCTTATCCTATAGCCGAGAAGTTCAAGGCTTTCGGCTGGAATGTTCTTGAGATATATGCGGACAGCTTCGATGAGATGGATGCGGCGTTCAACGCGGCTATCGAATTCAAGGGCAAGCCCACCGCAATAATCGCCAAGAGTGTCAAGGGCAAGGGCGTTTCCTTCATGGAGAATCAGTGCTCATGGCACGGCAAAGCTCCGAACGAAGAGCAGTACAAAGAGGCTATGGAGGAGCTCAACGCTACTCTCACAAGCCTCGAAGCCAACTAATTTCAGTGAAAGGAATGTCGTGCTATGGCAGAAATTATAAAAGCGGCAACGCGTGACGGTTACGGCAAGGCGCTCGTAGAGCTCGGAGCCATAAATGATAAGCTCGTCGTTCTTGATGCAGACCTTGCAGAGGCGACTAAGACAGCAATGTTCAAAAAGGCATATCCGGACAGATTCTTTGATACCGGCATTGCCGAGTGCAACATGATAGGTGTCGCCGGCGGACTTTCGACCATCGGATACACTGTATTTGCCAGCTCGTTTGCAATGTTCGCCGCAGGCCGTGCTTTTGAGCAGATAAGAAACACAATCGGCTATCCGCATCTCAACGTCAAAATCGGCGCTACCCATGCGGGTATATCCGTCGGTGAGGACGGCGCGAGCCATCAGTGCTGCGAGGATATAGCTCTCATGCGTACCATCCCCGGTATGGTTATAATCAATCCCGCCGATGATGTTGAGGCGAGAGCGGCTGTTTTCGCCGCTGCGGAGTATGAGGGTCCCGTATATCTTCGTTTCGGCCGTCTTGCAGTGCGAGATTCAATGATCCCGATAACTATAAGTTTAAAATAGGCAAGTCGGTTCAGCTCGCAGACGGCAAGGATGTGACTATAATCGCAACCGGTCTTATGGTGAACGAGGCTGTTATGGCAAGAGATATGCTCGAAAAAGAGGGCATTTCTGCAAGAGTCATCAATATGCATACAATAAAGCCTATCGACAGACAGGCGATAATCGATGCCGCAAGAGATACAGGCGCTATTGTTACCGCAGAAGAGCATTCCGTTATCGGCGGACTCGGCGGAGCAGTCAGTGAAGTTGTCTGCGAAACTATACCCGTACCGGTCGTGAAGGTCGGCGTAGAGGATGTTTTCGGACGCTCCGGTCCGGCGGTCGAGCTTCTCCATATCTATGGTCTTGATGCGGAGAACATAGTCAAAAAAGCAAAGCAGGCGCTTGAGCTCAAAGCCGCCCGCTGACAACAGACCGAAAGGTTTTCAAATGGCTAAAAGCAGATTCAAAAAGAGTACAGTCGCAGTCGCTGCCGCGATCATTGTTGTGTTCGCGGCGGCAGCTACGGCTGCGTTAATTTTTCTGATGTCGGGCAAAAATAAGATACCCGATGCGGACTCTCAGGCAATTGTATATAAGTCAACCGACGGCGGAACTTATCTTTCTGCCTATGGCAAGAAGCACAAGCTGACGATATCGGACGATTCGTCGGTCTTGCTTACTTCGGACGGCGAGTACCTTATCTATACCACCGCATCGGCGAAGGTCAGCCGTAAATATGACCTCTATCTGTGCAGTATCAAGAATTCGTCAAACGCCAAAAAAGGCGCAAAGCTTTTAGACTACGGCGTTGAAAAAGAGTTCAGATATAATAACGGAACTTTGTATTATTCAAAGCAGAATCCGGACAATCTCTCCGTTATGACAACTGCATATGATATAAAGAAGAACAAAAAATCAGACATTGATTTTGCAATAAAAGAGCTGTTCCTGCCGGAAAACGGAGATTCGATTTATTATCTCAAGCAGCTTTCTGATTCACAGTCGCTGTATGTTTATTCATCTTCGGACGGCGGTTGCGAGCTTGTCAAAAACGCCGCTAATATTCATTTTTATGATAACGGCGAAAATTGCGAGATTCTCTTTGAAACCGAGTCTTATAATGAGGGAGAAGCGGAGCTCTTCTCCGTCTCTTCGGGAAAAAATCCGGTTCAGATAGCTACTATGGTTAGCTCCGTTTTATATGATTCGTATTCGCCCGGCGGCAATCTCTATTATTTTGTCAAAAAAGAGTCGCCTGCCGGCTGGCGCGATATTATTGACGACGATATGGCGCAGGATGATGAGCTCATAAAAGAGCCGAACCGCAATGATTACACATTCATCTTCGGCTTCAGTATTCAATATCAGCTTGATATGAGCAAATATAACCGCAAGGTTTCGCGCGACAAAATCCGTCAGGCTCTTGACGAACAGATAAAGGACGATTCTTTCACGCAGGGCTATAATCTCTATGCCAGAACTGCTGACGGGTCAAAGAAAATCGCGGAGAATGTTGTTCCCGATGAAGTATTTGTAGTGTCCGCTTCCGGCGAACCAGCCGCAGTATTCTATATGACCGAGCTTTCCGACAGCACCGTCAGAATGTCCGATCTCGATTCGCAGCTCGGCTCCTCATCGGTTGAATCGGTTGTTGAAACTGCTGTGTCGGCGGTCAAAGCCTGCATCAAGAAAACCGGATACTTATATGCGGACACACATTCAACCCAGCTGGTGAAGCTCGATGCGTATAACGGCAAGAAAGCGGAGTTTATAATCTCCGGGGACAAGCTTTTTGTCAAATCGTTTGATGATTCAAACGACACATTCTCGCTATTCAGGCACACGGTCACAAACGGCGTTGTATCTGCGGCTGAAATGCTTGATACGAGCATAAAGGCTTGCAATATCATCGGCGCAGATGTGTGGTACCGGCGCAGCGTTACCGGGTCTTCGCTCTGTGATTTGTATAAATATTCGGCGGAGAAAGAGAAGATTGACGGAGATGTCGCGTCTTTTGTCGAACTTCCCGACGGAAGCGTTCTTATAGTCAAGAATTTTGTATCTTCTGCAGACGGGGAGATAGCCGATCTTTATCTATATGACGGCAAAAAGACCTCGCTAGTTGCAGAAAAAGTAGAGCTCAAAAACATGAAATATTCCGACAAGGGTATATCTTTTATACGCAGCGGCGGAGATTTATGTATTTATTCTAAAAATAAGCTTGCTATAATTGACGGCGGCGCGTATAATATTATCGCTTATTAAAAGAAACGAGGGATAAAAGCATGGCAAAAGATGTGCTTTTCAAAACGATGACTTTCGGCGGCTTCAACAAAGAAGACGTCCTTGAATATATTCGTGCTCAGCAGACTCAGCTTACAGATACACAGAGAAAGCTCAAGGAGACAGAAGAAACTGCTGCGGAGGCTTCAAAGCGAACGAGAGAGCTTGAAACTCTTCTTTCGGAGCAGCAGACTCGTGCCGAGGAATATTTTGCGCTGAGTGAGGAATATGCAAAAAAGATATTCGCCCTTGAAGACGAAGTCAATTCCCTCAATGAGAAGCTTAACAGCGTTGAGGTCGGCTGCGAGCGCGCAAAGGATGTGGAGGGGCAGATAGGCGCCCTTGTGCTTGACGCACTGCTCTATTCCGATAAGATAATCCGCAGCGCCAAGGCGTCCGCAAAGGGCATTTCGAATCAGACCAGGCAGACTATCGAAGAGGCGGCAAGCGGAGTTGACGAGATAGGCGAGGATATTTCGCAGATGTCCGATAACTTCGGTGTTGTCGTCGCGTCTCTCGTTTCGAAGATAAATTCGCTCTCAAGCAATCTCAACAGCGTTGCCGATAACTTGACGTTCAGGATGAAGAAATAGACGAGCATCAGTCACCTTCGGCGAAAACGGCGAAGTCAAACTGCCGAAGCTTACCGATGAAGATTTCGGAGATCCGACAGAGCCGGAGATAGAAATATCCGATGAAGAGATAAATAATCTTGTTAATGTCCTCAATGCAAGCGGCGGACTGGATCTGAAATTTACTGCGCCTGATGAAAGCTCAGAAAATGTTACCGAAGACATACATAGCGAAGAGGATATTTCCGACGAGCCCGTTAAAGCTGATGAGTCCGAAGAAATATCGGAGCTGACAAAGAAATTTCTCGGAGAAGACTGATGGCTGAATATAAGATAGACACAAGTGAACTCCGCAAATATTGCGGCAGACTTCGCGCAGGGGACAGAGTGCTGCTTTCCGGCACTGTCTATACATCGCGCGATGCGGCGCATAAGCGCATATGCGCTTTGCTGGACAGCGGCGAAGAACTTCCCTTTGAGCTGAAAAACGCGGCGGTTTATTATGCAGGACCTACGCCGACGAAGCCCGGTGATGTTATCGGCAGCTGCGGTCCGACTACTTCGAGCCGCATGGATGTCTATGCGCCGAGACTTCTCGACGAGGGACTTTGCTGCATGATAGGAAAGGGCGGCAGGAGTGAATCGGTTATCGAGCGATAAAGCGCAACAATGCCGTATATCTCTGCGCGATAGGCGGCGCGGGTGCGCTTGCCTCAAAGTGTATAACAAAATGCGAGGAGATAGCGTTCTTTGATCTCGGATGCGAGAGCGTCAAGCATCTTGAGTTCAAAGGTTTTCCGCTGACTGTCGGCATTGATTCGCATGGCGGAACGATGTTTGAAAAATAAATTCAGAAAAACTATTGACAACCCGACGTTTCGGTTATATACTTTGTAAAAACTGAATCTTGCCCATAAAGGCGATGACGGAGAAAGATTCCGGATAAGTACCGCAGAGAGTCCGTGGTTGGTGAAAACGGATGTATGAACCGGGTAATCGAATCACTCCTGAGCAGAGACCCGAAAGTTTCTAGCGAGTAGGCGTTTCCGTAAGACTGCGTTAAAGTCAAGAGCTTATTGGAGCTTGAGGGTGCTGTAAAAAAGCACTGAATTTGGGTGGTACCGCGGTTAACAGCCGCCCCAGACATTTTGTTTGGGGCGGTTTTTTATATTATATTTTTATCGAGAAGGAGAGTTTAATTATGGAAATTATCATCACTGAGATCGCACAGCGAATACGCGACCTGCGCGAGATCATGGGCTACAGCGTGGAAGAGATGGCTCAGGCCGTCGATTGCACTCCGGAAGAATATATTGCCGCCGAAAATGGCGAAGTCGATTTTTCTTTCACATTTATTTACAAATGCGCCGAGAAGTTCGATGTTGATATGATAGAACTGCTGACCGGTGATAACCCGAGACTTTCGTTCTATTCAATAGTCCGCAAGGGCGAGGGGCTGCCGATGAAGCGCCGCACGGGATTCAATTATTCTCATCTTGCTATCGCTTCAAGGACAAATATTGCGAGCCTTTCCTTGTAACCGCGCCGTATTCGGATGAGGATCAGGATAAGCCATAACCCTCTCGACTCACGAGGGACAGGAATTTGATTATATTATCAGCGGCAGCCTCAAGGTAGCATTCGAGGATCATGTTGAGATACTCAACGCCGGCGATGCCGTACTTTATAATTCCGCTCACGGTCACGGAATGATTGCGACCGGCGGCGAGGACTGCGTTTTTCTTGCAATAATCCTCAAGAAAACGGAGAAGAAATAAAATCATTATTCAACAACTCAACGAAGGGACTTTTAACATATGCTTGATTTAAATAAAAACTTTGTGGATGAGGTATATGACGAAAACGGACATGTAGTTGATTATACCTCAAATGCCCTGAAAATTTCAATTTTGCTTATGATGTTGTCGATGCCATCGCGGCTGCCGAACCGGACAAGCGTGCGCTTCTCTGGTGCAATCCGGCTGGCGAAGAAAGAATATTTACTTACGGCGACCTGAAATATTACAGCGATAAGACTGCAAATATGTTGCGTGAAAAGGGCATCAAGAAGGGCGACATGGTCATGGTTATCCTCAAGCGTCACTACCAGTTCTGGTTCACCATTCTCGCTCTGCACAAACTCGGCGCGGTTATTATCCCCGCAACATTCATGCTTCAGAAACATGATATCGTCTACAGAGCGAACGCCGCTACAATAAAGGCGGTTATTTGCACAGGCGACGGCGACATTGCCGAGCAGGTCGATGAGGCTCTGCCGGAGTGTCCCTCTATAGAGACGAGAATCATCGTCAACGGCAAGCGCGACGCTGGGACGACTTATGACCGACATGGAAAAGCCGATTCGCATCTCGAAAGAGTTGATACGAAATATTATGAACCATGATAGTCTATTTCTCGTCCGGCACCACCGGCAACCCCAAGATGGCTATGCACGCGCATACATATGCCCTCGCGCATCTGACTACCGCCAAGTATTGGCACGATGTCACCGCAGACAGCATCCATCTGACGATAGCCGATACCGGCTGGGGCAAAGCGGTCTGGGGCAAGCTTTACGGCGAGATGTTTATGGAGAGCTGCGTTTTTGTCTATGACTATGACAAGTTCCACGCATCCGAGATTCTTTCGATACTTGAAAAGTACAAAATCACCAGCCTCTGCTGCCCGCCCACGATGTTCAGATTTATGCTTCAGGAGGATGTATCTTCCTATGATCTGAGCTCGCTGAAATACTGCACCATCGCAGGCGAAGCTCAACCCCGATGTTTTACAACAGTGTATGAGGAGACGGGAATAAAGCTTATGGAGGGCTTTGGCCAGACCGAGACCACTCTGCTTATCGCAAACCTCGTCGGAATGGAGCCCAAGCCCGGTTCGATGGGCAAGCCCGTTCCTCACTACGATGTTGATATCGTTGACGAAGACGGCAGACCGGTACCTCCCGGAGTCACCGGCGAGATCGTTGTTCACACCGAGCCAAGGTTCCTTTCGGCCTGTTCAAGGGCTATTACCGCGACGAGAAGAAGACCGCCGAGGCGTGGCACGACGGACTCTATCATACCGGCGACACCGCGTGGAAAGACGAGGACGGCTATTACTGGTATGTCGGCAGAACCGATGATGTTATAAAGTCCTCCGGCTACAGAATAGGACCGTTCGAGATTGAAAGCGTTCTTACCGAGCATCCGTCGGTCCTTGAGTGTGCCGTAACGGGTCTGCCCGATCCGATAAGAGGTAATGTCGTCAAGGCAACTATCGTCCTCAAGCCAGGATTTGAGGGCTCTGAGGAGCTGAAAAAAGAGCTTCAGACCTATGTCAAGAAAGAGACCGCGCCCTATAAATATCCCAGAGTCATCGAGTTTGTCGATTCTCTTCCCAAGACCGTCAACGGCAAGATCAGACGCACTGAGATAAGAGCGAACGATCTGAGAAAATTAAAGTGATTTGCTGATTTCCATTCGGCGTATAACTCCGCAGGCGATGCGGCTGCCGAATGTATCGGTTGAAGTGAAAGTGTCGGGGGAACTGTGAACTATCACGGTTCTCCCTTCTACTTGTCGGGGGATAAAGCGGTCAGTGTAGGTCGCCATATATGCATATCCGTTGTTCGAGAAAAGGCTCGGCAGGTCGCCCATATGTCCGGGATGATTCTGCGTGTTTTTTATATTTGTCTCGTGCCGCTCGGGCGATACTTCAAGCTCGACATCCGTGTTTTTCAAATGCATTCCGGCGCTTGTGAATGCCTCGGGCTCGCACACTGCGCCTCGTGAATATGAACTGCGAACGGCTCGTTTCTTGTCGGCATACCGGTGAGTTCTATTTCGACCATTGTTCCGTCAAGCCAGGGATAAAATCTCGCCGTGCCGGACATATCCGGGACGCTGCTGTTCCCATTTATATCTGCCTGAAAATAGTAATAATCCGACAGCGTGTCGGAAGCTTTGTTAAACATTTTGTTTCCTCCTGCGGGTATATTTGCTCCGAGAAGAAGCGCTATATTATATGAAAAATCACCCCTCAGCGTTAATGCCGAGAGGTGATTTGACTATTTTTAGAAGATAATATCGCGAAGTTCGAAAATTCTATTTGCAAAGAAGAGATATATTTTCTGAAGCAGGCTGTCTTTGTATTCTGTTTTTGACGGCGCGGATTTTGTCAGCTCATAGGAGTCGAATATTTCGTTCGTGTCGCTTCGCAGAGCTTTTATCGAAATCTTGCCCTCGGAGAAGTTCAGCAA
>ENA-OQEN01000307-OQEN01000307.1-human-gut-metagenome-genome-assembly--contig:-NODE-307-length-21506-cov-3.109406_pt1 | contig 21506 bp, 24 predicted proteins | sample MGYA00242791_ERZ504627 | MGnify/ENA primary metagenome ERZ504627 (study PRJEB26092, sample SAMD00036316) | human gut metagenome | host: Homo sapiens | study: EMG produced TPA metagenomics assembly of... | reverse complement strand
CACGCCTCGGTATAAAGGCCTGCCAGTACGCGGTATCCCTGATAGGATTCCCCTTTTCATCCGTTCCATAATACGCGGCTGTGGCAAGATCGGCCTGCGCAATTGCCACGTCTACATATCCCTCGGACAGCAGCCGCAGGTTCGCCATCGAACCGGCCGTTGATTTTATATTGAATTTCATTTCCGCATCCTCTGCATTTGCAAGCTGTGTATATGCCGTCGCAAACGCATAATATCCGCCACCAACGCCTGCCGCACCGAACCGGATCGTATCCTGCCGCACATTACAGCCGGTCAGACTTACGCACCCGACGGTAAATGCCAACAGCGCCACTGCTATCTTCTTTATCTTATTCTTCAAACTGTTCCACTCCTTTCCTGGTATTGCCCCTCAACCCCCTATTCTTCATTCTTTAATTCTCCGGTAGTTTCATTCCATACGTTTCAAGATCCACGCGTCCGTCCACGACCATAATTCCATCTGCCGCAAGCAGTTGCTCCTGTACATTCGCACCGCCAAACGCGAACGCTCCGGCAAGCTCGCCCTTCGCATTTACCACGCGATAACATGGGATATGCTCCGGATCCGGATTCCTGTGCAGTGCATTTCCGACTGCACGCGCCATCTTCTTATCCCCGGCAAGCTCTGCGACCTGTCCGTATGTTGCTACCTTTCCACGCGGAATCTTCTTCACTGCCTCATAGATCCGCTTCGACGGGCTATCGGTAACAAGCCGGTAACTCTCTGCAATCATTTCCCGCACTGCATCGTCCGGGACACTTCCATCTAAGATAATCGTGTTCCAATGCTCCCGGTTCTGATGCCACCCCGGTAGAACCGACTCGAAGGCATCCCGCCAGTAATCACGCCACTCCGGGTCTACCTTAACATTCAGATTCATATATCCATTCCGTTCATATGTCCATATAAACGCTTTCCTGCTGCCCTTCACACGTACCAACTGCCAGTTATCATCATGAAACGGGGCGTCCTGATATGTGTCCGGAAAGGACAGCGCAAACGCTAAGACTTCTTCTCTTGTCTGCATCTTCCCTGCCTCCATACTTTTTATTATAGTACACGCTTACCGGAATGTCTTCAAGTACACCTTTTGCTCATCCGTAATCCGGTAGCTCTCCACCGCCTTCTGAATCGTCTTTCTGTGCACCCACGGTGATAATCTCCGCTCTTCGATATATGGGATACACATCTCCCACTGCTTGGCAAGTGCGGTTGCAAAATACCACGCGATCATCATATTCACATAATATTCCTCCGATGTGACCGACGCAACCATCACCGGATATTCTGGCTTAAAATCCTCATCTAAGTATAACCGCATCAAAAGTCCTATGCCATAGCGGATCGTGTAAGTCTCCCCGGATGCAAGAAATGTGTGGATCTCCGGAAGCAGTTCCTCCTTATGCTTCGCAAAACATTTCGGAACCGGAAAATCACATGTCGCCCAGTTGTCAACGTATGGCAGCATGCGCTTTACCTCATATAAACACTGCGCATAGTCCCTGATGCCACCGATCAGCATCATGTGCAGATTATTTTCTTCATAGTAGGTATGTGGCAGCTCCTGCAAAAATGCTTCCGCACCATCCTCTTTCGCAAACGCCTTCGCAAAGTTCCGCAACACCGGTGTCCGGATTCCGATCACATGTGCCGGTTCAATATTCGGTATCAATTTTGAGTGGAACGCCTGATACTTTTTATCCTGCAATTCAAACAATCTTCGCTGTAGCTCTGTCATATCTTTTGTCTCCCAAGTTATATACAACAACGAGCAGGCATTCCCAGCCTGCTCGTTAAAAATCAGATATCTTTAGAATTAGTTCTTCTTTTTATCTACAATAAATGTATCATAAATTGCCCTGATTGCCGGCTCGAAGTCTTTATTTTTAACACCGATAATAATATTCAGCTCAGAAGACCCCTGATCGATCATCTTGATGTTGATTCCATCCTTGGCAAGTGCACTGAATAACTTACCGGCAGTACCACTTGCAGACTTCATGCCTCGTCCAACGACTGCGATCAGCGCAAGTCCTGACTCGATTTCAACTGAATCCGGTTTTGCGAGACGATGGATTGCAGATACCACCCGCTGCTCCTTGTGCATGAATTCATCCTCATGAACAACAATTGTCATGGTATCGATACCGGATGGCATATGCTCAAACGAAATCTCATTTTCTTCAAAAGCCTGAAGTACTTTTCTTCCAAATCCTATCTCGGAATTCATCATTGCCTTGGAGATAAAAATTGTACAGAAATCCTTCTTACCTGCGATACCTGTCACTACATAATCCTGCTTCTGGCATGTACTCTCAACAATCCATGTACCCGGATCTTCCGGTGCATTTGTATTACGGATGTTGATTGGTATACCACAGTTACGGACAGGGAAAATCGCATCTTCATGAAGGACGGATGCTCCCATATAAGAAAGCTCACGAAGCTCTCTGTAAGTAATATATTTAATCGGCTTTGGATTCGGAACGATACGTGGATCAGCTACAAGGAAACCGGACACATCTGTCCAGTTCTCGTACACATCTGCCTGACTTGCCTGTGCAACGATAGATCCTGTCACATCCGAACCGCCACGGGAAAATGTCTTGACATTCCCATCTTTGCCAAGTCCGTAAAATCCGGGAACAACTGCACGTGGTGCCTTTGACAATCTCTCACTAAGAACCTTCTCTGTCTTATAGCTGTTGAGATTTCCTTCTGCATTGAAGAAGATCACCTCTGCGGCATCAATAAATTCAACACCAAGATATGCAGCCATAATCTTACCATTCAAAAATTCTCCTCTGGACGCTGCATAATCAACCTGTGGATTCTCGATCAGCTTCTTTGTGATTTCTTCAAAATCCTTATCCAGCGAGAAATCCTTCAGCGCAAGCCCTGTGATAATCTCATCATATCTTGCCTTGATTGCCTTCATCTCTTCCGTAATATCTTCTCCTGCTTTTGCTGTCTCATACACATGGAGAAGCATATCTGTTACCTTCGTATCTTCCGGAAATCTCTTTCCCGGTGCAGAAGGAACAACATAGACACGACTCTCATCGGCTGAAATGATTGCTCCAACCTTCTTGAACTGTTCCGCACTTGCCAATGAACTACCACCGAATTTTACTACTTTCTTCATAATCTTCCATATATCCTTTTTGGTTTAGTATTTTGATATTTTGTATTTTATACACTTTTCAACAATATAGCAAGAGATAATTCTACATCTTCTCTTTTATTTTCCTTCTGTTTTTTTCTCCTGCTGACTCTTCCGTTCACTTATTTTTGATTTTTGTCCATATTTTCTCTCTCATTTTTCTTTAATTTTCAAAAAATGTTTTATTTTGTTTATCGTCTCAGTTTTAAACCATCATATTGACATTTTACACCTATTTCATTATTCCGGTAGCTTTATTGCTGCGTTGAATAATCCACAAGCACAAAGCTCGCCGGATATTCTTTTTTCGAAGCTGCTAAGGCATCCTGCAGATTAGCTGTATGCCCTGTCTTTGCAGAATACATATCACCAGCAATATAATCAATGCCACTTGCCGTATAATCATATACTTCAAACGTTACATCAAATGATGCCTTGTCCTGATACATTGCGCAAATTCCTGATACTCCGCTCCTGTATCATCTGAATCCGATATATCCCAATCATTTATATTCGTTCTTGTCATATATCCGCTGCATCCCGCAAACAAAGCAAATTCGCCTATATAATGTGCATATGTTCCATTCATTGTCACAAGCAGATCATGATCAGTCTTATTTTCAACATAAAAGATTGGATAAGCATTAAATGAGCTTCTCTCCGGTGCATTATGCACTTCGGCTCCTATATAAGTAATACGCAATTCGTCGTTGTCAACAAGTACCTGATCCGTTTCCGCCGGTGTCCGTGTATAAGCCTTCGCCTGCGTCTCTTTATCCTCTGTAAAATCAATCTCCTGCACGCTATGATCCTGCAGGACCGGCTCTGCCAGTTCTCCTTCTGTATAGACCGCGAGCTCGATTTTTGCCCGGGTCATCGGATCTCTGCCTGCCTTGTATGGCATGATTCCATTGCAGTTATTTGCACAGATTTCCATATTTTCCCGTCCCGGATCTAAGTACCACCAGTTTGTTGCTTCCCAGTCATAATCCATACATTCATCGTTTACACTCCGGATTTGCAGGTCATAATAAACCAGTTTATCCGTCTTATTTGTCACCGTATAATAAATGAGACAGTCTTCCCCCGTCCATGCTTCCGGATCCAACTGATACATCGGCATTTCTTCCTCGCTTGGAACATAGCCCTGTTCATATACACGTTTGATTGTCAATGTTATATACTCATCATCGCAGACGGTTATCTCTACCGGACGGTAATGGTTGCCTGTATCCGGTTTTTTGTTGTGTGTAAGGATACCGGCTGTCACACCTCCGGCAACAAGTGCAGCCGCTGTCACACCTGCAATCACCTTTGCCTTTAACGTCTGAAAGAGGCCTTTTATTCCTGCTTTTCCTGCTACACCCGCTGCCTTCGTGGCTGCCATGCTTACACTTGATGCAGCTGCAGAACCGGCTGCACCCGCCATTCCTGAACCGGACGCCGCTACGGTTCCTGCCACTCCTGCTGCAGTTCCGGCAATACCCGCTGCTCCCGCAAAAATATTGCTTATTACATTCGGAATATTCAAAGATTGTGACTCTGCTATAAAAATCGCAGTAAGCAGTGCAACACTGCCGGAGGAATACAGCTTGATTCCGCTTGTATCCTCATAATCCTGCACACCGTTCCGGATTTTCCCCCGCGCAGTTGACAGCCGGTATTTGACTGTCCCTCCGGGCATTCCATGCATGCTGCAATCTCCGGTACGCTCATCCCGTCAAAATAATATAAAATAATCGTCTGGTACTGCACTGCTGACAGTTCTTCCTGCATAATCGTCAAAATGATCTTTCGTTTTTCGGCATTCAGCACATAGCTTTCCGGCAGGAAATTGTCATTTTCCTCCAGCAATTCTGTATCGATGCTGTTTTCTTCTATCGGCTCCGGGATCTTCTTCATCAGAAAATCCTTGCATTTGTTCACGGCAATCTGGTTTAACCATGCCACAATCCGCTCCGGGTTTTCAAGCTGTTGCAGATGCGTGAGTGCCGTGATGTATGTATCCTGCATCACATCCAGCGTATTTTGTTCGTTCTTCAAAAAGCTGAACGCCGTATAATACACCTGCCGGTATGTTGCCTGATAAATCTCTCAAACGCTGCGTGTCTCCGTTTATAACACGGGTTATCAATTTCTGAATTTGTTCCATATGTTTATTCCTTTCTTCCTTATTATACTATATAGACGTTATATGCGCACCTTCGGTTGGGTTTTTTCAAAATTTCTTGAAATCCATCGTTTTATGGGTCTTTCGTTGACTTCTACATTTTTCTTTGCTAAACTCACATCATAGATATTAAAGTAATTTGAGGAGTTTTGCAATGGACAGCAAAATATTAAAATATTTCAAGAAAAACCATATTCAGATTGAAGATATCAAATATCTGACACGTGTTGATGGTAAAACGTGTATTCACACGATGGATAATCAGACATTCCTTACTTATATAACAATCAAAGACTTTTTTGAATCATTGGAACTGCATGATTTTATCTGTGTAAACAAAGGGATTGTCGTTGCCAAAAATCAGATTAATTATATTGCGGATGGCATCTATCATATGCTCGATGGTGCCGAATTTCAGGGAAGGAAACGCACGGCCGCTGCCCACAAAAAACTGAATGCGACCTTACACCAAAGCATTGCGGACAGCATCGAGACAGTGGTCGATATCCGAAACCGTTTTTCGATTCTGGACAATATGCCGATTGCCTTCTGTGTTATTGAACTTATATTTAACAATGACGGGCATGGGATTGATTTTGTATTCCGTTATTGTAACAACGAGATGGCAGTTATCGAAGGAAAAACTATCGAAGAATGATGAATCATTCTTTCTTCTCAGTATTTCCAAATGCTGACAAAAAATGGCTGGTTGCATATACCGATGTCGCAGTCAATGGCAGCAGCCGTTACATCCGCGATTATAGCCCGGAAATAAACAAAGAGATTTTTGTGCGCTGTTTTCAGCCACTCGAAGGGTTTTGTGCCTGTCTTCTGACGCCGGTGGATGACCTGAACAAGGCGCTTCCTGCCACACATCTTCCCAACCGTTAACCGGCACCTATCACAACCGTTTGACACATACTGATCAAAGTTCACGGAGAGGCGATATGAAACATTCTTTCAAGCAAAACAGCAGTTTGAATTCAAACAGGAAACGAAGCCAAACGATTCTCATCGGAATCGTTTCTTTTCTTGTTCTCACGTTTCTGGAAGTTTTTTTACTTTCCGCTGTTTCCCTGATTCCGCGTTCTGCCATCCGGAAGCACACGCAGGAGTCGGCGGAATATCTACTGGAAAAGCCGGTCTTTTACCGTGTAGTAAAACAGGATCCTGCCTCTAACATCGACCACTATGCGGATGCGATCCTTCTGAATATCCTATATCACTTTGATTCGGCTCATCCGGTTACCTCGCCGCTTACCGCTTCTTATTATTATACAGAAACGCATAATGAAAATGAGAATCTCTATACAGCAGTAACCTCCAACGTAACACCTACCTACGATTATTTCCGGTATTGGCATGGTTCAACTATTTTCATACGTCCATTGCTAACGATATTAAACATCCGGCAGATCTATATCTTTTTTGCCATTACACTGGCAATACTATTTGTTGTTTTATTTACGCAGCTGACGAAATCCGGACACATATTCTGTGCCCTGGCTATGTCCGTTGCGCTTTTGTCGGTATCGTTCTGGTTTATACCTATGAGTCTCGAATACATCTGGTGCTTTCTGATCATGTTTATTGCAAGCATCCTTACGATATTCTCTTACCAAAAGAAACAGGAGGTATCCGGGCTGTTCTTCCTGCTTGTCGGGAATATCACCGCATATTTTGATTTCTTGTCAACCGAGACAATTACACTCCTTTTTCCGCTTGCATTGTTACTTGTCCTGATGCAGAAAAATAACCGGTTATGCGATGCAAAACCGGTTTTAAAATCATTCTGTCGCGTTCTGTCTGCTGGGGCATCGGCTATCTGGCTTCCTGGATTGCCAAATGGAGCATTACATCGATTGCTCTGAACAGAAATATCTTTGCACAGGCTTTATCATCCGCCTCCACACGGGTAAACGGAGATGCCGGCAGCCTGCATGGGCCGGCGCTTTCTATAAATGCATTTCTACGGAATATCGCATGTATATTCCCGTTTATTTTCTGTTCTGTTGCAGACGAAATACTGTACACATGATCCTTATAATTTACCTGTACAGTATAACCATCCTTTACAGTTAAAGCTGTATCCTTTGTAACCCCCAGTTTTTCTCCTGTATAGCCTTTTTCCAGCTGTAATGCCCCTGATACCGTAAGCATACCGCTGCCCGATACATTTACGGTGCCCTTTAGCTGACTTATCTCATGGCTTCCGGATACGACAAGATCTGCACCATTCGTTCCTTCGGCAATCAGGGATGTAATCGTTCCTCCTGCATAGTTAATGACCGGATTCATCCCCGAATAATTTGTTACATTCAAAGAAGAAATCGTTCCTGCATTCATGTTGACTGTCGCAGTGCTGCCAGAATATCCAGGATTTTGAACATTCAGGGTATCTATCGTTCCACTATTTGTCAAAGTATATGTCGAACTATATGTCGCGGATGTAATATATCCGGCATTTGTAATGTCGACTGAACTTTGAAGATCCTGGATGCTGGCTCCCGCCTGATTATCAACTTTTATGTTTCCGTCAATTTTACTGATGAATCCCTGATTGACAATCGTTCCACCAGATCCAAACACCGTTCCGGTGATATTTCCGGTAGATGAAACAGTCAGCGTGCAACCAGTCACAACATAGTCACGATTGTCTTCCTTTGAAACTGTCGTATCCTCCGTAACATTAATTGTTTCCGCAACTACACGCACGGCATCCACGCCAAACAATTCTACAACCATCACAACCACTAATATAATCGCTTTTAACGCCCGAATTCGTTTCTCCATAGATTGTACCTCTCCCGCTTACAACAAACTCTAGTTACTTATGGTAAATTTACCATAATCATCAAATGTATGTCAAACAAATTCAAGGTTAAATTGATGCATTTCATCTTGGTATTGCATTAAATTCATTTTTTTGTTTTTTAATAGATTATTGATTTGAGATAATGCACAACTTTTCTTACCGTCAGATGTTGCCGGAGCCGCCTTTCTAATCATTTATATCTCTCATCACAATCTACGCGTCGTACTGCTTCATGGTTGGATCTAAAATCTCTTTTATTGAATTATTATGGGAGACGCCATACACATTATCATTGATATATTCCCCATAGCTTTCCGTGTAATCATATACCTTGAATGTCACGTCAAATGTCAAGCTGTTCTGCAACGCCCGCGTCATTCATCATCCACACATACAGCTCTGTATTTGCCCATGTAAGCGAGTCCCTTCCGTGCTCCCAATAAGGCGATCGGGATTGTTCATGCATATCGTCATTTCATCGTCAGCATCCAGATACCATGTCGTCTCCGTCTCCCGGTCATCATCCATCCATTCTCCATTTGCGCTTAAGAAACGGAACTCATAAAAAATCTGCTTATGTAGATTATTTTTCACTGTGTAGCGTACAATATTGCTCTCCGTGTTCCAGAGATCTTCTTTGATTGGATATTCGACTTCTTCCTGATCCGGAATATTTTCCATATGTATGTTTCCTTTCTCGCCTATAAGTTTTGTATAGCCCTTCATCTTATTGACGATTTAAGTGGTGATTTGGTTGGTTTTTCCTCAAAATCTTCTCATAGATTTCCTCACGCCCGGATATCCCGCATCCTGTATTTCTTCCTTCGCCTGTGCAAGTGCACGTTCAAAAGAGTTCTGCATTTGTTCAAACCTCCGCATTGCGATTCTCTCTCCGAGTCCAATATGCCTTGCCTCTGCGCGAAATGATTCTTTGTAATCTTGCGAATATCCAGTTCTCCATCAATTGCCATTGCCATTTGTTCTGTACTCTCTTCGTAAATCATCGTTGAGACAATGTCATATGCCGGAGCAAGCCGGATTGTCCTTCGATCCTTACCATACAGTAATCCAATATTCTTAATATGATTGTCCGTGTTCCCAATTAAATAATTAAAGATACATATATCCCATAATTTCAATTGATCTTCCACCGGATTGTCTGAATACTGCCTTAATAATGTAAACACACGCTTTAAATACGAGTCCCCTATCTTCTCATATTTCTGAGAAGCCGGAACACCGAGTGCCTGTGCAAAATCTTCCTGTTGCAACCGGAACGGAACTTTTTTACCATCTATCACCCGGCTATCTTCCTGCATCAGCCGGTCAAAACGTTTTGTCGCAAACAATATATGCTCTCCTGTTCCAACTGATATAATGAAACTTTCCGGTACATCTATTCCCAATATCTTTGCTGTACGCAGACATAGTTGTTCATTTGCAACGATTCCGCTCAGCCGAACATGGCTTTGCTTTACAATATGTGTACTTGGTGCCGTCCCAAACGGCATATACCATCCATCTTTGTTATCATAATATAAACCTGTTTTTCCGGACGCACCAGTCAATGATAAATGTGCCTTTGCCAGAAACTGGGCTGATTTTGAAGCCCCTTCTTTGGCAAATTCCAGCAATTCTTCCCTTGATATTTTTTTATACGACGGACTACATCCACCTGCACCCGGCTCACAAATCCGAACAGCACCCAGACACTCATTTCCAAGTCCCGCAAGCACAGACAAATAATCTTCCTCTGCAACATGCATCCATCCTGCCACACACCTTCTCGTATATCCTTCTGGCAGTAACCCTTCAAAATAGCATCGTGTCTCAAAGGGCGAAAAAGCATCTTCCTGAAAGGGCAAACTAATTGAAACCGGTTGATGACTTTGATTTTCCAGATAAGACTTCTCATATATAAATCTTGCATCTTCCCAAGTTTCACCCTGTATCTGTCCAGCCAGCACAAAATCCCCATCTTCTTCTATGTATACCTCTAATTTCCGCAACTCATGCTCTCCTTTCCACCGACAGATCCAATCCCAATATCATCAGAAGCTGTAATGTCTTTCCTATCTCCGCCGTCGCTTTCCCACGTTCAACATCTGAAATAAAGCTGACACTGAACCCCGTAAATTCTGCAAGAAACGCCTGTGTATAATGCAGTTCTTTTCTTCGCGTACGAATCGCTTCGCCTAATTCTTCTACACTTCTTATCTTCATATTTATCATTCCTCTTTGCCGTACGGCATAATTTTAAAATTCTTTTATAAAAATAAGCCGTTCGACTTAATTTTACTGTTATTAGTATAATATAAGCCGTACGGCTATGTCAATTCACATTTTATTAAAATGGTCTTTTCGGATTCGCTCCATGCTCTCCGATCAGCTTCTCCATCCAGACCATATCATACCAGCGTCCAAACTTATACCCGCACTGATAGAACTGTCCGACCATGCGATAGCCAAGATGCGCATGGAATTCCACGCTATTGTTCGTCAGGTATTCGTCCTCCTTCGGCGCATAGGCGATACAGGCGTTCATATTCAAAAATCCCTGTTCTTTCAACGCTTTTTCCAGTGCCGCATGCAACTTCCCACCGATTCCCGTATGCTTGTAGCTTTCATCTACATAGATGGACGTCTCAACTGCCCACGCATACGCTTCTCTAGCATGAAACTGTCCGGCATACGCATACCCAAGCACCTTTCCATCCTGCTTGGCAACAAGATATGGATACTTTGTTTTCGTCTGCCGGATCCGATCGGTAAATTCCTCCAGCGTCGGTACTTCATATTCAAATGTGATTGCAGTATGTTCCACATATGGTGCATAGATGGCAAGCAGCCCGGCTGCATCTGCCTCTTTCGCTTCGTGTATTTCAATCATTGCTTTTCCTCCTTGTGACAGAAGCTACATTCCCGATCATTCAAGTATATAAAATAAAAGAAAAATTGACAAGACTTCCCCTCTTCATTATAATAATGATATTATTACACTTGTAGGATTTAGGAGTTTTATCATGAAAAAAATGCCACAGATTACAGAAGCAGAATACGAAGTTATGCAAATAATATGGCATAATTATCCAATTAGCACAAATGAGATTACAGAACAGCTATTGCAGACAACTAACTGGAATCCACGTACAATCCAGACCTTAATTAAACGGCTGGCAACAAAAAATATTATTACCTATGAGAAGCAGGGACGTGTCTTTGTCTATACGCCACTGTTAAAGAAAGAGGACTATGTCAGTCAGCAAAGCAAGTCTTTCTTGGACAAATTTTTCAACGGGAATCTTTCCTCTATGGTCTCAACCTTTTGGATCATCGAAATTTATCAAAAGCAGAAATCGATGAACTGAAATCACTACTGGAACAAGAAAACAAGGAGTAATCTCTATGGATAATTTTTTTATTCACTTCGTATTATGCAATATAACAATCGGTCTTTTCGTTCTTATACTTTTATGTATGAAAAGAATATTTAAACATTGTCTCACTCCCCGCATGCAGTTTAATCTTTGGATTCCATTTACGATTTCACTGCTTGTTCCGTTTCTGCCAGTTTCATTTTCTACATTATCAACGAAAATGCAGGATCTGTTCCACCCCCTTGCACATTTTAGCCACACAGTCCATACCACAAATACTTCGGAATATACATCCTCATCCACAAATCAAATCTATGATTACGCAATCTCCATGCGTACACGGTTTCCAGCCTATATTTCTACCATTTTTTGTGTGATCTGGGGAATCGGCATGTTCGTTATGCTATTCTCTTTTGTGCGTTCCCTTGTATTACTGCACCATATGCGCCGCACAGCAAACCTTATGCAGGACAAACGCATACACGACATCTATATGACATGTCTTTCCGAATTACAGCTTCGCAAATCCATCCCACTGTATTCTTCATCCATAATCGACACACCTGTCTCCACAGGAATTCTACGTCCTGCCATCTTTCTGCCATTACACCACATCTCCAACTTTGAAGAACAAGAAATCCGATATATATTATTGCACGAGCTTATGCACTGTTATTATAAAGATGCCATTTTCAATTACTGTATGAATATCATACGAATCTTATATTGGTTTCATCCACTCATTTGGCTTATCACAAAGGAATTTTATACGGAGCGTGAACTTGCTTGTGACACCTCCGTCTTACGGTTACTTGGTGCGAACGAACAGATTTCATATGGCGTAACCCTGCTCCATTTTGTTGATAAGCAAACTAACACGCCCCTTTCCCTGCTAAATAATTTGAGTGAAAATGCCAAGCAGATGAAACGTCGGATTTTGAACATCAAACAGCACCAGCCTCTGACTATTCAGAAGAAACTGCGCAGCATTTTATCCTTTCTGCTGTCACTTCTTGTAATCCTGTGTGGTACTCCCTGGCTGTCCGTTCATGCTTCTGACTCACTCCATTACCAGTGGGATACAAAATCGGTCTCCATAACTTCACTTGATTTATCTGATCAGTATCAGTCGTACTCTGGAAGTTTTGTTTTGTATGATATTGCCGGAGACACATGGAGCATATACAATCTGGATCAGGCAGTCACGCGTATTGCTCCAAATTCCACCTATAAACGTACTGTGCCCTGTTCGGTCTTGATCAGCAAATCATCACGATTGATAATTCCAAATTAGAGTGGAATCATGAGTCATATCCTTTTTCCAACTGGGAAGCGGATCAAACACTCTTCTCCGCAATGAAATATTCTGTCAACTGGTACTTCGACACAATCCTGTCCAGTCTCAGTACAGAAATGCAAAGCAATTATCTGCGCCTGTTACAATACGGAAACCAGTCACCCAAAGATACATCCAGTATATTTGGAATGGAAACTTCTCTGAAGATTTCTCCAGTCGAGCAGGTGCTCCTGCTGACCAGACTATATAAAAACGAACTTCCTTTTTCCACCGACCAGATGAATGCCGTCAAGAACTCCCTTTACATAACCTCATCTACACATGGAAAACTATATGGAAAAACCGGAACCGGACGGATAGATGAGAAAGATACGAACGGATGGTTTATCGGATATGTGATTTCGGATACAAACACTTACATCTTTGCAACCAATATACAGGCTTCTGACTACGCGAACGGTAAAACCGCATCTACACTCACATTGGCGATTCTGTCGATGCTTCATCTCTGGGACGAATCGTAGGAAGCTCCAGCTCCTTTTCCTCTACGTGATTGGATAAGATTCGAAATGTTCCATCCGAAAAAGTCTGTACAACCAGCTTATTCACAAATGCACAATCAGAATTTTTATCTGGCCAGACACCATCTACATACAGGCTTAAAGTTCCATCTGCATTATATTGATAATCAACCACTTCTCCAAAAGGTGAATATGGATAATTGTACACAATATCCTGATAATACACATCTTTTTCCGCATCATAGGTATATGCATTTCGGAGCTGTTCTATGGTAACCGGAAGATATGTTGTCATAATCCGTTCAAACAGGTCGCCCGGAATGCAATCTGTAGATTCTCTATATGGCTCGCCATATGCAATATGATATAAATCCTCAAAAATTCCATCCATCAGAATATCACTTGCCGTCTCTGTGTTCCAATCTATCAAAAGCAAATTGTATTTTTGATAATCCAAACCGGATACATATTTCTCCGTCAATGCCTTACACGTATCGGAAAGTGGTTTTACACGCCAATAATTACACAGACTCGCATGTACGGGAATATATTTGTAAGCATAGATAAAATATCCCTTCTCTGTATAATTGATAAATTTGACATCATATGCATTTCTTCCGATCATCGACGGTCTCTTGTTTTCATCTGGTCGAATACCAACATAATACGTTTGTAATTGCCCATTACGATGTACAAATGTAATTCCTGTCAGCAGCCCATCCTCCAACACACTATATACAGTTACATCTGCATCTACGCCCTCCTGAACCGACTCATAAAATGCGACCAGCAAATCACCATTCTCATATCTTCGCCATCAGTTACCGCCACGACTCCAGAGTTTGCCAGTCTGCTTACCACCTCACTTCTCTGTTCGTCCGTAAAATTCTTTATATTCGATGTATAAAATAATCCATCTTCAAGTTCTACGTGTTCATACACATCCCAGATGCTTTCTGCATGCTCCATGATTGATGCATCTATCTGCTCTTTTTCCTCATTCGTCAGCAATTCTGTTTCCGGCTTTGGAAATATATTGTTTTCATCCGAAATCCCATACCGTTCCTGCCATTCCTCATCCGTATAACGATCACTATGCCACCAATGTTCTCCCTCGGAATTATTTATTATGCGATTTTGCAAATAATGAATTGTACCATTTTCATTTTTTACTGTTACCATATGTGCAAATAACCGGGAAGTATTTTTCAAAGGAAAAACCGCATTTACTGTAAGTGTCATTGAACCGTCTGCATTTTGCACACAACCGACAACCTCGGAATACGGAATTTCCGCATAATCTATCTCATCCATACTCCGTGGTCGAAAAAGATATGTTTGTGTGTCCGAATTATACCGAAGCAGTTTGCGCAATGTTTCAACTTCAATTGGGAAATGCATCCTTATTACATTTTCGAATTCATCCTGTGGAATCTGATATTCCATTCCAACCGACAAATCCTCGCTCCTTTTGTATGGACATTCTTTCTGATAACATTCCTGATAAAATTTGACAAAGATATCATAGAAATCCAGCTGTCCCCAATGTTCAGCGTCCCAATCTACAAGAAATACATTATTCAAACTATACGAAATAGGTTCTATATAAGCTTCATTCATTGCCTTATACGCCGCATCTAATGCTTCCACACGAAACGCAATATGTTCCTCTTCCGGTGCCGCAAGCAACGCCGACATCTGATTCGAAACCCAATACCCTTCTATAAATAAATATCCCTCCTGCGTATAACAAAACTCCGTTGCATCATACTCCTGCAAATCTGAAATCTCCATTTGTTGATTATGATATTGTATACACTGTTGCTCAATAGTCACTTTTTCCCCACGTGACAAAAGACGATATACCCAAAACTTCTGATCCACGGCAATACGAAATATAATACAGTCTGCATCCTTTGTCTGTTTTTTACTCTGAATAAACGCCTGCAATTGTTCTGCACATGCCATATCGATTTTGTTTTCCACATCAATAGCAACATATCCAAGTGAGCCAATCCCCTGCACAACCTGCGTTTGTTTTTGAACATCCGTTATATCATTGCCGGCATCATCATAAATGGATTGATAGACACGCAAGCACTGATCCAGAGTCCCTTCATCTAAAATACCAGTCTGCTCCTCTTCGCTTTCAATTCTGATATTTCCCTTTCCGTTGTTGTGCAAACACCCTGTCAAAAGGAATATCATACTTATCACCATAGCTATCAAGCGTTGTTTTTTCATCTGTTTTCCTCCTAATACTACATTTGTAATATTTATATATTACATCTGTAGTATTAGTTTGTCAAATCAAACAACATCCCCGATTAACGCAATCCCACGGATATGAATTCCACCCATATTTTAACGTCGTATCAAACTGTTTCGGATAATCGAACACCACATCCTTGCCTATCGTTATAAAATACCGCGGCAATTTATTCCCATGATACCCATCATTTGAATTCATCTCATACAAAGCGCAATGAATCTGAAATTCCGCTTTTTCATCCATCAGATTATAAAGTCTGCTCTGCAATTTGCTCCATCGTTTTCCCATTGTACTCCTCCTTGGGGACGCTTCTTTTTATGTACACTACGATAGTCATATGATCTTGTCAACAAAAAAGACTTCCCACTTTTGGGGAAGCCCTTTCTGCATCTATATCTGTAACTACTTACACTGACATCATAAATGTATCTCTTATTCTCCGGATACATCAAGCTCCCCGGCGGCATTGCTGATTGTAGTTTCTACATCCACAACCTCTGGTCCATCTGCAAATGCTTCCGTATTATTTGCTTCTTCGGTTGCGCTTATCTGCTCCTTTTCTTCTTCATCCTCCCACAGCGATTTGTGTTCTTTGCGTTTTCGCATCTCCAGCATCGCCGCTGCATTTTTTGCCATCATATAAAGCTTCGGATCGTATTCCATCAGCTTTTTCTCATCTTTCGCCGGAACCTTGTCCCCATGCATAATGCGCCTTGCAACAAGCATGATCTTGTTCATTTCTTTTGCCTGATCTGCCATAGCATCCGACTGCTGTTTGCTTGCTATCTTGTCCGAGATCATGCGCCACTGTTCCATCAGTTTGTCCATATAATCCTGATATTCCTGTCTCTTCTCATCGACAGCACTGTATTGCAGCTCAAGAATCGCCGACTCATCCTTGTAAACCTCTGCGCCATTCTCGGTCGTCTTTATCTTCTCTTCGAGTTTCTGTTTCTGCGCATACAATTCCTTCTGCTTCGAGTAGTAGGTTTTGATCTGTACGTTGTACCGTACTCTCGCATCTTCAATCTTCATACCGGTCACCTCTATCCCCGAAAATCAAATTTCTGTCCAACGCTCTTTTCGCTTTCTGTGAGTACATTTCGCTCGGAGTTCTCATATGCATAAGAAGAAACTTTGTCAATCAGCTCTTCCATTGAACCGGCTGTGATCTGCACGTATTCCTTCTCATCTGCAATCGTTGTTTCCTCATTTTTGGATTCTTCCGCGCGCTTCTCATCGGCCTTCTTTTCTGCTGCTTTTTTCTCAGCAAGCTTCTGATCTTTCGCCTTTTCCGCTTTCTTCTGTGCAGCCTTCTTCTCTGCTGCTTTCTTTTCCGCCTTCTTTTTCGCCGCCTTTTCCACAGTTGCAAAGAAGGTTGCCTTTCCATTTGCATCAACAGACATACCGAAGTTATTTACACTGGCACCGCTGCTTGTCAGACTGTTTTTTGCCTCCTGCAGCTTTGCCTGTGACATCGCAATAATTCCTTCATATTTTCTCCGGAAAGACTCATCCGTTGCCATCTTCTCAATTTTCTCATCGTCGATCAGAACAACCTGCTTGCTCGCATTTCCATATGCCGCCGCATTTGCCTGCACCTGTGATTTCATGTCCTTGCTTACAAGTATAAAATCCATATTTCCAAACTTGGCTTTCAGTTTGTTGTAATAGTCCTTCGCTTTGTCAGACAGCTCCACATTTCCGATTACCGTCCATATCCGTTCTTCGTTGTCGGCACGAGCGAACCTGTCGTATCGGCTGGGTTGAAGGTCGTTGTCTTCACGCTGTCTGTCTCTGTTTTCTGTACATCTGTTTTCTCCGCATTCTTCCGGTCTGTCTTCGTGTTATTCGTGCGGGTGTTGTTCCACGTGCTGTTCGTCTGCTGATATGCAGATACTCCATATAAATTTGCCATTTGTTTCTCTCCCTTCATGTAATATGTAATGCCCCCTCACATCCGTTCGGCGGCTGGTCGTCGGAACCGATCCTAAATATGAACTTCGTTCATATCGGTTCCTCCTCATACCTGTGCTGTAAAGCTTCCTCTGCCACTGTGATTGCGTCGCAGAAATCGTTTGATTTCCTCTGTTATCTCTGTAAATGTCTGTGCAGCCTCCTGCTGCCTGCGTGCCATGCTTGCATCACCGGCTGTCTTCGGCGATTCCGGCGGTTTTATTTTTGCATGTGTTTCTACATTTGCAATTTCTACCGTTTCGTATACATCAGACATTTCCGATTTTACATCAGATTGCGGTTCATCCACTTCCTCATCCGCTGCATCTGCCTTATTTTTATTGTCGACTTTTGAATCTTCTGTCGTTTCTGCCTGCTCTGTATCCTTTTGATGCTCCATTTTCTCTGCAGATTCCTCTGCCGCCTCCCTGCGCAGCTCTTGTTCCTCCGGAAGCTCCTCATATGCCCGACTCTTCTCAAACGCCTGATGTGCATCACGGATCATACACACTTCATTATTCAGCCGCTGCATAAGCACTACCTTCTTGTCCTTTGGAATATACGGATTGCTTGCGATTTCCTTTGCCTGTGCCGCAAAGCTTCCCATACGATTCAATTTAAGTCGCTGTACATCTTCCTTTGTCCGGCAATTTTTCAGTGCATTTTCATACGCTTTCTTCTCCGTCTGTGCTTTCTCATATTCTGCAAGTGCTTCCGGATCATGTTCTTTCAGATATGCGATTTCCTCTTCCGTCAGCGTTCCGCCGGTTTTCAACTTCGTATACAGCTCACTGGTCGCAGAACGCTCCCTCTCCGTCTGCGCCTGTCGTTCCAGACTGTCCAACAGGATCTCATCCTGCGTCATACCCTCTGTATCCTTCTTACTGTTGATATCCTGTTTCTTTTTCTGCCATTTCAGATCCAGCATTTGCAGACTGACCTGACTCTGAATCGTTCCTGTATACATCGTCTCACCTCCCAATTTATACTGTTTCACCTGCGTTTCCATAATACAGGCTCCGATCTTTTTATCACAACTATAAATTACGCATTTTCACATAGGAAATAAGCCCACTACAAGGGTAAAGAAATAATACAGAAATAGGTATAGTAATCCCCTATACCTCTGAAAACCTTATTACTTCATCCTTGAAGTTTTTGAGCTCAATTCCTTTTGAGCTTTTATATGTATGTTATCGGCTGGGGTAGGGGATTTGTTAACCTTTTAATTAGGTCAGTTTACAAGGAACTACACGCAGACCACGAAACGGGGGCTGCTGACAACAAATAAAGGCTGAATATCAAGCACCGGGGAAGTGCGAGATATTCAGCCTGTTTTGTTGTCCGGGGTTTCCAAAGGGGCTTTCCCTTTGGCACACGACTTGCTTGCAAAGTGTAGTGTGTTATACGCTCTGTCGGCGTTGCTGCGAAAATGAGGTTGCCGCCGGGTCGGGCAAGGGCATTTGAAGCAGCAGGAAAACAGGGCTGTGATTGCGTGTCGTGGAGCCGCAAGCGCAGGCTGGTTTCGTCAGCAGACAGGGCGTATATGAAAGCCCCCGTTCCTCGTCCCACGCCGGACTTCGGGACAAAATGTCCCGAACTTGTGGACACACTCACAAAAAGCAAACAGATTTTTCTCTCAAAATTGGAATGGGCGGGGAAGCCATTTTAGGGCTTTGCTATCTCCCTGATAAATGAGAAGTTAAGTTTCGTCCATATATATTTTTATCTCGATGTATTCATGATTTCTTGCATAAGCAAACGACGCTGATTTTCTGATATAGTCAAATATATTTTCGTCTAAATCTTCGTCCCATGTTGTTTCGCTGAAAATTTTATTTTCAGCGGTTGGCTTATACAAGATGACTACATGGATTTGATAAAACTCTTCATCATCATTTGAAAACTGTCGAACTAATGAAATTTGAAAAAATGGTTCTTTTGAAAAAGCAGTAAATGTTCCGGTTTCAAATAAAACCATATCTTCTTCAAGCGGTGTGCTGCACATCTGCTCAAAAACATCAACTATTTCTTCCACAGACATTTTATCCGTTATCTTATCTTCTAAAAACTTAATCAAGTTCTCCATTGATTTTCCTCCTGTAAATTCTTATTTATTGTTCTCTACTTCCGTCCCCGCTGTGGGTTCGGATTTTTCAGCAAGTCCGACTTCTGCGCAATCCTTTTCAGCCACTTTCTTTCTTCTTCCGACAGCTTCCCGTAGTTCAGCTTGAGCCGCTTGCAGATAAACGCCAGCGACGCTTGCTCCGGGTCGCTACCCTCTTTGGCGGTTTCCTCGGCGGTCTGCAAAAAATCTTCCAGTGGGTTATCCTCCGGGACGCTGAAAAATCGTCCTTATGTGTTTCCCGCAGGTCGAGGGCTATCTTGTTTATGTCCTGCTGTATCACATAGCGGCAAAAGCTGTCATCGTCAATATGGGCGGTGACAAGCTGCCGTAACTGCGGGTCAGTCAGGCCGGGATTGTGCTGCTTCATAATCGTTGCGCTCATGGTATCTACTATGCGTTTGCGGCCTGCACCTGCTTCACCGCCACGCCGTTCACATAGATTTCAAGGTCAGCCATGAGCCGGGGAAAATCCGGGTGTGTCGCCAGTTCACACAAGAGAGAATTGTCCATCAGCCCGCTTTTCAGCAGTTCAATCATATCATCACTCAAACGCAGTTCTGCAAGATCGGCGTTTGGGTGATTTTTTGTTTGAGAACGCCCCAGCAGATAATCAACAGTCAACTTCAATTAAAACTTTGCCAACTCAATAAGGCATAATGGCTGATGTCCTTTGAAATTATCCCCCTCATAACTGCCCAACGCAGACTTGGAGAGGTGCGTCTGCTCCGCAAGCTGTTCCAGCGTCAACCCACGCTCCACACGCAGGTCTTTCAATCGTTCTTGTATGGATAGTTCCATGCACTCCCCCTCCTTGTCTGTTTATGTTACCTGTTATATCAAAGTTTGTTCAGATACCCGATTTCATCTAATTCTGCCTTAATCTCGTCCCATTCACTACGCTTGGGGTTTAATGCAACAATCATCTCTTTTGTCACCGGCACCCCGTCTGCAAGCTGGCGCACAACTTCCAAAGGCAGGTCGCGGGATAAAACCACTTCCCGTATTCCACATAGGTCTGCGGATTACCATCAATCATAGAGAGTAAATCCTTGGAAGCGTCCTCACCAGCCATAGGATTACAGTGCCAAACAACGCCATCTTCCGTCCAGACGCAAAAAGTGCTTTTCATCTTTTTGACTTCTCTGCTATTCATGAGCTTTTGCAAAGCGGAAGGCATCCCATTTGTCAAATCCTCTATCCGAGGGAGTTTTTCTTCCCAATCGTAAAGTTCAGAATCTACACCATTGATAACACAGCCTTCAGATGTGAACATGATAATCATGCTTTGCTCACTGCCATCGGTAGCCCAAAATGCTTCTTTTCCCTTTCTCCATATGGGATTGTATGTATAGTGACGGATGAAACTCCATTCCTTCTCTAACATGATGATGTCCAAAGCTGCAAGCCCTTTGCAGAAAGCCTTTAGGCGATTTACATCAGGTAATCCAGACAAATTTTTCGTTGAAATCATATCGCCACTCCTTTCAAACTTTAATTGCCATCCAAGTACTTTCATTTTACCACAATTCCGAGAGCGTGGAAATAGAGAGTTTTCCGAGCTGATTTCCGACCTTATGGATATACGGGGCGACGGTCTTTAAGGTGTAGACTTAGGGTAGTTCATCGATGAGCTGCACCTTGAAAAATGAATGACCGTCCGAAAAGGAATACCCCGGCAGGGGAAGCACCGCAAGGAGCCACTTCGGGACAAAATGTCCCGAAGTCCGGGGAGCGTGCCAACGCTGGAACACGCCGCAGGAATGGGGCAGGAAGCCTTTTCGGGGA
>ENA-OQEN01000306-OQEN01000306.1-human-gut-metagenome-genome-assembly--contig:-NODE-306-length-21509-cov-1.994996_pt1 | contig 21509 bp, 26 predicted proteins | sample MGYA00242791_ERZ504627 | MGnify/ENA primary metagenome ERZ504627 (study PRJEB26092, sample SAMD00036316) | human gut metagenome | host: Homo sapiens | study: EMG produced TPA metagenomics assembly of... | reverse complement strand
ATATTATGGACGACCAGATGAAATCAGCTGCCGAAGCGAATCCTTTGCATCGGCAAAAGGCGAAAAAGCAAGCTCAAAAATGAAAGAAGCCGGAGAAAGCTTTTGCAAACAGTGCATCTGCCAAAGCGGCACAAGCCAGCAATATGAGTAAAATTCCGAAACGTGCGCAATAAAGGCGAAAGTTATGGTAGCTATCCAGCGTTTTATTGCCGTTCATTACTGCAAAAACATCCAGCGACATTGTAATCCCCTCCCGGCAACCAATCAAAAGTGTAGCGGTAGACAAAATTGCTCCCGGCAGCAGGATCAGCATGCAATAACCAACTCCTGCAAGCGCTTTGGTGCTGTATAAGTAACCGAATACAGCTCCCAAACCGAGCCCACGAAGAAAGGGCGCAAGCGCAAGAAACGGAAAGCCTATCGCACAAAGCCCTGCAATAAAGGCAACTGAGAGATAGATCAAATTTGAAAACAGTGAGTTGCACATGGTTGAAAACAGGGATTGCGAGTTACGAATTGTGCTGTATTCCTGCAAAAGCTGCAAGAGCTGCTCTAGCCATTCGTGGTTGGCGCTGTATTTCACGGATACCGCTCCAAACGCCATTCCGGCCGCAAAAAGCGCTGTTAAAAGAATCAATTTCCAACTGGAAGCAATGCGATCTACCAGCATTCCGTTTGGAAGGGGCCTTCTTTCATGCGGCCTGATCCGCCTTGTCCTCATTTTGTTTCCTCCTTTTTACACGTATCCTTAATAAGGTATGGCGCCGGGGAGGAAAATAGAACTCTAATGGATCTTGCTCAAAATAAAAAATATAAAGATCCTTTGCCTCTTCGCAAGAAAGAAGCAAAGGATCTTTTCGGTATTCTCTGATTCCATTTATTCTTCAGGCTGTGCAAGCGCGGCTTTTATCATGATCGCGCATTCTAAGCGCTTTTGCTCCAGTGCGCAGGAAAGCTTGTGCGGCTTCAGAATATCACCAGCATATTGCAGATTATTGGCGTTGCAGCCGCCGCTGCAATAAAATTTAGCCCAGCAAGTGCGGCATTCCGATTTTTCATACACATTGGTTTGGGAGAAAAGCAGCTTTTTTTTCTGATCTAGCGAGCCGTCTAATACGCTTCCCATTTTCCACTCATCCATCCCAACAAACTGATGGCAGGGATAAATATCGCCCTCCGGCGTGACTGCAACATATTCATTGCCGCAGCTGCACCCGCGCAGCCGTTTGATGGCGCAAGGCCCTGGTCAAGATCCAGCATGAAGTGGAAAAAGTTGAACGCGTCTCCCCTTTTTTTTCTTTGAATAATTTCCCTTGCAAGTTTTCATATTCCTCGTAAATGCGGGGAAGATCCTCTTCTGTCAGGGCGATGGGCAGCAGCTCCGGGTCTGCAACTACTGGCTCGATTGAAATCTGGTCAAACCCCAGCTCGCGCATATGGATCACATCTTTTGTGAAATCGAGATTTTTCTTTGTGAAGGTGCCGCGTACATAATATTGATCGAACTTCCCATTGCGGCGCTTTTCAACGAGCCGCTGGTATTTCGGCACGATGGCACCATAGCTACCGCTGCCGTCCACACGGAAGCGAAGCGAATCATTAATCTCTTTGCGCCCATCAATAGAGAGAACGACATTGGACATTTCACGGTTGATGTAATCGATTTTGTCATCTGTCAGCAGCAGGCCGTTGGTGGTGATCGTGAAGCGGAAATTTTTGTGATGCTCCTTTTCGATCGAACGGGCATATGCCACCACTTGCTTAACGACCTCAAAATTCATCAACGGCTCACCGCCAAAGAAATCCAGCTCCAGATTATGGCGGTTTGCTGAGTGCTCAATCAAAAAGTCAATTGCGGCCTTTCCCACTTCAAAGGGCATTAGCTTGCGCCCATGGCCAAAATCGCCTTGTGCGGCAAAGCAATAGCTACAGCGCAGGTTACAGTCATGAGCAATATTCAGGCACATGGATTTTACGGGCGCGGGGCCCATCTGCGCAGCAAATGGTTCATAATCATCGGAGGAAAATAAAAATCCATTTTGGTAGAGGCTATAGAGCTCTGCGTAGGCTCTTGATTTCTGCATCGCTGTATGTACCCTGTAATCGCTCGGCAATTTTCTGTGGGCAGTTGGCCGGTAGAGGAGCTTCTAACCCATCCGAGCAGCTCATAGGACAGCTGATCCACTACATGGACCGCCCCGCTGTTGACATCGAGCACAATATAAAAACCATTGAGATAAAATTTATGAATCATTCCTGGATTATCCTTTCCGCACCGCTCTGTGGCTGCATTTACGGCATGAAAATTAAGGGACAGTCTCCTGCCCCTTAATTTGAAGCCGATTTGATTGGAGTGCTTATTTCTCACACTTCTGATTGGCAACCGTGCAAGACGTTTTGCAGGCAGACTGGCAGGATGCCTGGCATTCGCCACAGCCGCCTTTGGCAGCGCTCTTCTTCAAATTCGCCTGATTTAACGTTACGATATGTTTCATCACAATATCCTCCTACTGATCTGATAATATTTAAATTATAGCACACTGATCTCTGATTTTCAATCTATAATATTGGGAAAATTTAGCCCGTATAGGGCAGCGCAAAACGGTTATCCTATTTGCAGCGGAACAGGATATAAAAAAGCGTTTGCTGTCCTTCTCCGCAAGCCTTTATGTGGGGGCAACCCAGCATAAACGGTGTTTTTTTATGGTAGAAAAGCTTAAAGATACTTAATGTGACATATCGTTTTTTTCTTTTACGCAAGGGTGGCAGCCAACAGGCGTAAGGCCATAACGAATATAAAACAACAAAGCCCGCCTGTCATCCGGATCACCTTTCCTCTAACTTTGGAATGTTTTTTATTGGTTTTGCTTGTTTTGAAACAGAATATGTAAATCATTATAGAATAATCTGACGAAAAATCAACTGATAAACTGAATATAATTTTATTTATTCATAAACAAGTCATAGAATCATGTTATGATTATAAACAGAATTTTATGGATACCACCAAGGAGGCAATTATGAGCTGGCAAGAAGAATTGAAAAATAATGTAACAACAATTGAGGAGCTTGCAAAATATATTCCTTTCGAAAGCTCTGAAATTGAAAAATTAGAGTCCATTGTCAAAGATTTTCCGATGTCCATCCCCCGCTATTATCTTTCCCTGATTGATCCAAACGATCCGAATGACCCAATTCGCAAAATGAGCCTTCCGGCATTGGAGGAGCTTGATGACGCAGGCATGTGGGATACCAGCGGCGAGGCGAGCAACACCAAAACAGAGGGCTTGCAGCATAAATATGCACAGACAACCTTGATTCTCTCCACCAGCAAATGTGCTATGTATTGCCGCCACTGCTTCCGCAAGCGTTTGGTAGGCACATCCGATGAGGAAGTGGCAAAGACGTTTGCACCGATCCTCTCCTACATCAAGGAACATCAGGAGATCAATAACGTCCTGATTTCCGGCGGAGACTCCTTTTTGAATAACAATCAGGTGATTGCGTATTACTTAAAAGAGCTTTCCAGTATTGAGCATCTTGATTTCATCCGTTTTGGCACGAGAATTCCTGTCTCCCTCCCCTCCCGTATCACAGAAGATCCGGAGCTGATTGATATCCTGCGGGAATATGGCAAGAAAAAGAGATTTACGTGAGACGCAGTTTAATCATACCAACGAATTGACCCCGCAGGCCATCGCTTCAGTTGACTTACTGCTCAGCGCCGGTGTGATCGTAAATAACCAGACCGTCTTACTCCGCGGCGTAAACGACGATCCGGACACACTGGCAAACCTCTTCAATTCCCTGATCCGCAACCGTATCATCCCCTACTACATCTTCCAGTGCAGGCCGGTCACTCATGTGAAAACGCAGTTTCAGGTGCCGCTTGCGGAAGGCGCAAAAATCGTGGATCAGGCCAAGGCGAAGTGCAATGGCTTCAGCAAGCGTGTGCGCTATGCAATGTCGCACGAAACCGGCAAAATTGAAATCCTCGGCATGTTGAATGACAAAGAGATGCTCTTCAAATACCATCAGGCCAAAGATCCAAAAAACAGCAGCCGTATCTTTACGGTGGAGTTGGAGGATAGGCAAGCCTGGCTTTAAAAGAAATTTACGCAGTGGGTATTGCATTGATGCGATTACCCACTGCTTTTATTTATAAATAAACAAAGCGCACCGAAGAGATGATTCATCCGCTTCGGTGCGTTCTTTTGAAACAATTTTACTCAGCCTTTAACACTGCGATCGTTACAGAATCGGAGCCAATCTCAATTTCTTTGGTCAGATCAGCCTGTGTCATGGGCGCAAACGACAGTTTATCAGCGAGCAGCTCTGCCGCAATGTGAGATTGCTGTGCCGCCAAAGCCTCCGAAAGGAAGGCGCTGCCCGTTACAATCGCCGCCTGGATATGCTGTTCCACCTGGTAGCCTGCTTCCTTGCGAAGCAGCTGGCACTGGCGGATGATATCGCGCACCGCGCCCTCTGCACGTAAAGCGTCGGTTAAAACCGTGTCAAGGGCAATCGCCACGCCCTCCCCGCATTCTGCGGAAACGATCCCAGCCTTGGTTTTTGACTGGCGCGCAAAGAGAGCAACGTCAAATGTGCTTCCCAGCCTGGCACTGCAATTTGTTTGCCCGCATCGAAGGCCGCAACCATCGCGCGCATTTCGTCAGCAGATGCAGCCTCTAAGGTTTGTTTCATTTGATTGACGTTCTGCTTGAGCACCGCGCCGGCAGCCTTGAAATTAACGCTCAGATAAGCATCCTCCAACAGGTTAAAATCCTGAATATATACAATTTCTTTCACATTGAGCTCATCCAGTACATTCTTTTCGAATACGCGGATTTGATTGGCAACAGCCTCCTCGCAGCAAATATAGAGCTTTTGAAGCGGTTGGCGCACCTTGAGCTGCTGCTCATTGCGCAGGCGCATAGCTGTGGCAATCACTGCGCGGGCACGTTCCGTCTGCTCGATTACGCCATCATCTGCAATCCCCTCCAGCGGCTGCGGCCAATCGCTCAAATGAACGCTAATGGGGGCGTTAGGCATCACCTTGCGGGTTAGCTCCTGCCAAATATGCTCCGTCATAAACGGGATGATGGGAGACATCACCTGCACGCAGGTGTTCAGCGCATAAAAGAGCGCCCAATACGCTACCATCTTATCGGCCTCATCCTCCGTTTTCCAGAAACGGCGGCGGTTGGTGCGGATATACCAGTTGGAGATATCGTCTACAAACACTTCAAAATCCTTCACGAGCAGGTAGGTCTTATAATCATCCATCACCTCTGTTGCCCGCTTGATAAAGGCATTGGTGCGCAGCACCAGCCAACGGTCAGTCGGTGTAAGCTTGCCGAAAGCAGGTTGATATCCCTCTAAAACCGGCTTATCGATCTGCGCATAGGTGTTGAAAAAGGTGAAAATATTCCAGAAGGAAAGCAGCTTTCGGCGCGCTTCGTCCCCCAGATTATAGCCAAAGCGAACATCGTTTGCCACCGGCGCACCCGCATACATATAACGGATGGTATCCGCGCCGATTTTTTCGGCAGCCTCGTCGAATTTAATCATGAACCCGGTTTTTGAAAACTTGGAGCCATCCTCTGACACCACGGTATTGTAAGAGAGCACGCGGTCATACGGCGCGCGATCCTCTAAAACAACACTCATAAAGAGCATGGAATAGAACCACAGGCGCACTTGCTCACGCATCTCCGTAATCCATTCGGCCGGGTAATTTTTGCGCCACGCCTCTTTATCGTCAAAATAGCCGAGCGTGGAAAATGGAACGATACCTGCGTCCAGCCACACATCGCCGATTTCACTGATGCGGGAAACCTCATGGCCGCATTCCGGACATTTAATTTTAATCTCGTCAATCCATGGCCTGTGCATCTCGGGCAACGCGTCCACTTTTGCCGGGTCGGTACTCAGCCTCTTTAACTCCTCTTTGGAGCCGACTACGGTCAGATGGCCGCAATGCTCACAGGGGTAAAAGGGCAGCGGCATCCCATAATACCGCTTGCGGGAAATATTCCAGTCGCCCATATTGTTGAGCCAATCCTGCATCCGCTTGCCGTTGGAGGCAGCTCCCACTTCACCTTTTCTGCCGCAGCAATCAGGCGGGGCTTCAGCTCCTGCGTGCGAATATACCAGGCGGGCACCAGGCGGAAAATCACCTCAGATTTGCACCGCCAGCAGACCGGATAGCTGTGCTCATATTCCATTACCTTATAGAGCTTACCGGCTTCTTCAAGCTTTTGAAAAACCTCATCCGCAATATCATGCTGTTTTTACCCGTCATCCAGCCGAATTTATCAAGGAAAAGCCCCATGTCGTCTACCGGCATAATCTGCGCAAGGCCGAGCCGGAGGCCAAGCTCATAGTCTTCTACGCCGCACCCGGGCGCAATGTGGACGATACCAGTGCCTTCGTCCGCCGCAACATCCTCCCACGCAACGATAGAATGATCGACTCCCTGCTGCGCCTCAAACTCTGGGAAGCAGGTTTCAAACTTTAGGCCTACCAGCTCATCGCCTTTGAAAGCCCGCAGAACTTCTACCTTGTCGTCTCCCAAATACTTAATCGCATTTTTTGCCAGCACGATCGGTTGTTCGTCGCTTTTCACCTTCACTTCCACATAATCAATCTCCGGGTTAACGGCGAGGGAAACATTGGCGGAAAGCGTCCACGGAGTTGTCGTCCAAGCAAGCATCTTGAAATTGCGATCCACGACCGGCAGCTTGAAAAAAACGGATTTGTGCTTCATCATCTTGTAAGAACCGGTCATTTCGTGCTCAGAGAGCGAGGTGCCGCACCGCGGGCACCATGGCATGGCTTATATTCGCGCTCAATCCAGCCATGCTCGTGGCAGGTTTTTAAGAAATGCCAGATGCCGCCGATGTTTTTATCCGTATGCGTGAAGTAGGAGTTTTCCCAATCCATCCATTGGCCCAGGCGCTTGGATTGCTCCGTAATAATGCCGGAAAACCGCTGGACGCGCTCTACACATTTGCGCGTGAACTTGTCCATTCCATAGGCCTCAATGTCTTTTTTCGTATGGAAGCCGAGTTCCTTCTCTACTTCGACCTCAACCCATAATCTGTGCATCGAAGCCGTTTTGGTAGCGGCAATCATAGCCGCGCATGCCTTTATAACGAATAAACGTATCCTTCAGCGTCCGGCCCCAGGCATGATGGATCCCCATGGGATTATTCGCAGTAATCGGCCCGTCAAGAAAACGGAACATTTCATGCCCATGATTTTTTCACGCAGCCTGTTAAAGCAATCATTTTCCTCCCAAAACTGCATGACGCTGTGCTCCAGATCGACGAAGCTGTTTTTTCTGACTCTGCCAATGTAAGCCCTCCAGTATAGTGAAAATACGATTGCAAATGCAACAAAGTATAAACAATATAATTATACACATGCAAAATGCACATTGCAAGTGCTTGGCGAGCCGTTCTCCGATTTTATTGTTTTTTCGGGTGTTAGTGGCGCGGAATACCATCTGGATGGCGGGATCCGGATTGAAACTGATGCCCTGTAGCGAATGGAAATGCGCTCCAATTTTATGAATTTATCATAAATTTTTTGCATTTTATTTGACCTATTTTCGTTGATATGCTAGGATGAAGTCACCGATGAAATGGGAGGAGGTGTAGCAGCAAGGCAGCTTTGTTTTTGACATAACGTCCAAATTTTTATGTTATAGAAAGATATAGGAGGAAGAACCTTGCGAAAAACAAACAAACTGCTTGCGGCCGCACTCGCCATACTCCTTGCGTTCTCTACCATGTCCCTTTCGCTGACGGCGTTTGCACAGGGTGATTCCCTTGCAGATCGTATCGCGGCATACAGCGGCGACCTGTCCGACGAGGTGGGCGTAGCGCTTGCCGCAGACTACAAATCGGCCAGCGATGCGGAAAAGGATGCCGTGGGCGTAGAAAATGTATTAAAGATGTATCAGCTGGCAAGAGCGCGTGTGCAGGCGACGGGTGGATGGTTTCCCAATTACCCGGTTAATATTCCGAAATTGATTGGTAACCTACGGAGATGCAGCAGAAGGCCGCAGCGCTTTATCAGCAGATCATGGGCATTATCGAGGTGGAAGCCTCAAGCTGAATTCTTCTACCGACTTTACGCAGGCGGCGGCTAAAGCCGCGCTGGAAACGCTTAACGTTTCTTATGAGACAGCGGAAGAAATCGTGCGCGGCTATCTTGGCATTTTGGATCAAAAGGGCGAATATTGGGGCGCGAATCAAAATTTTGTCGCGTTGAATCAACTGGGAGTGCTGAATCTGACAGCGGATCTGCAACAAAATCCCTTCCGTGCTCAAAATACAGGAGAAACTCAGGAGCAATATGAAGCGGCGAAAGCAGCAGACGCAGCCGGCCGCTACTGGAACACACTTTCTGCGATGCCATTCGACAAGGAGCAGAAGCATGCGTTGTCCATCGCACAGGATGTGATCTCCGCTTACCTGCGCTTTTCCCAAGGTGAGGGCGGCATTGACGCCGTGAAAACATCCCTTTCCGCTTATGACGACCTGAATGCACTCCAGCAGAAGCTGCTTGCGGATTTGAGCTATCCTGTGGCAGTGCTGAATGGGGAAGCGCATCCTTTCTCTAAGGCTCTACAGTTGATCCGCGGCGAGGCGATGCAAACGCAGTCTCCCGGTATCAAGCCCGTCGAAAAGCCCCATATTACCGGATCGATTGACTATCCGGCAGGGATCACCAAACAACAGGCGCAGCAGGCGCTCAGCGCGAGCGACGCTTTCTTAAATGAGGCGTTGGAAATGCTGGTGCCTGCCATTCAGGAAGCGGGCGGCCTACAGCCGTTTGCAAAGAACCAACTCGCAACGAATGCAATGACAGGCCAGGCACTCGCCGCGGTTTATACGCAGCTGGATTCGCTTATTAACAGCGTGATTTCCGATCTGCCGGAATTTGTGCAAACGATTGTAAAGCAGTTAATCGGAAACGCATTGATTCCCGCAGGGCCGCAGAGCGGCTAACGGAGGAAAAATACGCACAGACGAAGGCAGCGCTTTCCGCAGATGGACTAACCTGGCAGAATGCAGACCTTTCCAAAGTCAACTGGGGCTTTTCTGATGGAGACATGGAAGGTTTCATCGATGCACTGATCGCCGGACTGCGGCCTGTAACAGAGCTGGTTTTCGGCATGCAGCTGCTGAGTCTTGTCGGCGCAGACATAGCTTTTGAAAACAAAACGGATGATGATGGAAATTTTCAATACGGATTATATGAAAAATTATTCATCCCCATCTACGACGCGCTTGGCATTACCAATGCGTTGACCAGCGCTGAATACACGGCGCAGGTAAAGCAAAAAACGGAAGAAGCAGGGAATTATGACGCTTACTTGAAGCTTGTATTCTCTCCCCTGCTGCCGTTCATTGACCGCCTGTTGGAAAACCCGATAGATACCCTTACCGAAAGGCTCCCTCATCTGGTGTATGAATCCGGAGTGGTATTTGATGCCGTTCGTGAGGCAACTCAATCCATCGGTTTTGGGTTGGAAGATCTGGTGGCTCCCTACCTGAGCCTGGACGGCATCTTCAGGCTTGCGGCCGATGCGTTGCAAAACCTGGAGATCAATGGACAGAGCGTTTCTCTCACATTGCCGGAGCCGGATTGGGATACTATCGCTTCCCTTGGGAGCTTGGAAGCCGTTCCCACGGCAGGTGCCGGCTATGCGCAAAAGTATGCCGTCAAGGCTGATCAGCCCGCCATGTTTGTTACACTGCTCCGCTATGTGGAACAGGCGCTCTCCCAAAACCGGGATGAGATTGAGCGGCTGATCGGTACGATCGAAGGTGGCGAGGAGCTGCTGCCGATTATTCAGGAGATTCTCGGCTCCCTAAGTCAAAAAGATGCGCTGACCACGCTCGTAATTGAACTGCTTGCGCCGCAGGAACAGGAGCCCTCTGATCCGGATCAAGAAGAAAATCCAGATGAGGAGAACGGCTTCTTCCCAGATGAGGAGGAAACCAATGCTGGCGATCCATCTATAGATGATACGAATGAAACGGAAAACCCCAGCACGGGAGGCACTGCCTTCCCCGCGGCTCTTGTGGCAGTTGCCGCTGGCGCTGGTGTGATCCTGATCCTCAGCAGAAAAAAACTCTCCAAGAAATAATAAAGTGCCATCCATAGAAGAACCTTTGCCCTCTTAGACCAATTGGGCAAAGGGTTCCTTTGTTTAACAGAGCTTAGCAGAAGCGAGGAGCTCCTCACTAATTTTTTGTGCTTCATGTTGTCACTTAGTGGTATCAATCCACTGCTGCCATATTTCCGGGCAGTAGCCGACAGTTGCATATTTCCCGTTTCGCACAATGGGCGTTTGGATCAGTTTTTGATTTTCGAGCAGCTTTTCCTGCCGCGCGCTATCCCCGGCTAGATAGCGCAGCAGAAGGGCATCAGTGTCTTTCAACTTTGTATCGATCATCTTTTCTAGACCACCGACAGCGCCTTGACACGCTCAAATTCCCCTTTGCTCATCCCGTATTTCACCAGGTCAACAAACTGATATTTGATGCCTCTCTCCTTGAAAAAGCGCTCTGCCTTTTTGGTATCAAAGCATTTTGGCTTACCAAAAATTTGAAGATTCATCTTTTGTGCTCCTCCCCAATATAAGTAAAGCGCGGCACCTGCCGCCCTTGATACATTACTGTTTGAAACCACATAGCAGCCGGGCGGGCCCAAAGCGCGTGATCTCCATACAATGCTTGGTAAATCACCATTTGCTCCCCTGTTTCTGAATGAGTTGCCACGCCGATCACGTGGTATTCTCCGCCTTTAAAATGCCGGTATGTTCCCCTTTGGATCTCCATGGATACAGCCTCCTTCTATCGAATTTCAACGCCGAGCAGCTTTGCCAATTCCGAAGCCTGTTCCATCGTTACAATCGCGCCGCGCAATTCGGGGATGGTGACGCGGATTCCCTCCAGATCATCTGAAGTGAAATCAATCCCTTTTAAAGGGGTGTGCAGCAGCTCGGTTCCCCGTAGCCTGCAATTTTCAAATCGAGTTTTCATTAACTTGGATTCTTGCAGATTGGAATGGGAAAGATCGCATTCCGAAAAAAGTACTTCCTTACATTTTGCCCGGGAAAAGGCTGCCATCCGTGCCGGACTGTTTTTAAAAATACATTGTTCGAAGGAGGAATCAGAAAAATGAGCGCCCGACAGCTTACAATTGGTAAACTGAACGCGGCGAAACAGGCAACGATCAAAAAAGGAACTGGCAAAATCGCAGCTTTCAAACACTACATTGAAAAAGTAAAGCTGTTCTCCTTTGCATTCTCCAAATCGACAACTGGTGAACCTACATTCCTTCAAGGAGATAATTCGGAGCGTTTCTGTCGGAACGACGCCTCCCTCGAAGTGGATTCCGGCCAAATCGGATTCTTCCTCCACTGCTTGGCGCAAGATGTTTTCCATATCCTTTTGTAAAATCAGCCGCTCTGGCAGGAGCGGGCCGCGGATTTGCAGCATAAAAGACATCCTTTCGATCATCAACCGCAAGCAACTGCTCTTGTGAATAAGACGGCTGCGATATAAGCATGATTTGGTTGCTTCGTCAAAAAAATAGCGCGGGACGGCAAGCATCCAGCGCTATCGTTTCCCTTATCGGGGATTATTTTGTACCGAAAATACGATCGCCCGCATCGCCGAGGCCGGGGAGGATATATCCATGGTCGTTGAGTTTTTCATCAAGCGCCGCGCAGAAAATATCAATATCTGGATGGGCCTTGCATAGCGCGTCAAGCCCTTCAGGCGCAGCAATAATGCCCATGAATTTAATCGATTTGGGGCCGCGTTTCTTGATCTGGCTGATTGCATCGATTGCAGAGCCTCCGGTTGCGAGCATCGGGTCAAGAACGATCACTTCGCGCTCCTCAATATCAGCAGGCAGCTTGCAGTAATATTCCACAGGCTGAAGCGTATCCGGGTCGCGGTAAAGGCCAATGTGGCCCACGCGAGCGGAGGGAACCAGTGCCAACACTCCATCCACCATGCCAAGCCCTGCGCGCAGAATTGGGACAAAGGCGAGCTTTTTACCAGAAATAACGCGGGTTTTGGCCACGCTCACGGGGGTTTCAATCTCCACCTCTTTCAAGGCAGATCGCGGGTTGCCTCGTAGCACATCAGCATTGCAATTTCACTGACCAGCGCGCGGAATTCCTTGGAGCCTGTGTTTTTATCACGCAGCAGGGTGAGTTTATGCTGGATGAGCGGATGGTTGGTAATTGTAACGTTTCCCAAATTCAACGACCTCCAATGATTTCTTTCTCGTTGCGATTATACACCTATCCCGGGAAAAAGACAAGAGCCGACGGCGCGACTTTTCCGAGGCAACCGTTATAAAAACAACTCATTATCGCGGCGCAGAGTCTCCACGGGAGCCAGCTTTACGCGAATCGTCTCCTCAGCCTGTGCTGGCAACGCCCGAGCTGCCTTTGGGCAGACTGCGATGCAGCGCAGGCAGAGAATGCACTGAGACGCCTCTGTCCGATCCGGATGTTTCAATGGAATCGCCCCAACTGGGCATCTCACCGCGCAAAGGCCGCAGTGGATACAGACAGAGGATACCTCAGGGACTACGGGCATCTGTTTCCATACCTTATAGGGCCTGTTCCCGGGCACTTCAGGGGAAGCAAACTGGCCTGAATTAACCTTATTGAGAATTGCTTGTGCCAATCTACTGATCTGCTTCTGATCCTCCTGATCTGGCCTACCGGCCGCAACCGTGCGAACCATGGAATGCTCCGCAAGCAGCGCAGCAGATGCGATCGACTGAAAGCCTCGCCGCTCCACAGTATCATTGAGCTCCAACAACGCGTCCTCATAGGCGCGGTTGCCATAGACGGCGATTGTAATTGCCTTTGTATAGCTGCCTGTGAAGCGGGCAAGCCTCTCCAAAAACAGGCCGGCATCCGCGCCGAAAACAGGACCGGCAATCAAAACGATATCCTTCTCCTCAAAGTGCATGGCTTTCCCCTGCGGAAGCGACAGATCAACTTCCGTTATTTCCTCTGCCAGCCCCTGCGCCAATAAGCGCGCGGCGCGCAGCGTGCCGCCGGTAGGGCTGAAAAAAAGCATGGTTAGGGTTTGCAGCATGATAAAAATCCTTTCTCTGTGTTTTGATTTCTATTATTTCATTTCTCCACGGAAGGAAAGCCCGCTGAAACGCTCCCCCCAGCATTCGCCCATTTTTCACAATACAGTGCATAATAGGAAACCTGGTGTTTTTTACGGTATGCCTGGAAGCAATTGCACCATATTGCGGAGGGAAGAGCGATCACAAGCCAGTAAAGCGGCCCCAGCAACAGACATTGGAAGGTGTGGCCATATTCATGAATACGGGTGTTATATGTCCAGCGTTCGTTTTTATGATCTGCCATGAAGATAAATAATCCCAGAGAAAGCCCGCCAAAATTCCACGGCAGGAAGGTGATAATCGCTTTTTGGAAACGCTCGGTCCTCCCCTTACGCCGCACAAACAAATGTGCCAGCAGGCCAGCTAGGTTGACTGTTAATCCCCACGTCCACTGTACCAAATAAAACAATACCTTTTTCACTGGAGAACCTCCTCGTTCGTCCTATCATAGCGGCCAATCCACATATCTTCAAATTTTTGGCCGCTGATTTTTTCACAGCGCTTTATTTGCTCCTCAGTTAGTGTGACATACCCCTTTTCTTTCTTCTCCTGTATCGCGGCACGGATCATTTCATGATCTTTTTTTGTCATGGAGTAACGGTAAATGCTAATTGCGGAAAACACCACAAAAATCATCGGCAAAATAGAAAAGGTCAGCCGCACGCCAAAGATGCCCTGCGCGGTTTGAGCGAGCGTATCCTCCTGCCCTGTTACAAAGCCAAATGCATTCAAAATGAAGCCGGTCATAGCTGCCATCACACCGCTAACCGTCTTTTTCACAAAGGAAGAGAAAGTGGAGATCACGCCTTCGCGCCGCCGGCCTGTAATCATTTCGTCCACATCCGTCACATCGGGAAAGATATTCGTCGGCACAAACCCGATGCCCGAAAAGCCGAAATTATAGAGTATGCAGGCGAGAAAAAGGAAGAAAGCAGGCGTTGATTCATTCATAAAAAGGCCCATGGCAAGGCCGAAAAATAAAATGGGGGCGAGGAGTTTTCCGCAACGCTGCTTGCCGAACTTCATCGTCAGCCAATAATTTAGTGGAAAACCTGAGGCCTCCGCCACTCCGGATACCGTCGTCAGCATGTTGAAAAGGCTGAAGCGCTGAGCAATATATTTGATAAAATACTGATCTGTATTGCTGTAAAATCCGGTGCACATCATATTAAAAAAGCTGATCACAAAATATTGCCGGAAGGCGCGGTTGCGGAACACCTGTACGTATTCTCCAATGCTTTCCCGGAGGCTGAGCGGCGGCAGTTCCATACCAAGGGAGCTGCTCCCATGTTTTTTTAAATGTAAAAATCAATGGCAGGGAGAACCACAGGCAAAGCACGATGCCCAACACCATAAATTTTGTCCGGGAGCCTGCCGAAAGCGATTCCATATCAAAAAAGCCGAGCGTAATAGACACCAGCATGAAGGAAGAAACCATACCTACTGAATTCATCAAATAGCCGACGGAATTATACTGTGTGCGCAGCGAATAGGCAGGCGCAAGCTCCGGCAGCATGGCGGTATGCGGCACAACCACGAGCGTATATGCAGTGCTGAATAAAATATAGGCGGCGCTGTAATAAACCATGGTGTAAAGCGGGTTTCCAAGGGCAGAAATGCCGAAGGAATACCACATCATAAAGTAAGTAACGGCAATTGGAATCACGCCCCACAGAAGGTAGCGCCTGTGCCGCCCATATTTCGAACGAGTCCGATCTGTAATCAAGCCCATGACTGGGTCTGAAACAGCATCCCAAAGCTTTGCAAACAGGATGACAAGCCCTGCTTGCCCTGCATTCAGTTTTTCCACTTCCGTCAAAAAGGAGAGAAAATAAATGCCAATGATGTAGGTAGAGCCACCACTGAAGATATTGGCGGAGCTATAGGCAATCATTGGAAAAACCGTGCTTCCAAAGCTTCCCTCCACGCCAATTGCCGCTTTAAAACGTTCCCACATTGTTTCAATCATCCCCTCGTTGATTATCGGTTACCTATCCAACGCCTGTTCAAGAAGCCCCAATCCGAATTGATAGGATTCTGCAAAGACTCCTGCCGCAGTTTTCAGCGCGGTTAGATTTGCCATGTCATCGTTGGTATATTGCCCATCCCCCAAAATCTGGATCATCAGAGCATATATCGTATCCATTTTCTTCTTTGCCTTTGCAAAGAAGGGCTGAATTTCCTGGCAGCCGCTTGGAACCGGGATTTTTTCAAAACCCGCAAGCCTTGTCGTAAGCGTATCGGCCGCAGCGTTTCCCGCTTCGGTATCGCCGCTTTGCAGGCTAGCGGTAAATGCATGGATTTGCTGTGTGCAATCACTTTGAAAGGCTTCCATGCTGCTTTGATACTGCCGCATTTGAAGAAGTGCGCTGTCGTCTGGAGCGGTGCTCTCCGGTTGTGCCCGTTCGCCGCAGCCTAAGAAAGAGAGAAACAGTGCCGTAATCAGTAAAAGAGACGCTATTTTTTCCACTTCATGAATGCAATGCCGCCCCCTTAATCTTGATAAAGGTTTGCCTCATATGGGCGCATCACCGCACCTTCACGCCGCGTTGTATAGTTGGAATAGAGAAGCGTTCCGCGCATGCCTGTGTTCACATGCTGAACCGTTTTCCCGGTCAGATTCAGTTCAACATAAAAGCGTTGCCCATCCATCCGCCGGAAATAACAAAGCAATCCTTTAGGGGAGGCTGTTACAGGAATCACATCTCCGTAAACCAATGCCGGATTCTCTTTGCGCAGCGCAATCAAAGAACGGTAAAAATGAAGCACAGAGTCGATGGCGTTCTCCTCATCGGCAGCATTAATTTTGAAATAATCAGGGTTTACCCGAATCCAAGGCGTACCTTCTGAAAATCCGGCATTTTCTCTCCGCTCCACTGCATCGGCGTGCGCGCATGGTCGCGGCTGCCGCTGAGCACGGTTCGAAACGCTTCGACGGACGATTTGCCTTCGTCCATCAGTTTATGGTACAGATTGACGCTCTCTACGTCGCGCAGCTCATCAATTGAGGCAAACGGCGTATTGGTCATCCCAAGCTCCTGGCCCTGATAAATAAACGGCGTGCCCTTCAACGTCATCTGAAGCATGGCAAGCAGTTTGGCGATCTCACAACGATAAGCGCCATCCGGATCAATTTTAGAGACCATGCGCGGATGGTCGTGATTTTCAAAAAAAGACAGTCGGCCAGCAATGATTTCCGTACTCCAGCTGCCACTCCATCAAATTTTTGGCCATAGGGCGCAGGTCAAAGCGGTAATCCTGAAAGCGCTGTTTGCCGGGGTTATCCATATGGTCAAAGGAAAATACCACGTCCAGCTCTCCCCGGTCGTCCCCGTCATTAGGCGGCTCATCTGAAGGCCGGTTCCCTGGCATTCGCCACTGTAAAGGCATCAAACTTGCCAAAAGAATGTTCCCGCAATTCCCGCAGATATTGGTGCAGATGCGGGCCGTAGAAATAATGCTCGCAGCCTTTGAACCCCATTAGGGAGCCGATCACGGCATTCCCATCCGGCAAGCCCTCCTTCTTGGAGATAAAGCTGATGACATCGAGCCGGAAGCCGTCAATCCCTTTTTCCAGCCACCAGTTGCAATTTGGAACAGCTCTTTGCGGACCGCTTCGTTATCCCAATTAAATCCATCTGTTTTGAGCTGAACAGATGCATCGCCCACTCTCCGCGTTCCGGATAATAATTCCATGCTGGGCCGCTGAAGATGGAATCCCAGTTGTTCGGCGGTATCCCGTCCCCTTTTCCCTTTCGCCAAATATAAAAATCACGGTACGGCGAATCCGGTCTGTGGCAGAGCTGCGGAACCATTCGTGTTCATCTGAAGAATGGTTGATTACCAAATCCATAATCAGCCGCATGTTTCTCGCATGGACTTCGCTGAGCAAGCGGTCAAAATCCTCCATCGTGCCGAATTCCCGCATAATTTTTCGATAGTCGCGAATATCATAGCCATTGTCGTCGTTGGGAGAATCATAAACAGGTGAGCACCAGATCGCATCTACGCCCAACGCCTTGAGATAGTCGAGCTTTTCGATGATCCCGTTGATATCTCCAATCCCATCCCCATCGGAATCCTTAAAACTGCGGGGTAGATTGATAAAACACAGCTTCTTTCCACCATTTATGTACAATGGGCGTGTGATCATCCAGCGGACGCTCTGTTTCACTGTTGAGCAGGCCAAGCAGCGCATTGATGAATCCATCGTCCAGCTTGCCGAACGACAGCTTTTTCAGGCTGTTAATTTTCAGAGAGCCCAGAGGCGTAGCCGTCAGTATTTTTTCGCTTAGCCCGAGTGAATAAAATGCCTTTGCCAAGATATCATGCCCAGCAGGCGTTTTTAACACATCCTTTAATTTTGTTTCCTTTGTAACCATCCATTTCTGCATTGACGATAGCCTCCTTATCTCTGTTTGCCTTTCTTTTTCTCCATCCATATCCGGCCTATCCGCCTGCCATTCCCCTGTTTGTATTTCAAAGTTAGACAAAATACTTGATAATATCATAACGTATTCAGATGATTATTACAATAGCAGACCCTTTTTATTCTCCAATTCATTTCATTGGATCGTATCAAAGAGAAGGCCTTCTATATCTGCCGTGTTCCAATTTCGGATGCGTATATATTCTTTTGTAATCTGTGCCATTTGCAGATCGTTTACTTGACCGATATATTCTTTCAAATCTTCCTCTTGAAAATAAACGGATATCCTAGAATTTACCTGACGCCCAAAGACGGGCAGCCCTTCCATAGGCTTCAAATTAACAATCACGAGGACGTCGGCGACCTGATTTTGAACTCGCCATAGTTCCCATGCGCTGCATTTACGCATTGTACCATCACCTCTGACATAATCATATATTATTTAACTTAACTTTGTATAGTTTTGTGAAATAATTTCACATAAAACATCTAAGGCCATATTCCCAATGTAGGAATATGGCCTTCTATTATGTCCAGCTTGAATCTTTTTTTGTAGAAACCGTCTGGGCGGAAAAAGCACTTGCAATAATACGGAAAAGGCTTGTATGCCTTAGATATCCACGAAGCTTTTCCTCTTTAGCAGATCCGTGGCCTTGCTCAAATAATAAAATCGTGGCTCTCATGCCGTAACGGTTGTCCATAACTATCCTATCTGAACAAACTCTGCGTATGAAAAAACATGTCCCTTAAAATTGTCGCTTTTGCAAATAATCCATCTATGATCCCGCATAGAATGAATTATCTTAGGAAACAGGTGCTGCTCATGAAAAAAACAAAGCAATTCCTTTGGGATACCGCAGTATTGACCATAGCTGCTCTTTTTATGCGGACAGTCGGCGTATCCTTCAATGTGTACCTGACCAATCAGCTTGGCGCGGCGGGAATTGGGCTCTTCCAGCTGGTTATGACGGTTTTCTCCATGGCGATCACGTTTGCCTCTTCCGGAATCCGGCTTGCGGCGACCCGGCTCGTGGTAGATGCCATAAGCAAAGATCGAGCAGATGTCAAAAAGGTGCTCCGTAGATGCTTGCTCAGCATTCTTCTGGTTGCTGTTGTCGTCGCGTTGATTCTTTATACCGGTTCGGATCTCATCAGCCAGCATTGGCTGTATGACAGCCGAACGGCACAGCCTCTGCGCTTGCTTTCACTCAGCCTTCCGTTTATTGCAATGTCCGCAGCATTAAGCGGGTATTTTACCGCAATCCGCAGGCAGGTGTTTATGCGGGCGTACAAGTTCTGGAGCAGCTTGTGCGGGTTGCCTCCACGGCAGGCTTTCTGCATATGCTTTCCGGCCGCGGCTTGGAGGCCTCCTGTATCGCAATTGTATTGGGCAGCTGCGTTTCGGATCTCATCTCGTTCCTGGCCTCGTTTTTCCTGAGCAAATGATGGTGCGCAGGCAGAGAAATCAGCACCGAGTGATGCTGCACCTTAACCGTAGGCTGCTACGCATTGCGGTGCCGGACGCGGTCGGCGCGTGGGTGCGCTCTATTTTGCTAACCATTGAGCATCTCCTGATTCCAATTGGGTTTAAAAAATCGGGAATTTCGAGCGAAAACGCTTTGGCAACTTATGGGACGATTCATGCAATGACCCTCCCGGTGCTACTCTTCCCCTCCTGTATCCTCAATTCGTTGGCAAGTCTTTTGGTGCCTGAGATAGCGGAATACCATGCGTTGCATCAGGCAAAGCGGATTGACGGCATTATCAATCGTGTTCTTTATGCCGCGCTGCTGTTTTCCCTGCTGGTCGCGGGCGTCTTTTACGCCTATGCAGGGGAGTTATCGAACGCGGTTTATCACAGCAGCGATACAAAGCCTTTTCTTCAGCTTCTTGCTGTGCTAGTGCCTGTGATGTATTTGGATATGGCGGTGGATGGGATGCTCAAAGGGCTTGACCAGCAACTGAGCTCCATGCGGTATAACATTATTGATTCCGGTTTGTGTGTCATTTTGGTCTATTTTCTCATCCCGCGCTATTCGGTTAAGGGATATATCATTACCTTGTTTGTCAGCGAGATTCTTAATTTTTACCTCAGCTTCGAAGGTTAATTCGAGTCAGTAGCTACGCTTAAACTGGAGACGGATTTTGAATCCAATTTTATGCATGACTTGTGCTGTGACCGGTGTGCGGCTTGTTGCAACCCTGCTTCCTGCGCCTTTACTGCACTCTGTTTCATGGCTGGTTGGGGCAATTTTGGCGACAAGCTGCGCATATCTGCTGGCACTTCGCTGCTCCGGAGGCATTACACAGCAAGATCTCCACTGGTTCGCCGGAATATTTCGATCGGAACGAAAAGCTGCTATGTCCGTATCTCCTCAAAACACCGGCGTATCAATTTGACACGCCGGTGTTTTATTTCCCAATTGCAAGGACGGTTTAGTTATTCTCTCTTTCTCAGATGCGCCGGTCCAGGCGATCTGTATATTCCTCCTTAAAAGCTTCGAAATGATGATTTTCCAGCTCGTAGCGAATGCGCTCCATGAGGGTATTATAAAAATAGAGGTTATGCATGACACACAGCCGCATGGCAAGCATTTCCTTCGCTTTGAAAAGATGGCGCAAATAAGCGCGCGAATGGCGCTGGCACGTGGGGCAGTGGCATTCCGGATCGACTGGGCCCAAATCGCGCTCATATTTTGCATTATTCAGGTTGATGATCCCGTTCCAGGTGAAGAGATGCCCATGGCGGGCGTTACGGCTTGGCATCACACAGTCAAATAGGTCAACGCCCCGGCTGACGCCTTCCAAGATGTTCCCCGGCGTTCCGACGCCCATCAAATAACGGGCTTGTCCTTTGGCATATAGGCTCCACCGCAGAAATAATGCGATACATCTCTTCCTTCGGACTCCCCTACCGCTAAGCCGCCAATTGCGTATCCATCCAGATTCAGCGCGGCGATCTGCTTCATATTTTCAATCCGCAATGCATCATAGGTGCAGCCCTGATTGATCCCGAAAAGCAATTGCTGGCGATTGAGCGTATCCGGCAGTGAATTGAGCCGCTGCATCTCAGCCTTGCACCGGGCAAGCCAACGCACCGTTCTGGCACAGGATGCTCCGCATAGTGGTATTCCGCCGGATTTTCCACGCACTCATCAAATGCCATCGCAATGGTGGAGCCAAGATTTGACTGGATGCGCATGCTCTCCTCCGGCCCCATAAAAATTCTGTGGCCGTCGATATGGCAGGAGAAGGTGACGCCCTCTTCCTTAATTTGACGCAGCTTTGCAAGGGAAAAAACCTGGAAACCACCGCTATCGGTCAGGATCGGACCCTGCCAGCCGGTGAAAGCATGGAGGCCTCCCAAATCCTTCACCAATCCATCCCCTGGACGCACATGGAGATGATAAGTGTTGCATAGCTGCACTTGACAGTGGAGTTCTTTTAGGTCATAAGCGGAAACGGCGCCTTTGATTGCGCCGCAGGTGGCCACATTCATAAATGCGGGCGTTGGATTACGCCATGCACAGTGGGGAATTCACAGCGCCTGGCGGCCTTCTCCTGCGAGAGGATTTTTAACATAGGATCGTCCTTTCCAATCAGTGGTTTTGCTGTTCACCTCAGAATTAAAAGGAGCAAACAGGTTAATGCAAAAACATTTTTACGACCATGCGCACATAGGCTAACCAATGCTTCAAATGTTTGAAGCTATTATACCACACGCAAGGCCAACCTTTGTGAAAAATGGCGTTGCCGCTCTGCGGCAGGAGCGTTTCACGCCGACAGGCATTTTTCCAATGCTTCAAACTCTGTTTGAAGCTATTATACCATGATTTGTATGCTCTACAACGTGTCTGAAGCGATTGAAATAACTGAACATTTCAGAGCGTTG
>ENA-OQEN01000305-OQEN01000305.1-human-gut-metagenome-genome-assembly--contig:-NODE-305-length-21518-cov-2.439531_pt1 | contig 21518 bp, 34 predicted proteins | sample MGYA00242791_ERZ504627 | MGnify/ENA primary metagenome ERZ504627 (study PRJEB26092, sample SAMD00036316) | human gut metagenome | host: Homo sapiens | study: EMG produced TPA metagenomics assembly of... | reverse complement strand
CGCACGCTGTCCATAAGTCCGCGATGAAAGAAGGCAATCATGGAAAACGAAATCAATGGCATCGCCATGCCCCTATACCAGCGCAAAGGGGCATACATCCCGCGCGTGGCAGCCGTCCACGACCTCTGCGGCTATGGCAAGTGCTCGCTCGGCATCGCCATCCCCCGTGCTATCTGCCGCCGGATGTGACGTCTGCCCGGTCCCCACGGGCGTCTTCTCGAGCCACACGGCGTTTCCCGGCTGGTATATGCACGATACGACCGATATCCTCCCCGACTACCTCGCCGCTTGGCAGAAAATCGGTGTGGAGGCAGATGCCGTGTACTCGGGCTTTTTGGGTGCACCTGAACAGGTAGACCGCATCCGCGACATCTACGCTATGTTCCCCGAGGCGCTTCGCGTCGTCGACCCGGTCATGGCAGATCACGGCAAGGTCTATCCCACCTATACGCCCGAGCTCTGCGACGCCATGGCCGAACTCGCCGAGGGGGCCGACGTCCTCACCCCGAACCTCACCGAGCTGCGATCATCCTGGGCGAACCTATCGGCGACGCGTGGGCGGGCGAGAACATCGACGACACCGAAGCACGGCGCCTTGTTGACGCGCTCATCGAAAAGGGCACGAAGGCGGTCGTGCTCAAGGGCATCCAGCGCGGCGACGGACTCATTAGGAACTTCGTGGGCACGCGCGACGGAGCCTTCCTCGAAGTGCATAACGAGCTGCTTCCCTATATGCTCCACGGCACCGGCGACCTGTACTGCTCATGCCTGCTCGCCGCGATCATGGCAGGCCGCACGCTCGAGGAGGCCGTGCGCTTTGCCGGCGACCTCGTGCACGACGCGATGACGGTTTCCTCGCAGCAACCTCATTTTCAGGAGCGTGGTGTGAGCTTCGAGCCGCTCCTGGGCAAGGTAGCCGCGCTGCTCGCCTAACCGTTGCGCACTACCGGCGAACAAAATCGACGGCGGGGCTTGCTCTGTCGGGTCGTTCCGTATGTCTGGAGCAATCTGCCCCAGGGCTTGGCGCGAAAGCGCACGGCGAAAACCCATGGGGTGGTTTTGTGGTTTTGTGCAACGTCAGTGCGAGGCGCTCGCATCCTCCTGCGCACGCTCCCGCGCGGCATCGAGCGTAGCACCGCCATCGTCGCCCAGATAGAGCTCCTCGCCCTTCTGCTCCTGGGCACTCTGGAGCTCTCGCTCGTGCGCATCGATATCGGCGTCGTCCACGCTTGGCGTCTCGATAAGCGACGACACGGAGTTCACCTGCGTCTGGATTCTTCCGGCGATCTCCTCGTCCATGCCCACGATGCGCAAGCCCCAGTCGATGTTGCTCGATGCCTCAGACTTGTTCTTCGTCCAGATGAAGGTGAAGATGAGACGGGCCTCCTGCCCCTCGCCGTTGCCGGCAACGATGTTCCCGTCTTCGTCGACATACGCCGAACGTTGTAGACCACGCGGTTGATGTTATCGTTGAGCAGGGCGTTCGTTGCGAGCGCTGCCGCCTCGATCTGGCTGTTGGAGAAGAGCTCGAGCTCGTTTTCCGCCTCGGCGGACACAACGCTCACCTCCACGACACCGGTGAGCTCATCCGCCTCCTCACGGTGAACTCGGCAGGGAACTGCGTGAAGCCGTTGCCCCACTCCACGCCGCCCTCGAGCGCGCGCGAGACGGTCTCCGTCGTCACGGTATCAGACAGGTTCGCGGTGTTGAGGCGACGCATCACGCCATAGCCCACCTGCATGCCCACCACGAAAATGATGATGCCCGCGATGAACGCGATACCCATGCGCGAGATGGAGCTCGCCACCTTCGAGCCCGAGGGGTCCTCGTCGGAAAGTGGGTCGACGGCAGGCTCGCTGCGCTCGGAGCGCACGACACCCGATGCATCGATTTTTGAGAAAAGCTCCTCCACCTCTTCGGGCGCGAGCTGGATCCCTTAGCCATCGTGTTCCCGTCGAACCCGGTTACTGCGCGCGAGCGCCTTCAAACTGCATTCGATAGTAGCGAGCATACGTGCCGTTGCGGGCGAGAAGCTCGTCGTGCGTGCCCCGCTCCACAACACGACCACGCTCGACGGTTGCGATCTCGTCCGCGTTCTTAATGGTGGAGAGCCGGTGCGCGATGATGATCGTCGTGCGGTCGCGCGCAAGCGCTCGAGCGATTCCTGCACCGCCTCCTCGCTCTCGTTGTCGAGCGCCGAAGTTGCCTCGTCGAGAATGAGGATCGCAGGTCCTTGAGGAACACGCGCGCGATGGCCACGCGCTGCTTCTGACCGCCCGAAAGACGGCTTCCGCGCTCTCCCACCACCGTATCGTAGCCCTCGGGAAGACTCTCGATGAACTCATGGATGTTCGCTCGGCGGGCCGCCTCGACAATTTCTTCGAACGATGCGTCGGGCCTGCCGTACGCGATGTTCTCGGCGATGGTTCCGTCGAAGAGATATACATCCTGCTGAACCAGGCCTATCGCCTGACGCAGGCTCCGCTGCGCGACGCTTCGCACATCTTGCCCGTCAATGCAGATAGAACCGTCCTGCACATCGTAGAAGCGGGGCAGCAGCGAACACGTTGTAGACTTGCCACCGCCCGACGGGCCCACGAGCGCGATGGTCTCGCCCGGATGGATCGAGAGATTGAGATGGTCGATGACCGGACGCTCATCGCCCGCGCGATGCTCATCCTCGAGCTCGCGGTCCTCGTAGCTGAAGCACACATTGCGTACTCGATAGCACCAGCGCTCACCTTGAGTGGACGGGCATCGGGCGCATCCTCGATATCGGGCGCGCTCTGAAGCACTTCGTCCATGCGGCGGAAGCCGGCGATGGCCTTCTGAAACGTTTCGGTCGAGTTGACGAGGGTCTCGATGGGAGTGGTGAAAAGGCTGATGTAGAGCGCAAACGTTGCCATATCGACCGCGCTCATGCGGCCTGCGGCAACAAGCACCCGCCTGCCACCACCACGAGCGTGAACAGCGCCCCGGTCATGAGCGCGCTCGTGGCCTGATAGGTTCCCATCACGCGATACATGGCCTCTTTCGAGCGAGGTAGCGGTCGTTGGAACGGCGGAACTTGATGCGCTCGGTTTCTTCATTCGCGAACGACTTCACCACGCGCATGCCGGCGAGAGAGTCTTGAAGCTGTGAGTTGACCTCGGAGATCTTGACGCGATTGTCGGTGTAGACGGAGCGCATGCGGAGGTTCTGCACCACCATGAGCGCGACGAAACCAGCAGTAACAAGTGCCATGACTCCGGTGAGCGCGGGCGAGATGGTAAAGAGGATCACGAACGCGCCGATAATCTCGACGCCACAGATGATGATCCATTCCGGCACGTGGTGGGCCGCCTCGCAGATATCGAAGAGGTCATTGACCACGCGGCTCATCATGTCACCCGAGTTCACGCGATCGAAGTAGCTGAAGCTAAAGCGTTCATACTGGTCGAAGAGGTCTTGGCGCATCTGCGATTCCATGCGGGCGCCATGATATGGCCCTGGGCAGACACGAAATAGCGGCATGCACAACGAATGAGGTACATGATTACGAGCCCAACGGCGACCATGCCGATCGATGCCATAATCGCGCGCTGTCCCTCAGTGAAAAGACCGTTGGTGAGCGCGCGCAGAATCACCGGAAACGCAAGGTCAATACCTGCGATAACGAGCGCGCAAACGGTATCGGCAATGAAAAGGTGCTTCTGCGGGCCATAGTAGGCAAGAAAACGGCGAAGCATGGTTGACGGACGGGCCGCCCGCGAGGTGCTGGCACTCATGTGCTGGCTCTTTTCTATCGTATAGAGGCTGAAAATCCGAGCGACGCTCAGGGGTTACCAGTATATACAGGCTCGGCGAAGCATGCTTCGAGATTGGCAGAGCACGCCGAAATGTCAACGCGCTCCCATCGGTTCACCTTGAGCGCAGAGCTACGAGCAGAGCTCGCACATTGTTTCGACCATGCCTTCGGGGGTGGTCTGCGCCATGATTCTGGACACGGCGTCGGTATCCAGGAAAACGCCCATGAGCGCCTGGAGTACGGCAACTTGTCCTTCTTCGTGCGCCGTCAGGCCGAGATTCACGATGATCTGCGCGGGTACGTCGCCATCGATTCCAGCCATGCCCCTAAATGCAATAGGCTCCTTTGGCTTGATGACGGCAATATAGGGCTTGTTCAGGTGCTCCGGATCGACATGCGGCAGAGCAACGGAAACCGTCTCGAAGGCAAGGCCCGTGGGGTAAGTTTCCTCGCGCTTCTTGATGCCAGCGAGCCACGAATCCTTGATGTAGCCATATGGAGCAAGCTCGTTGGCGAGCTTCTCGAAGAGCTCGTCGCTATTGGTAGCCTCAAAATCGAAGAACACCAGCTCGGGCTTGAAGAGTTCCAGATCAACAGCGCGCATGAAGACCTCCTAGGTGCTCAGAGGTTTCATCATAACAGATGGAATGATGCCGGTTGGGCGGGTACCAACGCCTTTTAGGGCGGGTTTTGCGATATGGGGGACCTTTACTGAAGACCCTGTGTTTCCCTAGGGTATGAAAAAGCCCCGCCGCGGCGAGGCTTTCAGAATTGTTGGTGGAGGTAAGGGGTTCGAACCCCTGGCCTCAGGCTTGCAAAGCCCGCGCTCTCCCAGCTGAGCTATACCCCCTTTAGGAATAAACACCCCAGCGGCGACTCGGCTCTCGCTGGGGTGTTTATTGCGAAAGAAGATGGTGGACCTGACAAGATTCGAACTTGTGACCTCCCGGTTATCAGCCGGACGCTCTAACCAACTGAGCTACAGGTCCATCGCACTAGGAGATAATACCCCGCCCCACCGGCCGAAGTCAACGACTTTTTTCCGACTTTTTTAATCCCCCCGAATTGCCGCGAGCCGGGATGGGATTGCGCGGAAGCTCTTTTGAATTCATGCGAATCAGGTGCGTAATAGCTTGAGAGACCATTGTTGGATTCATGAGAGGCGAATGCAAAACTGCCTGGCTGGCCATTTTTGTATTCATGAGAGGCGAGTCGAAGACTCTGGAACCTCATTTGGTGTTCATGCCGGCCAGACTGGGGCCGCCGGCTGGGCTGAGTCTGCGGCTAGGCTGCGGCCACTCGATTGCGATGGGCTCTGTTCCTTTGGTGAAGTAATAGAGTCCTGCTCGCTGCACCTCGAATTTGGTTGTTCATGCGACAGCCCGAGACGCTGCAGCTTTCTTTGGTCTTTCAGTTTTTGTTCAGCTCTAAGACGGTATCTTGTCAGCTACCCCCGAATTATCGACCACCTCCCCTTCATATGCTTGGACCACGGCGTGAAGAGGAGGTAGCGATGGGCAGACGATGCGGCTTTGGCGGCAAGACTCGCACTCAAAACACAGGCCAGGGGCGCGCGCCGAGCGTATTGCCCAGGTGGCATCCGAAAGCAATCAACGCAAGGGTCACGAGGCTGCTCATGCGCACGATTGCCGCGGCGACTTTCGTCCTTGCTATCGCTGCACCCCTCTTCCTGCCCAAACAAGCATGGGCGGCAGATGACGTGGCCTTGCTCGCCATGAGAACGCTGGCGAACCACAGATCGGGCATCCTTGCACAGACGCCTCTATCGGTTACGGGCCCGCTCGTAAGAACGGGCGCAACATCGACGGCTCCCATACTAGCGGCAATGGTCTGCATCGCCCTTATCGCATGTATCCTGTTCGCAATCTGGAGACGTGGGAAACACTAGGCACGATGAGCGCTCATTATTCCGTCAAAAGCATCCTGAACACCACAGCTACCTCTGCCTTGCCGTTGTCTGCCTCGTCGGCGCATGCTCCGCCGGGATTATCTCAGCGCAGGTCGACGTGTATGACCTGCCATGCGGGGCCTTATGGGCGCACTCGCCTCCAACGCCAGCGATATCCAGGTTACGGGCCAGAAGACTTTTCCTAACCCCGCCGTTGTGGCCTGGATAGACGTTGATGGCACACAGATCAGCTATCCCGTTGCGCAACCAACTTCAACCATGGCAGACGACTACTATCTCCATCATGCCATCGATGGGACTCCCCACAGCCTCGGATGCCCGTATATCGACCGGAGGAGCTCCAAAGATGGGCAACACGTCGTGGTGTATGCCCACCATCTTGCAAGCTCACCGGTGCTGTTTGGCGAACTGGCGAACCGATACCAACAAGACGCGTTCGATAAGCTCGGCAATGCCACATGGCGCTCCGTTGAGGATGGCAAGGTCGATCGAACCACAATCTTCCAACCGCTCTGTGCGCTCCGCGTTCCCGCATCGTACGAAGCGATACAGCGGTTTTCCTTTACATCCATTGAAGATATGAAGGCATGGCTCACCGAGCTCGCACGTGAAGCATCCGCCTGCACCGAGAACTGGCAGACTTCGATTAGTGGCGCGCGCCGCGTCCTCAGCCTCATCACCTGCACCGAAGGAAACGGTCACAGCATGTGGCGCACCATCGTGATATTCGTATCAGGGGACCAATCAGAAGCTGGTTAGAAGAGATAGAGCCGGATGACGACTTAGACTGCTCCGAAGCCACCTCTTCAGCATGGAGCTGTTCCGGGGTGGAACCAACACGAAGAATAAAGAGGGATACCCCGAGGCCGAGCGCGATGGCAAGAATCGCACCGATGAGATACGCGATCCAATGGCGCTTTATAAACTCGATAATCTCACTCACCTGGACCTCCGGATACGAACCAGCTCCCTGTTATGCTACCAGCTTTTGATGGTTCTGTGGCCGCTTGAGCAACTTTACCCTGAACAAACGTCAATGGTCGGTTTATCCAAGAGTTGGGTATAGCAGCAATACCCAGCAAACGAAAGGAGCTCCACATGTCGCAAGCACTTGAACTCTATATCATGCCCGGTTGCCCGTTCTGCCGGAAGGTGCTCTCCTATATGGAGCGCCAGGGCATCGAGATACCCCTCCGCGATATCACGGCTAACCCCAGCGACCGCTCGACCCTCCAAAACGTGGGCGGAAAGGTCCAGGTCCCCTGCTTGTTTATCGATGGGAAGCCTCTTTACGAATCTGACGACATCATCGCCTACCTCGAGGCTCACGCATAGCAATGCCAACGCATAACCGAGCATCAGAACCACCCGTCTAGCAGGTGGTTTTCAGTGGTGCGCGGAACGTGCCACAGTTGATAACCCTTGAATGAAACGGGACGCCAACACCCAAAATGGTTCATTTTGAACCCGTCCCAAAATGAACGACAGGTTGATAGCCCTTGAATGAAACAGGCGCCGACACCCCTAGGGTATCGCGCCCCGTCATTGCCATTCGAGACGTGCGAGCAGGGTGCTCTTCTTAGGACCTCCTGATGACCTCCGTGACAACATCGGCAACGAGCCTGACGTTCTTCTCGTTGACGCGATACGGCAGATCGTCCTCGGAATGCGAGCAGGCGAGGTGGTTGCCCTCAACGCCGGCGATCGTGAGCGAGCGCAGGCTCATGCTCATGGCACGGTAGGCATCGGTCGTGAGGTAGGGCATCTCGACGCTTGCGAACTCTCGATGGAAGGCGCCAGACACGCGGCGGACAAGATTCATGATGCGCTTGTCGCCCTTGAGCACGCGCTTGCCGCCTTCTCCACCCTCGGTTGCGAGCATAACCGGCTCGCCCGCGCCGATGCTCTCGAGATTGATGAGGAACACGCCGCGCAGCTTATCGCGATGCGTGTCGAGGAACGCCTGGATACCGGCATTATCGAGCTCGGAAGCGCCCGTTGCCACGAACCAGATGTCATGACCGAGGAGCTCGTCGTCGCCCATCGAGGTCACAGCGTCGCGCAGATCTTCCTGCGAAGCGCCGTTCGAGCTGGTGGCGCCACCCTTCCAGTCATCGCCTTCGAAATTATCCCAAGACCCGATATCGCGGCCAGAGCGCTTCGCATCGAAATCATCGTCGACGCCAAGCCAGTCGCTCATGCTCGACTCGTCCTGCTTCTTACGATGGAAGAGCTTTCCGAGACCGCGCTTCCCGCTCTTCGCACGACCGGTTGCCGCCAGAGGCTCCGGGGCGTCGGCGGTGATGGTCTCAAACACGCTGTCATCGCGCTCGTAGGTATCGGCACCATACCCGTCGCTGTAACCAAAACCGCCATCCTGGCCGTAGTCAGCGACATGGTCCTGATCGGACGAAATCACGCTGAACGCGCTCTGGGCGGGCGCCGGGGTTGCATCCTGGTTGGCAGGTGCTGCCGGCGCAGCAGGCTCGGTCACAAACGGATCAACCGGAGTCGTAGACGGATCCGGCAGGTCGAAGAGCGAGGACCGGTTGACCGTCGACATCTGGTTGACCGAGGGAGCCGCGGGATCGGGAACCATGCTGAACGCCCGGTTCTGCGGCGCGGGCTGAGGAGTGGTGCGACGCGGGGCGGTAATCTGCGCCATCAGGGAGTCGACGGTTTCCACCTGCTCGGCGCCCGCGTCAGACGCCTGCGACGGCGCCGCAGCGACATCTTGAACGGGGAAGGACCTCGTCTGGGCAATCGTTGCATCGGGATCGAACCCGGAAGACCCTTGGGCACCCGAAGCTTCGGCTGGTCGAGCGAAGCGGCATCGGCTACCGAGAAACGCTGGGTCGCGCCGCCCGCGACAGACGATCCCTCATCCGAATCGGCCACATCAGCAACCTGCTCGGCTTCCGCAGCCGCGCTCTCGGGTGCATCGCTCTTCGCGGCGTCAGCAGCAACGGGAGCATCCTCGGCCACAGAAGTGGAGCCGTCAGCCGCAGCGTCTACCGTTGGCGCGCTCGCCTCAGCAGTGGTCTCATCGTGCTCGAGCTCTTCGCTGGAAGCATCGCCCTGGCCATGAGACGTCACGGAATCAAGCATGCTCCGGCCCTTGCGCAGCGCACCATCGAAGAACCGCGATGCGCGAGCGCCAACAGCAGAGAGCGTCTCGGCGAGACCCGCGGCAGCGCCGGCGGGGTGCGCCCCGGCCCCGTGATTCACCGGAACCGGCGCGAAGGCATCATCGTCATAGTCGCCGTAGTCTTCCAACCCGTACTCGTCGGCATCGGCATAGGCGTCCTCATCGGGGGCGTAGCCTTCGAACTCGTCCTCGAGCGGCGGGAGCTCTTCATCAGTCTGATCGGAGAACTCATCGTCCTGTTCACGATCGAGAGGCTCGCTCTCATCGGCCGCAACGTCCGCCTCGGCCTCGGGCGCGGCTCGGGTTCAGTGAGGTCGTACTCGATGGCGCAGCTCTCGGGAACCATGCCGATGGCGCGAATCACATCGATACCGTAGCGGTAATTACCATAGGCGTTGATAACGCTCGGCGCGGAAGCTTCATCCTCCGCTTCCTCCGAAGAGCCTTCGTCTTCAAGCTCGGCAGGCTCATCCGCAAGATCATCGGCAGGAGCCTCGCCGGCACCGTGTTCTGCAGCTGCGCCCTCGGCCACGCGCTCATCGTTCGCGCCATCATCGACCACGGGCATGGCGACCGTAGCGCCAGCAGAATCGGATTCGCTCGCCTGGGCGGCAACGGCATCGTCGGCACCCTGAACCGCACCGGCAGCGGCCGCGCCAGCATCCACGACGGCGGCTGTGGCATCCATGGCCGCACCTGCGACGGCATCGACCGGAGCCATGGCCGCGGTGGCGCCCATCGCATCAGTGGCCTCCGGGACAGCATTGCCCGAGAGCTCGGCCTGGCCGGCCTCGAGATCATCGAGCGAAAGCGCCGCAGTTCCGGCAAGCGTGGCGCCGAGCCCCTGATCATCCTGCGCCCCAGCCTGGCCTTCCGCAACCTCCGCCTGGTCGCCGGCGGCTACGCCCGCAACCTCATCGAGCGCCTCCTCGGGAAGGTCTCCCGAGGCCACCGCTGCCTCGACCTCGGCTGCCTGAGCCATGCGAACCTGCTCGGAGAAATAATCCTCGAAGGGAACGTCGTTCGGGAACTCCTCGCCGTGCTCGAACGGGGCAACGGCATCCATCACGCCGAGCATGGCGGCAACAGACGATTTGTTGCAAATCGAACCCGAGGTATACGGGAGGATGAACCGGTTCGCGATGATACCCACCGCATGAGCAAGCGGAATAAGGCCGCTACGATCGCGAGCAGCCAGAACACGACCTTCGCGCCACCCGGGAACGGCAGCAAGCGAATGATGGCGAGCACCGCGGGGACCACCATCATATAGGGCATGAGCTTGACGATGATGGGCTTGTACGTCGCATAGGGGAGCTGCGAGAACAGGTCGCGCGCGGCGAATCGTAATGAGCGACAACGACCACCGGGCGGTTGCGCGGCGACGCGAGCGGGCCGGACGCCTTGTGATAGGCGATGACGTTCTGGGAGAGGCCGGACGCGCCGAAGCCCGCAAACGACAGCTTGCCCATGCGCTCCAGCACGTACACCACGCCCACGGCGACCGTGAGCAGAAGGCCGATGATCCCCACCACGCCGCCAATACCCATGAGCACCGCGCCCACGAAGAGCGCGATACCTAAGGCGGCGAGCACAACCTTCGGGGTGCCCGAGGCATTGAACTCCTGAACCTCTGGCTCAAAGCCATGGTTGGAGAAGATGCGGGCGATATCTTCCGCAGCGGCTCGCTCTTCCTCGCTGCACGCGGGAGTGATCCCTGTGTTCTGGAGTAGATGGTTCAAATATTTACGGGTGGTGGCCATCAGCTTTCCCTGTCCCTGTTCGATAGTCGCGGTCACAACGCATAAGAACATGCAGATAATGCGTCCGTATTCTGGAAAGTATACCGCTACTCTGAAAACGCCGCTGCGTTACCGCAGGTTATATGCGCTCACAGACCCATTTGCACCTTCTATCTCCATAACACGTCGCCCGGGGGCCTCATGTAGAATGGATGCGAGAAAGGGAGGGTATTCGTGCCATCGTATGACGAAGCGCAGGCCATAGCCGGGGACACCTCGCGCAACGCCTCCTCAACCTGTTTTTTATCTTCAATGCCTCTACGCGAGCGCTCTCTACGGAAGAGATCGTCTCAGACTCCGATCTGGCTATGGGTCTCCTCAGCGCGACTCAGACCTTCGCAAGTTTCGCCGTGATCGTGCGAAGCTCGCCGAGCAGGGCATTCAAATCGTTGAAGCGAAGCCGTTGGGCGCCGCCGAAAGCGAAGAGAGCTACTGGAAGCTCGACCGCGAGAACACCTTCGCAACAGGCGGTATCGTTACGAGGGACGACGCGCAAACGCTTGCCGCAGCGATAGATGAATATCTTGAGGGACAGGCGACGCCGCTTGGCCGCCCACTCCGGTCGGTGCGCGACAAGGCCCTCGAGCTTGCTGAGGGCAGCACGCCGCAAACACGGGACGAACAGACCGCCAACGCCTTCGACCCTATTCTCGATGCACTTTGGAGCGCCTTCGCACGCGCAAGAAGATCACGTTCTCGTACCGCAACGCGCGCGGCGAAGCATCAAAGCGCAGCCTTGCCATATATGGAATCTTCAGCCATGAAGGCTGCGCCTACGTTACCGGCCTCGACGATGCAAGCCAAAGCATCCGCACCTTTCGCACCGACCGCATCGAAAAGGTCTGGCGCCCAAAGGGCACCTACAACATCCCCAACACGTTCTCCATTAAGGACTACGTCTTTCTCCCCTTCGATTTCGGCGAGGGGGAATCGGTGCAGGCGCAGTTCTCGCTACCCGCTCCATGCCTCGGACAGCGGTGCTCGCATGCACCCATGGACGCGGGGAAGTAGCCTCACAGAAGCCGGCTCCTGGCAATGGACTATCGAGGTGCGGGATATTGATGCTGCCGCCTCGTTTGCCCTCAGCCATGCACGGGAGGGGCTGCGCCCTTTGGCCCCGCAGGCATTCGTTGATGCATGGAAGCACATGATCGATAAGGTGGTTGAGGCACATGGCGCATAGCGATCGGGTGACCAACGCCCTCTGGATGCTCGAAGCGCTCACAGCTGCTCCAGGCCACCGCCTTAGTGCAGCCGAGATGCGCAGGGCGCTCGCATGCACGACGAAGAGCTCGACGGGTATCTTGACCTGCTCTCCACCTTGCCGACCGGCAAGGGGGAGCCCGTGCAATCGCTTACCGACAAGGCGATTCGATCGTCCTTGAAGGAGATGCGGCGCGCATGCGGCCGCTGCGCCTTACGGTGGGAGAGAGCATGGCCCTCGCCCACGTGATCCATGCCCTGGAACTCGACCCCAATCTCACTGAACGTCTTGAACGCGCCCTCATCGCTCCAGGTATCGAGCAGGCAACCAGCAGCCACTCCTTGCGACCGCGCGCACATACGGCCCGTTCTACCAGGAGCTCTCCGAAGCCATCGAAGACGGGGTTCGGTGCCGCATCCTGTACCGAGCGCAGACAGACGCCCAGCCATGCCGCGCCTTATCGACCGCTCGCCTTCGAAGCGTTTGACGACTATGCCTACCTCGTAGCGTGGAACGTCGAGAAAGATGCGGAGCGGCGATATCGCTTGGACCGCATCAGTGATGTCAAACTCACCGATGACTCCATCGGCCGTCGCGAGCCGAGCGACCTCACCATCGAGACCATCTCGCCCAGGCGGGCACCATCGTGACCGTCGAATGTCCCGCATCGAGCGATGAGTTTTCGTCGTGGTCGGGCGTGGTCGATGTATCGCCGTCCCCGCAAGACCCATGCCGCTTACGCGTCGCGGTGCGCGTAAGCACTGTTTCCTGGCTGTTCGACCAAGTACTTGCAGCCGGGGGAGACATGAAGATCGCGGAGCCTGCAGCATGGCGCGAGCAGTTGCTCCGCTATGCACAAGAGCTCCCCCAGGGAAACGTCGCCCCGTAGTCGCCCCATCTCGCAGGACAGGGCCGGCGAGGGAACGCCTCCGCGGCGCGCCAAAAGCAGTAATCAGCGATTCTCTCGGGAAGCGCCGATTACCGGGTGCCGGAGACGTCTGGCAGACGAGTCGGGAGGCGCCCGGCGTCGAGCTTTCAACTTTTGGGCACTTCGCGGCGCGCACGGCAAATACGGGCGAGCGGGGCGAAAGTAAAACCGCAGGTCATAGGGCATGCGTCCTCCCGGCCGCGGCGCAGCTACCCGGGCCCTTCGCGCGAAGTGCCCAAAAGTTGCAATCACGTTCGCCTCGATGGTGAAGTCAGCGTTTCCCTAGGAGCGCCCGTGCTCGTGCGCGCGGCGCCACAGCGAGAGGTACGCCCCCACACGCTTCGCCTCGATACGCTGGTACGAGGACGTGGGAAGCGAATTGAGAAACTTCTTGCCATATCCCTTGCTCACGAGCCGAGAATCCGCCAGCACGAGCACGCCCGTGTCGCTTGAAGAGCGAATTAGACGTCCTGCAGCCTGCTTGACCTCGAGCACCGCATCCGGCAGCGAGTATCTCGCCCACGCGCGCTCCTCGCGCAGCGCCCGCTCACACGAAAGCGGATCGGTGGGACTCGCAAAGGGCAGCTTCGGAATGACCACGCAGCGCAACGTATCGCCCGAGGCATCGAAACCCTCCCAGAACGCCTTGAGCGCGAACAGAGACGAGGATTTCTCCGAAACGAAATGATCTCGCAACCGGCGCGGCGAGCTCATGCGCTTCTGGCATGCCAGCTCCAAGCCCTCCGCGGCAAGGCGGGGCGCCACCAAATCAAAGAGCTCCTCCATATCGCGCCGGTTGGTGAAGAGGGTGAGCACAGAACCAGACATGGCAACGTGAACGTCGAAGAGCAGATCCTCGAGCGCCGAGATATACGCATCCCGGTTGCGCGGATCGGGCAGGTCGCCCGCCACGACGACCGCCATATTCGACTCAAAGTCGTAGCTCGAATCGAGGTGAAGCGACTTGTACGAGCCCGACGGCAGGCGGTCCAAACCCACGGCATGTTCAAAGTGCTTAAATCCGCCCGAGACCGACATCGTCGCCGAGGTGAATATCGCCGTATGGACCTCGGGAAGCCATTGCTCGGCAAGCGTCTCCCCGATATCGAGGCGCTCTGCAGTGAACGCCTCGCCGCCCGCGCGCAACCTGCGGTTGACCTGCAGAGAGTAGACGTAGCGATCGTCTGTACCCTCAGCGATAAGCTTGAGCCCATCGAACAGCTCGCGCACACGGCGTTCAAGGTCCGCCGGATCCGCGGCGAGTTCGGGCGAATCCTGTGCGAGATTCTCCGCAAGCGCATGCAGGGCCTTTACGGTCTCCTCGAGCGCGTCGATTGCGGTGAGAAGCGAGCTTGCCAGGAAGGACCAGTCGTCGCTCTCTCGAACCTCGGGGCCGATCCAAATATTCACCTGGTCATAGCCGCCGCTTCTTACGGTCTTGGCGAACTCGCGCGCGCGCTGAATGCCTCGGCCATCGTAAGCGAAGCACGGTTCGCTGTTGAGATGCAACGCGACACAAGGCCCATGTACAGCGTCGAGCCGTCGCGCCCCGCCAGCTCATGGGAGAGGCGACCGAGCACGCCCGCGTCCTTGCCACCCATGCGTTCGAACACCTGCCTGCTATCGTCGGCAGAGACGCAGACGGCCCACTGGCGCCTGGCCTCCTTCTCGACCGCATGGGCCTCATCGACCACCCAATGCCTGATGGGAGGCAGTATTTTGCCATCCGCGGCAACATTTCTGAACAGCAGCGAGTGGTTCGTCACCACGACATCGGCGCGGGCAGCGCGAATGCGTGCCCCGTGTACCAGGCATTTATGGGGGAAGAACGGGCAAAGCTGCGCGCGCACTCGCGCGAACCCGTGGTGAGGTCCTGCCTGTTCACGCTTTTCCAACGAATGCCCAGCGCATCGAGGTCGCCCGAAGGGCTCTGGCATACATATGCGTAGATGACGGCCATAGCGGTGAGCGTATCCGCTGGGTCGCGCGTGGTCACGATGTCCGAACGGCTTCTCACCAAGCGCTCGAGCTTGCGCAGGCAGGGGTAGTGGTCAAACCCCTTGAGTGCGCAGTACGAGAGCCCTCCCTCAAGCGCCTCGCTGAGTTTGGGCAGCTCGTGGTACATGAGCTGGTCGGCCAGGTTGTTTGATTTCGTTGCGATGCCCACGGTGATGCCGTTGCGCTTTGCCGCCTCTGCAAACGGAATGAGATAGGCCATGGACTTTCCCACGCCAGTACCCGCCTCGATGACGCGATGGGTGGAAGTTGCCAAGCGTCGCGCACCTCGCAGGCCATCTCGACCTGCTCGGCGCGGGCTCGTACGTTGGATACATCGAGCTCACCAGGCCACCCGGGGCGTAGCTCGCTTCCACCTGGTCGCGGCGCGGTACCTCGAGCGACGGCAGATCGTCGGCGTCTATGTGCTCAACAGACGGCTCGTCACTGATCACGCGGGTGCGGCCGCCTCGAGCGAGAACACAGCGTCCGGCTTCTCTTGTGCGAGATAGGAGAAGATGGGGCGGTACGTCCATGGAACATCGGGGTGCGAGTTCGCAAGCAGGCCCAGCAATCCCTCTGGAAGGTCCGTCAGAGCCGTAAGCAGAACACGCCACACCCCCGCAAGTGCATCGACGTCATCCGTTGCCCGGTGCGAAACCGCGCTGCATCCGAAGACCTCGGCAATATACGAGAGCTTGTGCGATGCGAGCCGGGGCAGCGCGATGCGTGAGAGGGCGAGCGAGTCGATCCAGATGGAGCTCACGTCTACGCCGCCTTTGACCGACTCGATGAAAGTACGGTCGAACGTCGCGTTATGCGCGACCACCGGCGCCCGCCCACGAACTCGGCAAGCTGGGCCACGGCGGTGCGCGCATCGGGGGCATGGGCAACATCCGCGTTCGTAATCCCCGTGAGCTCGGTAATCTCGGCAGGAATCAGCGTCGTTGGATGCACGAAGGTATCGAAGCGGTCGGTTATCTCACGCCCCGAGAGCACTGCTGCCGAAATCTCGATGAGTTCGTTCTCCTGCGGAGACAACCCCGTGGTCTCGGTATCGAGAATGACCACATCCTCCTCGATGAGGCCGAACTCGCGCTCCTTCGCGCGTTCAGCAAGGGTCCGGTACGCCTCGATAACGAACCGCGGCGTACCGGGCATGACCGCATCCTCGTTAGCCGGGATGCTTTCGTGTTGTTCGGGCATTATTCCTCCGCGCCTCAAGGGCGATATGAATGAGCTCGTCACACACCGCGCTGAACGGCATGCCTGCATGGCGCGCCTCGTCGGGGAAGAGCGAGGTATCGGTCATTCCCGGAATCGTGTTGGTCTCGAGAATCGTCGTTCCGTGCTCTCCCACGATGAAATCCGAACGCGAGAACCCCTTGCAGCCAAGGGCTTCGTGCGCGGCCACCGCATATTCCTCGGCGCGATGGTAGTCGTTCGGAGAAATCGCAGCTGGGATACGGTGAACGAGCGTTGGGTCGATGTACTTCACATCAAGATCGTAGAATTCCGAACCCTCTTGGGGGAGGATTTCGACGATGGGCAGGGCCCGCGGGGGATCGCCCAACACACCGACCGTAATCTCGGTGCCTACAAGCCGCTCTTCCACGAGGGCTTTCTCGTCGCACTCGAACGCGGTTTCCAGGGCGTCGAGCAATTCCGACTCATCCTTCACATAGGTGACGCCGTAACTCGATCCGTTCACCGCGGGTTTCACGAAGCACTCGCTGCCAACCTCGTCGACGATGTCCGCAATGCATACGTCATCGTCGCGCTTGATGGTGATGCCGCGCGCCGTCGAATACCGGCGCGCTGGTAGATCGCCTTGGCAACATCCTTGTCTGCCGCGCACGCGCTCGCGATCACGCCAGATCCGTGTACGGGATACCGAGGTATTCCAAAATGCTCTGAATCATGCCATCCTCGCCACCACGGCCATGCAGGGCGATAAAGGCAACGTCGTAAGACCCCTCCGAAAGCTTCACCAGGAAGTCATCGTCTGCCGGATCGAGCATCTCAACATGCGTGTATCCGGCTTCTGCCAGAGCCGCCATGACATTCTTGCCCGACGAGAACGAGATTTCCCGTTCATCGGATATACACCTGCGAGCACTGCCACGCGCAGCTCATCCGGCTTATACTCAGACATTGCCGGCTCCCCTTCCTGGTGTTTTTTCGCCCACCCCATCAGCGGGCATAACTTCCCTTATTGTATAGGTATGTACGCAACTTGCACCCGTGTGCTATCAAACGTTTCGCAGAAAGGCCTCGTATGGAGCGCACCCACCATCTTCCCGACATCAGAACCCTTTCCCCTAAGGAACTTTCGCAGGTAGTGAGCGAGCTTGGCCAACCTGCGTTTCGTGCCAAGCAACTCAACGAATGGCTCTTTGAAAAGAACGTATGTTCGTTTGAAGAGATGACCAACCTTCCTAAAGCGTTCCGCGAGCAGCTTGCCGAGCACTTCTTCTTCGCTGTGCCAACAGAGGTGGTCAAACAGGTTTCTAAGGATGGCTCGCGAAAGTACCTCCTCCAATTCCCCGACGGCGTTGCCGTCGAAACGGTTGGAATGCCCTCGCGCAATCGCCTTGCGGTCTGCATCTCCACGCAAGCCGGTTGCAACATGGGCTGCGCGTTCTGCGCCACCGGCCTTGCTGGCCTTACGCGCTCGCTTACCGCGCAGGAAATGGTCGACCAGGTTGTTCACGTAAGCCGAGACCTTGGCGAGCGTGTTACGAGCGTTGTCTTTATGGGACAGGGAGAGCCGTTTGCTAACTTCAACGAAACGGTACGCGCCCTCCGCATGCTCAACAGCGAGCACGGCCTTAATATTGGTGCGCGTCATCTTACGGTGTCTACCTGCGGAATCATTCCCAACATCCGCGCTTTTGCCGATTTGCCTGAACAGTTCACCCTTGCCGTTTCGCTTCACTCTGCCATCCAAAGCACCCGAAACCAGCTCATGCCGGGCGTAAGAAGTACACGCTCGTTCGCCTCCATGAGGCGCTGCAGCTATACACCGAGAAGACTGGCAGAAGGCCAACTTACGAATCGCCATGATCGAAGGCATCAACGACACCAACCCAGAGATGAACGCACTCTGCGACTTCTGCGAGGGCACGCTGTGCCATGTCAACCTCATCCAGCTTAACGATATTCCCGACAGCCCCTTTAAGCCGTCACCCATGAAGAAGGTTGAAGAGCTGCAACGCAGGCTTCAGATGCGTGGCGTGGAAACCACGATCCGCAATTCCCGGGGGAGTGACATCGATGCCGCCTGCGGGCAGCTGAAGCAGCGGAAGATCAACGCTCATCTTTCACGAGAGCTTTGACATTTAGTCGTTCGTCTTCCTACAAAGCGCAGTAGAACGATTTTGTTACAACGGAACGGGGTGCCAGGCAAATGCTTGGCACCCGTTTCACGTGAAACCATATTCTCTTGCAGCGGGGAAGGCTAGTCTACAGATTGCAGCTACGTTATAGCAGACGTTTTGTTAGTTAGGTACCTAACCTACAATCCTAATACCCAACGCTTTCCCACTGGTGAGCAACCCACTCCTGGTTAATCTTTGGGTTCTTGGTCATCTGCGCCGTCCTCAAAGCAACGTCTTCGGACATGGTTACGATCTTCTTCTTGGACGTTTCATATGCATCGCGAGCCCCACGACCCAGCCGTGCCCTCAGCTCTGGATTTGTTGCAACCATATACCCAACTACCGAACCTACAACTACTGCAGCTCCAGCAGCAACCAGACCACCAATCAATCTTGGCTTCATCTTACTCACCTTGCTCTCCAATAATCTGAGAGAGAATTCGCGTCAGATCTTCCTCATCCTTGAACTCAATCTCAATCTTGTTTTTACCTCGTGAGTTCTTTACCCGAACGTTTGTGTTGAATGTCTGGCGAAGCACCTTTGCTGCACGCTTATACGATTGCGGAGTAACAGGACGAGGGGCTTTCGGTGTTTCCGCGACAGAAAACAGTGGTGCAAGATGTTCTGTCGCACGCACCGACAAACCTTCTGCAACAACCTTTTCAGCCAGCTTAATTCGAGCATCTTCATAAGGAACTGCAAGAATAGCCCTGGCATGACCAGCAGTAAGCTACCGTCAAAGATGAGCTCCTGGACTGGCTCTGGAAGATCTAGAAGGCGCAGGGAGTTACTGATTGCGAAGCGCGACTTCGAGACTGCCTTCGAAAGAGCGGTCTGGGTCATTCCGCTTGATTCAATGAGCTGCTTGTAGCCTTTTGCCTCTTCAATGGGATTCAAGTCAGAGCGCTGAAGATTCTCAATCAGCGCAATCGTTAGCATCTCAGCATCATCAACATCTTTAATGATGACCGGCAGCTCTGTTAGCCCTGCAAGCGTTGCTGCTTGGTATCTACGCTCTCCTGCAATGATCTCGTAACCCTTCGCATCCTTACGGACAAGAAGGGGTTGAAGCACTCCGTGCTCCTGAATCGACTCGCTAAGTTCACCCAGTTCCTTCTCATTGAAATGAGTACGAGGTTGATTAGGGTTCGGATGAATCTCCTGAATCGGAATCATTGTATTGTCTGTTGTATGCCCTGTTTCATACTGGGCTTCACTTACAAGAGCAGACAACCCTTTACCCTAAGTCCTGACTTCTTCTTTGCGCTAGGCACGACCGATCACCTCATCTGCAAGAGAAAGATACGCAATTGCGCCCTTGTTGCTCGGAGCGTATTCGATTACTGGCATTCCAAATGACGGTGCTTCAGAAATCTTGACCGTTCTAGGAACCAGCGTGTCAAACACCTTGTCACCAAAGTATGCTCGCACCTCATCAACAACCTGGTTTGCAAGCGAAGTACGGGAGTCATACATCGTCATGAGCACGCCAAACACTTCAAGCGAGCGATTGATGCGCTCTTTGACCATTCTCATCGACTCAAGTAGCTTCGTAACACCTCAAGTGCATAGTATCACACTGAATCGGTATCAGTACGCTATCCGCTGCCGCCAAAGCGTTGATAGTCAACAATCCGAGAGACGGCGGACAATCGATAAAGATGTAATCGAATTCATTTTGAACCGGAGCGAGCAACTCTTTCAATCGTGTTTCACGTGCCATTGCAGAAACAAGCTCAATTTCGGCGCTGCCAAGCTGAATCGTTGCAGGAATTACAAATACACGCTCGCAATCCGTATCATGAATGAGGTCTTCTGCAGATACGTTATGGATAAGCGCATCATACACACATTGCTCGAGCTCTTCTTTTCTATACCGAAGCCGCTCGTGCTGTTTCCCTGTGGATCAAAATCAACCAATAGGACCTTTTGCCCTTTGAGCTAAGCGCAGCTGACAGATTGACTGCGTGGTACTTTTCCCAACGCCACCTTTTTGATTGATGATTGAAATGATCCTTGTCTTCGAGCTCGATCCCGCGGACGTCCTTGAACCCCATTTGACCTCCTACTGCAGTTAAAGAATGATATTGGTCGGTCGAAGCGTTTTCACGTGAACATTTAACTTGTTCATTCATTATGTTTCAGCTTGATTGGACATGCAAGACGCTAACCTTATGAATTTGACTAGTATTGAGAATTCTCAAACAAATGTTAGAAAAGTTAACTTCCGAAGAGCATATCTAAACTGTCTAGTACTAAAACTGAGTCTATAAGTATATCCCGAATAATATGACTTCTATAACCACTCAGCATAAACCAACGCACATATACGGTGTCACGTGAAAACAGCTCTGCTGCACGCACACAAATCAATAAGGATGAAATATGAATGGACGTGCGCAATGGTTACTATAAAGATGATTACAAATCAAAATCCAGCAGCATCTAACAATTAATAGGCGATTACGCATCTATAGAGCTAATTACAGATCTGCCGAACAATTGATGGATATACGCATGTTATCTCAGATTATTTATATAACGACTCAATTCGACCTTTTGACAAACGACCTTATTTGAGTGAATTCATGAGATAGACGAATATGCAGCGATAAGATGACGCATTTTTAAACGAAAAAGCAATCTAACCAACAACCTTGAGGACAACATGCAATTCGGATTGCATGAAGCATGCCGAACTATTTCCATCACCTTTGCTACATCAGCGGCGAAACAAATCTACAACCGCAATCAATCGAAAAAGGGGCTAGGAGAATATGTGACAGCCTCTCAAAACGCAACAGCGTAATACAAACCAAGTTTTCACGTGAAACAGACCGATGATAATCAATCATCAATGATCTAACGCAACATCATAAAGAAGCTAGCCAACTAGAGAACATGTAAGATCAGGAAGCGCTTGAAATAATAAGAGGCCAATCCGAATGATTGACCTCTGTGAAGATTACTTTGAAATAGGATGTTTCTTAGCCATCCCAACAGCCCGAGGGAGCTTCATTGATGGCTTGTGAGATTTCTTGAATACAAAGATTGCTCGCGCGCCACGTTTCACAGGAAGAGAAAGATCGTAACGCAGGGGAGCATCGAACCCACAAACCTGAGCCGCATAGGTCCCATCAGATACTTCGTCAGCGGCAGGGACACCCTTCGAAACTATAAGCAGACCGTTTTTCTTCAGAAGTGGTGAAGCATACTCAACGAGGGTAGATAGATGCGCAACAGCTCGTGCTACAACAACGGAAAACTCACCACGATGAGAAAGAGCGTAGGATTCAACACGTTCATGAACAGCTTCGACTCGCTCTACACCCAACTGTGAGGC
>ENA-OQEN01000304-OQEN01000304.1-human-gut-metagenome-genome-assembly--contig:-NODE-304-length-21565-cov-2.459558_pt1 | contig 21565 bp, 30 predicted proteins | sample MGYA00242791_ERZ504627 | MGnify/ENA primary metagenome ERZ504627 (study PRJEB26092, sample SAMD00036316) | human gut metagenome | host: Homo sapiens | study: EMG produced TPA metagenomics assembly of... | reverse complement strand
TTGGAGCTACATGATTTTTTCGGTGGGAGACGGCGTTTCGCCGAACGTGAAACGATGGGGCTAGGCCCCGTATTGCAGGCAGGCACATAAATAACAAAGCAATCAAAGCCCGAGCCCCTGAAAGGAGCGTTTACCTTGCCGGAAAAGCGAGATTATTATGAAGTCCTTGGCGTCAGCAAGAGTGCGTCGGAGGATGAAATCAAAAAAGCATACCGCCAATTGGCAAAAAAATACCATCCGGATTTGAATCCGGCGATAAAGCGGCCGAAGCAAAATTTAAAGAGGCAAATGAAGCCTATGAGGTGCTTTCCGACAGCGAGAAAAAGGCGCGTTATGACCAGTTCGGCCATGCAGGCGTAGATCCGAATTATGGCGCGGGCGGCCCTGGTGGGGCAGGTGGATTTGATTTTGACTTTGGCGATATTTTCAGCAGCTTCTTCGGAGGCTCCGGCTTTGGAGGCTTTGGCACAGGCCGGTCGAATCCAAACGCGCCGCAGCGCGGCAGCGATAATTCGACGAGCATCACCATCTCCTTTGAGGAGGCCGCAAAGGGCTGCAAACGCACGATTGAAACAATGCGTGTGGAGGCCTGCGATGCATGCTCAGGCTCCGGCGCCGCGAAAGGCTCCGCCCCCCAGACCTGCCCGGAATGTAATGGCCGCGGCCAGGTCAGCTCCCAGCAGCGCACGCCGTTCGGCGTGATCTCCACCTCCAAGGTTTGCCCGCGCTGCAATGGCAAAGGAACCGTCATTCAAAAGCCTTGCTCCAAATGCCGCGGCAGCGGCCATATCCGGAAGGCGCATAAAGTGGAAGTAAGCATCCCTGCGGGCATCGACGACCGGCAGATCGTCAATATCCGCGGCCAGGGCAACGCCGGCCTCAATGGCGGCCCGTCGGGCGATTTGCGTGTGGCAGTCAATGTCCGGCCCCATCCGTTTTTTGAGCGTGATGGATACGACGTATGGTGCGATGTCAACGTATCATTTGCGCAAGCTGCGCTCGGTGCGGAGCTACAGGTGCCTACCTTGGACGGCAAGGTCAAATATGAGATGCCTAAGGGCACGCAGCCGGGTACTGTTTTCAAGCTGCGCGGAAAAGGTATCCAAAATCTCAATGGCCGCGGCCGGGGCGATCAGCTTGTGCGCATCCTCGTGCAGGTGCCGACGGAGCTCAACGCGCGACAGAGAGAGCTGCTGCAAGAATTCGAGGCGGCTTCCGGAGGACGGCCAGTCGGCGGGGCAGACCCGCAGGAAGACCGTTCCGAGAGCCATAAGAGCTTTTTTGACAAGCTGAAGGATAATATTAATAAGGAAAAGGATAAATGATGTGATTCACACAGCCCCGCGCGCTGATCCGTTTTTTCCGGAAAGGCGGGCGGGGTTTTTCCTTTTCTCTCCAAAGTTTGATAGAGGAGGAGGCCTTTATGCAATTGTTTGCCTGCCCGGTATGCATGTGCCCGCTTAAAAAGGAGGAAACGTTATCTATGCCCGCATGGGCACAGCTTCGATCTTGCAAAAGAGGGGTATGTGCATCTGCTGCCCGCCAACCGGATGCATGCAAAGCTTCCCGGCGATGGAAAGGAGATGCTGGCGGCACGCCGCCGGATTTTTGATGCGGGCCATTATGAGCCGTTCAGCGATTGCTTGAATGCGCTTGTTTTGGAGTTGACGGATCAGGCGGAAAAGCCGGTGATTTTGGATGCGGGCTGCGGCGAGGGCTATTACACGGGCAGGCTGCTGTGTGCCCTGCATGAACGCGGTGTTGACGCGTGGGCTGCGGGCTTCGATATCTCCAAAGTCGCCGTGCGCATGGCGGCAAAGCGCTATCCCAGCTTGGAGCTTGCGGTCGGGAGCGCTTATCACATGCCGGTTGCCGATCGGTCGGTCGATTGCCTCACCAGTGTTTTTGCACCGATTGTTCCGGGGGAATTTGCGCGTGTCACAAAGCCAGGCGGCGTTTTGATTTTAGCGGTGGCCGCTCCCCGCCATCTTTTCCAGCTGAAAGAGGCGGTGTACGCGCAGCCCTATGAGAATGAAACAAAAGATACGGCGTACGCCGGATTTACCTTTCTCAAGCGTGTTCCGGTGCGCGGAGAGATTACATTGAAAAACGGGAACGCAGTGCGCGATTTATTCACCATGACGCCGTATCACTGGAAAACATCCGTGGAAGACCGGGAAAAGTTGGAGGCCCTGACAGGGCTGACAACGGAAATTGGCTTTGACTTTGTGTGCTACCGGCGGCAAGAAGGCTGACTGACGGGTTAACCCGACCAGAATTTTCGGTCCAGGCTTCTGTATTGCACTGCTTCCGCGATGTGTTCCTGCTCGATTTCCTCTTTTTCTTCCATATCTGCAATTGTGCGTGCTACGCGCAGAACCTTGTCATAGGCGCGCGCCGAAAGGCCGAGTTGTTCAAACGCTTTTTTCAGTAGGAAGCTGGCGTCGTCCGTGAGGCGGCAAAACTGCCGCGTCTGTGCGGAGGACATATGGGCGTTGCAGGAAATGCCCGTTCCCTCCAGCCGCCTTTCCTGCACAGCCCGTGTTTTTGCAACGCGCGCCCGGATGGCGGCGGAAGGCTCGGCCTTTGCCGTGTCGGAAAGCTGCTGAAAATCGACGGGCGGCACTTCAATATGGAGATCCAGGCGATCAAGCAACGGCCGGATACCCGCGAAAGATAACGCGCCGGGCCCCAGGCGGGCAGGTGCAGCGCCGGGTTGGATGGCTGAAATAGCCACAGGGGCAGGGATTCATCGCACACACGAGCATCACGCGGCAGGGGTAGGAAAACGAGCCAGCCACACGGGAAATCGTGACCGTTCCATCCTCGACCGGCTGGCGTAATGCCTCCATTGCCGCACGGGTGAATTCCGGCAGCTCATCAAGAAAGAGCACACCGTTGTGCGCGAGCGATATTTCCCCTGGGTGCGGCACGGCACCCCCGCCCGAGAGGCCTGCGGAAGAAACCGTGTGGTGCGGCGAGCGGAAAGGACGCGCCCGGATCAGGGAGATGCCCGCCGGGAGGGCTCCCGCTACAGAATAAAGCTTGGTGGTTTCCAGCGATTCCATTTCGTTCATATCGGGCAGGATGGAAGAAATTCTTTTGGCGAGCATGCTTTTGCCGGAGCCGGGCGGACCGATCATCAGCACATTATGCCCGCCGCTGCTGCAACCTCTAGCGCCCGCTTCGCACCGGCTGCCCTTTGACATCGGCAAAATCCGGCAGCCCGGGAGGAGCATCATAGGCCTGAAATTGGAGTGGCGTGACGGGAGTGATCTGCTCCTGATTGCGCAGATGGGAGATTAACTGGGAAACATGCGATACAGGATAGACGCAAATGCCGCTGACCGCAGCGCCCTCCGCCGCATTGCCCTCGGGGATGAACACGCGCCGCAGTCCTCTCTGTTTTGCCTCCAAAAGCATGGGCAGCACGCCTGTCACCCGGCGGACGCCACCGCCCAGCGAAAGCTCGCCTAAAAATGCGGAATCAGAAAGCTCTGTGGTGATCTGCCTGCTCGCGCTGAGCAGGGCGATGAGGATTGGCAGATCATAAAGCGGCCCTTCCTTGCGAATATCTGCGGGCGCGAGATTGACCGTAATCCGGGATACCGGAAAATCCATCCCGCAATTTTTGATGGAAGAGCGAACTCGCTCGCGTGATTCGCTGACCGCCGTATCCGGCAGGCCCACAATATCGAAGCGCGGCAGTCCGCCGGAAAGGTCGCATTCGGTTTCTACCAAAAGGTTTCCATGCCGAAAAGGCCAAGGCTGTATACGGATGTAAACATATGGCTTCCCCCAATTTTGGAAAGAATAATGTAAAAATAAGTATTAAAATACATTTATACATCATTATACATGAATTATGGAAGAAAAACAATCCCGCTATCAAGCCGCTTCGCGTTGACAGAAAACCGCATAAGGGGTAAAATAAAACCATCTATAAGCCGGTAGGCAAAGCAGTGGAGAGCTCCTTTTGGTTGGGGGCCATGCTGCTTGGGCGTTTCCTGACGCCGGAGCCCTATGGCTTATCAAAGCAAAAAATATTGGATAGAAAAGCGGGCTGCTTTTTGACGTTCTTTAGATGTGGCTTGGCCGCTCTGCATAGGACAGGCGAAAAGGCGCCGGATTGTTTAGGAAAGGATGGACATTGGCATGAATGACATCAATGCTCTCTATACGCTCTGGAGGGAAAAGGCAGTGCTGGATCCTGATTTGAAGGCGGAGCTGGACGCGGTTGCAGGGCAGGAGGACGAGGTGCTGGATCGGTTTTATCGCAATCTTGCCTTTGGTACGGCAGGGCTGCGCGGCGTGATCGGCGCCGGCACAAACCGTATGAACCTCTACACGGTTAACCAGGCGACGCAAGCTGGCGGATTTTTTAAATGCCCGGTATGCTGCGCCGCAGGTTGCAATCGCATATGATTCAAGGATTAAATCTGACCTCTTTGCGCGTGAGGCTGCCGGTGTACTCGCGGCGAATGGCATTGTAGTGCATTTTTTCCGGGAGCTCGTGCCTACGCCAATGCTCTCTTTTGCAGTGCGCAGGCTGCGCTGCCAATCCGGCATTATTATTACAGCAAGCCACAATCCTGCAAAATACAACGGCTATAAGTGCTATGACCCGGAGTTACCAGATGACGGACGAGGCGGCGGAGGAAACTTACCGCTGCATCCAAAAGGTTGATCTCTTCGAGGGCGTTAAGCGGATGGATTTTGACGAAGCATGCAGGATGGCAGAATCCGTTTCATTGAAGATAGCCTGATCGAGGAATTTTATACGCGGGTGCTTTCCCAGCGTGTCAATCCGGAAGTTTGTGCAAACGCGGGCCTGAAAGTGATCTATACCCCGCTCAACGGCACAGGCAACAAGCCGGTGCGCGAAGTGCTGCACCGTGCGGGCATTGCCGATGTGAAGGTTGTGCCACAGCAGGAGCATCCTGACGGCAATTTCCCCACCTGCCCGTTTCCGAACCCGGAGATCCGGCAGGCGTTTGAGTGCGCACTGGAGATGGCAAAAGCGCATCCAGCGGATCTGCTGCTCGCCACCGATCCGGATTGCGACCGCGTTGGGATCGCTGTGCGCGACGGCGAGGAATATCGGCTGATGTCCGGTAATGAAGTGGGCGCTCTGCTGGCGGATTATTTGCTCTCTCAGCGTAAGGCAAAGGGGATGCTGCCGAAAAAACCAGTCGTCGTCAAAACGATTGTGACCACTCAGCTGGTAGCAGCCATTGCCGATCAATACGGCGCACAAACGGTCGATCTGCTCACGGGCTTTAAATATATTGGCGAGCTAGTCACCAAGCTGGAAAAGAAGGGCGAGGCGGATCGATTCATCATCGGTATGGAGGAGAGCTATGGCTACCTCTCCGGTACGCATGCGCGCGATAAGGATGCGGTGGTGGCCTCCCTGCTGATTTGCGAGATGGCCTCCTACTATAAGCAGCAGGGGAAAACGCTCCTGCAAGTGATGGATGCGTTATATGAGGCACACGGTATGTATTTGAGCAGCCTGCTCAATTTTGGATTTGAAGGCGCGGAAGGCATGGAGAAAATGGAAGGCATGATGCGCGCCCTTCGGGCGCAGCCGCCCAAGGAGATCGGCGGGATGCCGGTTGCCCTGCTCTATGATTACCAAGCGCGCGTGGTAACGGATATGATAAGCGGCGTGCAGCGGGAGATTACCCTGCCAGAATCGAATGTGTTATCTTATAAATTGCCGGGTGGTAGCGGCGTGATTGTGCGCCCGAGCGGCACGGAGCCCAAAATTAAGGTGTATATTACCGCGCGGGAGAAAACACGGGAAAAAGCACAACGGCTAACAGACGCCCTTGCAGCGGATATGAAGCGATATATGAATATTGAGGCTGATGATGGGCCCGGTTCTGAAGGTTCAGAAAGGATGCTTGCGTTATGTCAAATAAATTCGTGCGGGTTGTTGCGATTGTTTTGGCCGTCCTGATGGCAGGCGGCGTATTTGCGGCTGTGTTGCAGGTGTTTGCTGTGTCGCCGGAGGCGGCTGCGTGGCGGCCACGGGGCAGCGCTCCTACTGGCCGGTAATTGTAGCGCTGATTGCAGCTGTTGTGCTGATTGTACTTTGCATCATCATCCAAAGGTGTCGAAGAAAAAATAAATGCTCCGCCGAGAATGCTTATCAGGTAGTGAAAGGGACGCTGCAAAATGCAAAGCATTTTGCAGCGTCCCTTTTTAAAAAGCCATTTTTGCCTCATGGAGGTAAATTTCGGGCTGAAATTGTTGGCGGATATATGCTGACAGGGCCGTCAATCCGCCTGAAATCACGCCTTTTTATCGTTTGCTTTTGCGAAAAGGCGCCTCTCCTTTTGGATTCTTGCTTTTGAAACAATCCAAAAAGAGCTTTACAACGAGAAAAAGGATGGTATCCTACAAGTGAAACAAATGTTATCCAAGAGGTGCGGTATTTGGAGGAGCGTGTGATTCTCCATTGTGACCTGAATCATTTTTATGCTTTGGTAGAGCTCTTGAGTAGGCCGGCGCTACGGCACGTGCCGCTGGCGGTGTGCGGCAGTGCACAGAAAGGCTGGAGGGCTTGATGGGAAATATCGAACAAAAATATGGGCGGGGCATGCTGACGTGAGCCTCCTTTCTATAGCAAAAATCAGTCTTTTTCATTGCCGTGCGTAATGAAGGCCGTATCAGTTGAGGCTAAAGACACAATAGGTGTAGAGAAGTCCAAAAAAAGACACATCCTGTCGTGCTTGAAAAATCCTTCACCCTTTTTAGCGGAAGATAGCAAAAATATACAAAATTTTTGATTGACAAAACCGCATTTTCCGCGTATCATAAGAGGGTATCCATTGAACCCTTGTGAGGTGGGCTGTTCTATGCCAGATCCCGCATTTAACGCAAAGCTCGAGCAGATGGCGGACGAAATGTTGGCCGTCCGGGCGTGCAGCGGGGATAGTGGCGCAATGGCTCTTTTGACCGCGCGGATGGTGCCGCTTGTAAAAACGCTTGCTGCAAAATATGGTGGCGGCGCAATGGAGCCGGAAGATTTGCACAAGAAGGCATGTTGGGCTTTCTGGCCGCGGTTCACGGCTATGATGAGAAAAGCGGCGTTCCGTTTCGCTCCTATGCTGGCGTGTGCATTGCAAATCGTATTCGGTCTGCTGTGCGCGCAGGGGCTAGGCTAAAGAATATCCCGCTCAATTCTTACATTTCGCTCAATGACGACAGTATTGCATTGCCGCAGACTCAGCCCAATCCCGAGGATCTTGTGATCGCGCGTGATGAGGCCGTCCGGTTTGACGCCATCATGGCCAGCAGGCTGTCTCATTATGAGCGCAGCGTCATTCAGTTATATCTCGGCGGCCGCAGCTATGAGGATATCGCAGCGCGGCTGGGATCTACCGCTAAGTCGGTGGACAACGCATTGCAGAGGGTAAGGCGCAAGCTGAGGTTTATGGCAGAAGGCTGATCGATGGGGACAAGGGTGCTGCGCACCCGTTTCATAACTTCATACGCCCGGTATCTTAGTAATAGCGCGTTGTTTCATCCAACGGCGGCGGTGCGATTCCGCCCGAGGGCAAAATACTTTTTTCAAGCGAGGTAAAAAACATGTACGAAGACAAGACTCTCATCTGCAAAGAGTGTGGCGAGGAATTCGTTTTCACTGCCGGCGAGCAGGAGTTTTATGAAGCGAAGGGCTTTGTAAACGAGCCCCAGCGCTGCAAAGCTTGCCGCGACGCCCGTAAGAATGCAGCCAGGCCCGAGCGTGAAATGTTCATTGCTACCTGTGCATCTTGCGGCGGCGAAGCAAAGGTTCCGTTCCGCCCGCGCGAGGATCGCCCGGTGTATTGCAGCGAGTGCTTCGCAAAGCAGAAGGAAGAGCAGGCATAAATCAGAGAAGTTTCTGACTTTTTGCAATAATTTATGCGGCAAAAAAGCGCTCCGAGGCAGCTCGGGGCGCTTTTTTCATTTGCTTAAAAAGGGAGATGCGCCATCGTGCTAGAGATTGTTTTTAGCGATAGTGCATGCGGTAGCCTGAAAATGGCACAGCATTATGGACAGGGGGTCTATCCGGGCGGTTGCATCGGTGTTATCATCAGCCGATCAGACGGTAGAAAACCATCTAAAAGAGAAAAGCGGGCCGCACAGCGGGAAGCGGAGGAAGCTGAGCGGCTTGCGTGGGAAAGCGGCGCCCCAATGGGCGGCAACACGGCGGACGTCTACGGCTTCGGCTGATGCTGAGCATAGGGGATATTTCAGAAGATGCGCCCGGGATGCGGCGGCGGCAGGCATTAGAGCAGCTATATGGCGTTTTCCCCAGGGGCACAGGCCAAATAGCGGCTCAGGAGCTGCTGCTGCGGGCCAACAGTGATTGGAGTGAGGTTCAAAAGCGGGCGGCGGCAGGCGAAGCGATCCGCATTTGGTACAGCAATCAACCGGATGAGCTTTGCGGGTTTTATTGGATGATGGCGCGGCTGACCCAGTGGGGGGACTACCAAGGGCCTGTATACGCCGTTCAACTCCCGGGATGGGAAAGCGATGGGAAAGGGAACACTAGGAGGATGCTCAGTTGGGGGGAGATAGGCCCTGGCGAATGGTATCGTTATCCGGCTTTGCAAAAGCTTGTGCCCCCCGCACTCTGCCAAAGCTGTGCAGACGATTGGCGAATTCTCCAGGAAGAGAATGCACCCCTGCGCGCCATGCTGAATGGAAGGTTAACCAGTGTGCCGGAAACGCTTTATGATGCGTTTATCCGGCGCGAGATTTCGGCTCAAGCCGGTGCCTTCCAGGAGGAGCGGCTGATTGGGCGGATGATTGAAAAATATAAGCTTGGCATCGGGGATGCTTGGATTGCGCTAAGGATTGAGGAGATGATTCGCTCCGGAGAGCTGGAGGCCTTGACGGAGCCGGAAGAGGATATGCCGCTTTATCACCGCTTTTTAAAGAAGCACGGTGAGCGATAGATGCGTGGAACTTAATCATGCTGTTTTTGTACTCAATATGAAAACAGGAAAAGAAAAAACCTTCGGCTAACCAGCCGAAGTTTTATGATGATTTCTTCTGTGCGATGGTTTCTATTTTTTCGCCTGATACATCACAGTCGGATTGTTGTGCTTCTCCGTATCCGTATCGTTCCAAATCATATCCGCAACAGGCGCCCACTTTTCTGCAAAGGGCTTTGTTTTGGCGATCAGGTCATCCACACTCTCCGGTGCGAGCATTTCGGTGGAGTGCGCGCCGGAGCGCTCAACGGCCTGCTTGATCTTTTCCGGGTTGTCAAGCACAGGGCAGGGGCGGAGGTGGTTTTCATTCCACGGCTGGCCCTTGTAATATTCCATAAACAGGGGGGATTGCAAAGCCTCAATCAGGGAGCAATCCTTGATGTTAACATTGGAATAGTGAACAAACGCACAAGGCTCCACATCACCGTTTGCATTGATGTGCAGATAGTGGCGGCCACCCGCGATACAGCCCTGCACATATTCTCCGTCGTTCCAGAAATCAAGCGCGAAGAGCGGCTGCTCTTTGCGTGCCTGACGGATTAGCTCATAGCTTTTTTGCGCTGGTCGGCGTTGGCAATCAGCTCCGGCACAGCGTCCTTGCCGACGGGCATATAGGTGAAGTACCAAGCAAAAAGCGCCCCTTTATTGACCAGGAAGTCGATGTATTCCTTCGAGCAGACCTCTTCCACATTCTTGGAATGGTAGCACGCGGAGTAACCAAACGGAAGGCCGGCCGCCTTCATTTTTTCCATTGCAGCGAGTACTTTTTGATAGGTACCGTCGCCACGACGCATATCGGTCGCATCCTCATAGCCCTCAATGCTGAAGGCCAGCGCAAAGTTACCCACACGCTTAATTTCCTGCACAAAAGCATCGTCAACCAGCGTGCCGTTCGTGAAGGCAAAAAACGCACAGTCCGGATTCTCCTCACACAGGCGGATGATATCCTTTTTGCATACCAGAGCTCGCCGCCGGAGAAAATATACATAAAGGTGCCTACCGCCTTGCCCTCCTTGACAACACGGGAAAGAGTTTCAAAGCCGAGTGTGGATTCTTTTCCATATTCCGCAGCCCAGCAGCCCTTGCAGTGCAGGTTGCAGGCGGCCGTGGGATCGATCAGGATTGCCCATGGGATATTGCAGTGGTATTTTTCAATCGCCTGCGTGCGCAGCGAGTAGCTGTTGAGCGCAATGTTCATGAAAACAGGGACGAATTTGTCGAGCACGCCGGAATCCACGTCAAACAGGATCCGTTTGATAAAGCGCGTCCAGTTGTTGTTGGGATCATCGAGCACCTTATGCAGGTTTTCATATGTAACGCGGTTTACCTTTTTGATGTCGGCCTTCTCGAACAGGTTCAGGAGATTCATCAGGTTTTTGTCCGGGTCCTTCCGGGCATAATTAAGTGCTTGCCGGATGGCAAACGAGGACACCGTCTCCTTGATGGACTTCATTGATTAACTCCTCCTACTAGAAACGCACACATTCCTATTTTTTCGAATATAGTTCAGTATACTTGATTTATAAGAAAGTGTCAATTGGAGCTCCCTAATTTTACATCCTATTCAAAATTGAGGGAACCTATGATGAGAAAAGGTGCTTTTTGCGCAAAGAGGCGGCTGAAAAATGCGAGGCTTTTTGCAGCCGCTCCTTCAATGAGACGTTTTGCCTCCATGAGGTGCCTCTCAGGCACAGGCGCACAGACATATCTGAGACTATGCGGACAGATTTCAGTTGCGAGGCATGCGGTTATCCAGGCAGGAAGGCGCGCAGCACAGCCCTCATCAGCCGCAGCAAGATGGTGTAGACGGCCGGGCACATGATTTCCGATGTGCCGTATCGGGCACATCCTCCGTGCCGCCCACCACGCTCACGCCAAAGGTGCGTGTTTTCGGCAGGCATACCGTACCGCAATGGTAATAATCGATGATAACGGGCGCATAAAGCCGCTTTGCATTCGATATTGCCCCATCCATTGGTATCTCCATGCTTTCACCTGGCTCCAAAATTTCCGTTTGGTCAAAGGCGAAGTGGAGCTGGGCGCCATAGCAGGTAATCTCCCGCAGCCGCAGGCCGTATTTCTTTGATAGGTTGGTGATGATGAGTGTGGTGTCTTCTTGTGTAAGATAGCAGGAGCGGCTGTAGTTAAACTGAATGTGAAGGTCGTCCGCCGGATTGTGGGAGAGCTCAAACTGTGGATAGCCGAATTGGAGCGGACGTTTTCCAGCTCATCCGTGAGTAGAAGCTTGAGGTATAGGGATTTGCTATAGTCATCCCAGTAGCTCATGCCGTGAAATTGTCCTTCGATAAACCAGGTGTTTTCCGGCAAAAAAGCGCAGGAAGCATCTACTTCCATGGAGGGGGAGACGTGATTATGGGAAGGGTTGCTGCAAACGGTTGCCTTTGGCTGATAGTTGTTTGGAAAGCGCTCCCCCACCTCGCGCAATAGGCGCCGGAGGTATACTGCGTATCGATGATGAAATCGGAATTGCTTTGGCTGCCAGTGGCTAGGCCGTTCCCAGTGCTGGCCATGATGGATACGTTGACGCCATATTCGTTGCGCGCGCGGCGCAGGCTCTCGCCCATTTGAGGCATCACTTGGAAGTGAGATTCATCGAGCTTCTCAATCAGCGCGGCGTTTTCTACTGGATCGAGATAGCGGTCGCGCAGCACACGGTAGTCCGCTTCTGGGAGCAGATCCCACACGCTGCCACAATAACGCAGAATCGGCCAAAGCCCCTCCAAATGAGCGCCCGGGCCGGTTCGTCCAGCATGTCGAGCGGGATGAGGTCAAATAGCCAGTCAAAATCGTTTTCCATCACAAAGCCGGCCTGCACCATCTGCATGAGGGTGTGCTCATCAAAGGATATTCCCTCATTATAGAGCAAGTCCGCAACAATAGAGGAGCCGCACAGAGCGGGAACATTCAAAACGGCATTGTTGACATCTTGCTTATACCCATAATAAAAGAGATAGAAGCCAACGAGCTGCCCACCATGGCTGATGCTGTGAAGATTGACTTTTTGGTGACCGGTGAGCGCCTTGACCTGCTGAATGAAATCGTCGAGCCGTTTGGCTGCGTCTACCTGCCGAGCCGCCAATCTACAGTGAAGGTGAAAACATGATCCTCCCCACAATGTCCGCAATCGTCTGGCTGATTTGCGCCTCTGCGATATACTGCTCCTGCCGCGGGCTTTTAGGGTGCTCATACGGGCGTCCTCCGCGCGGTCGGGATAGACAGAAACTGGGTAAACGGAACTGCCGTCCGGATTCATGCGCAGCGTTTCAAACCGTTCTGCACAGGCTTTACTCAATCCTTTCACCAACGTGTTCCAATTGCCTGAAAAGGCCTTTCCAATCCCTTTTGCGAGTTGTGGCACATATTTGAGTAGGACGGGGAGTGTATTCTCCGCCGTCAGGTTCCAAATTTGCTCTTCCTGCGGTGTGCCGTAATGGAGGTAGAGCGATGACGATGTGTAACCGGGAACGACGATGACAGGATCGTTCCCACATGCGCAGCGGTCTGTGGCGAACGCTGCTGCGGGAAAGGCGGTTAGAAGAATACAGACCGCCACAAGGATACAAAAAATTTTTTTGCTTGCATGAACAACCTCTCCCCTCTTAAAAAAACCGGATTCCAATAGGCTGCCCCACCCGCGGCCCTGCTTCGGGCAGGCTGCGAGTGGGGCGCGCTTTGTTATACCTGATAGATGACGAAGCTTTCTCCCTCCATTTGCAGCGTGCAGCCGGAGGCGTCCACTTTTCCACCCAGGGAATACAGAATATCCCCCACAGGATGCGGGAGTGTAGCTTCACATGCCCGCGCAGCGGGGTTGACGGCGACGATCAGCTTTTGCCCGCTGCCTTCTCGCTCATAGACGAGCGGATAGGTATTCTCCTGCGCGAATAAGATACGGAAATCCGCCGTATTGCCCAGCGCGGGATTCTCCTTTCTCAGTGCGATGATCTCTTTGACGAAATTCAGGATGGAGTTCGGATCCTGTTCCTCTTGGGCGACGTTGGGCCGGTTTTCATCCGGGTCAAGGGGCAGATACAGATCATCTTTCTCCGCTGTGGAAAAGCCGGCGTTTTTGCCGGTATCCCATTGCATCGGGGTGCGCGCTCCGGTGCGGAACATGCTGCCCTCCACCGGATACAGGTCGTTAATCTGCCGCATGCCAATTTCATCGCCATAGTATAAAAACGGGATACCCGGCATCGTGTAAATAAAGGCATAGGCGAGCTTGATATCCAGATCACGAATGCTCTTTGGGCGGCGGAAAATATCATGGTTGCCCGTGATTAGGCAGATATAGCCCTTGCCTTTTGTTTTGGCGAGAAAATCCGTGTATTCTTCCGCAAACACCTTGGGGTCGCCCTTGCCGCGTGGATCAAAGAAGGGAGTTGCATCGAGATCCTCCGGATCGCCGAAGTCGAAAAGCTTGGAAAAGCCTTGCGCGTTCATCTGCAAATAAAAATCCATATTGAAGCCCGCCGGTATGGATTCAGACGGCACACCCCATTCGGAGACAAATGCGGCCTCCGGGAATTCGCGGTAAATATCCGGGAAGATTTTCTGCCAGACCTTGATTGTCTCCGGGCGGCCGGGGCCGTCATCCTTAACAAGGGAGAAGGCCATATCTACACGGAAGCCATCCACCCCCTTTTGCAACCAAAAGCGATGATATCTTTCACTCCCTCAATCGTTTTCTGCACGGCAGGTGCGCCTGCGGGCGTCTGCCATGGCTGCGTGACCTTTGCAAAGCCGTAATTCAAAGAGGGTTGGATGGGATAGAAGTTATAGTGATACAACCCCTCCTTGTACCGCGGGCTTTATTCAGGCCGAAAACGATTTTTGTGTCGGGCGTCGTCCAGATATAACGGTCAGAGTATTCGTTTGGCTCCTTCTGGCTGGATTTGAGGAACCACTCGTGCTCTTCCGAGGTATGGCCCGGCACCAAGTCAAGTAGAAGGTGCATCCCGCGGCGGTGCATTTCAGCGATGAGCTTTTCCATATCCGCCATTGTGCCATAGCGGGGCGCGATCTGTTTATAATCCTGCACATCGTAGCCTGCGTCGCCAAAAGGGGAGAGGTAGCACGGGTTCATCCAAATGGCATTGAAGCCGAGCCCCTGGATATAATCGAGCTTTTCCAGAATACCGGGCAGATCGCCGACCCCGTCTCCATTTGTATCCCGGAAAGACTGTGGATAGATTTCATAAAAAAGAGCCGTTTCAAGCCATTTCGGCAGGGTTGCCATAAACCTCATCCTTTCTGATTTGTACGGTAAGCAAAGCGGAATTGTCCGCTCTGCCCAAAAGTTACGCTTTCAGTATAATATTATCTGTTTAAAAAGTAAACCGAATTTTCTGTTTTTTTGCCTACCTTTTGTATTTCCACCAATACAACATCCACGCAGAAAGACGGAATGATCTGAGTCCCATCATTGGGACTTTGATTGCAGGATGGGGATGGAGGGCCCTTGCATTTTTTGGGACAAGCGTGTATACTTGGAGCTGTAATCGAACATTTGTTCTTATCGACGCCGAAAAGGCCTGTAAGCATTCGAGAAGAAACGGATTCGACATTTGACTGGGAATAAAATAGCCTTGAAAAGGCCGGAAGTCTATTTTCATTCCCACTTTGACAAAGAAAGGATGGCTCGTTTGATGACATTGTATGAATTGGGAGAGGAATATACCCAACAATCCGCTCAGATCCGGGCACAGATTTTAAAGCTGCGTCCGCAGTTGAAAACATTGCAGGGCGATGCATATCTCCAACTAAAAAATCGTATTTTAAAACTGTATGCGATTGCAGGAGAATGCCGGGAAACCGGCGAGTATTTGAAAAATTATTATAAGCAGTCGTAAACAAGCGCATACTGGAGAGTGTGCGAGCCTACGTGCGCTCAGTCAGATTGCAGACGGGAGACATGCGGTATATAGTGGGTGTGGAACTTTTCCGGTTGGAAAGCTCTAAATATCCAAAAGGAGTGGAAGCACATGTGTGGCATCATCGGTTTTATTGGTGGAGAGCAAGCGGCCCCTATTCTGTTGGGCGGGCTCAAAAAGCTGGAATACCGTGGCTATGATTCAGCAGGGATCGCCATCCTGGAGGATGGGAAGATCGAAATTGCAAAATCGAAGGGCAGGCTGGAAATTCTCTCTGATAAGATAGAGGGTGGGCGCAGCTTTTTTGGCACTGTTGGGATTGGGCACACCCGGTGGGCGACGCATGGCGAGCCGTCGGATGCGAATTCTCATCCGCACCGCAGCAGCTCTGGAAAATTTGCGATTGTACACAATGGGATTATCGAAAATTATGCGGCATTGAAGGCACAGTTGCAGGCGCAAGGCTGTATCTTCGCCTCTGAAACCGATACAGAGGTGATCGCACATCTGCTGGAGCAAAACGATACGGGTGATTTTCTGGAAACGATCCGGTTGACAGTTGCGCAATTGGAAGGTTCTTACGCGCTCGGCATCCTCAATGAGGAGCACCCGGATGAAATTGCCTGTGTGCGCTGTGCGAGCCCCTTGATTGTGGCGCTCAGTGACGGCGGGAATTTTATTGCATCGGATATTACGGCGGTACTGCCGTACACGCGCCGCATTTATCAATTGGATGATGGCGAGGTCGCCCTGCTGCATCGGATCATGTGTCCGTTTATGATGAACAGGGCCATCGGTTGAAAAAGAACTGAAAACGATCACTTGGAGCGTTGCGGCGGCGGAAAAAGGTGGCTACGAGCATTTTATGATGAAAGAGATCATGGAGCAGCCACAGGCCATCAGCGCTACTATTTCGCCCCGTATCGGCAACGATGGACGAATCATATTGGACGGCATCGCCCTGACGCAGGAGGAGCTTCAGGCCTTTAACCGCATCTTTATTCTCGCATGCGGCTCTGCCTACCATGTGGGCGTGGTGGGCAAGTATGTGATTGAACAGGCGGCCCGGATCCCTGTGGAGGTGGATATCGCCTCCGAATTTCGCTACCGGATGCCGCTTGTTGATGAGCGCTCTCTTGTGCTGATTATCAGCCAGAGTGGGGAAACAGCGGATACGCTCGCCGCCCTGCGCGAGGCAAAATCGCACGGTGCTCGGGTGATTTCGATCGTCAATGTGGTTGGCAGCACGATCGCAAGAGAGAGCGACGATGTGCTCTACACCTGGGCTGGGCCGAAATTTCCGTTGCCACAACCAAAGCTTATAGCACTCAACTGACGCTGATTTACCTGCTGGCCCTCTATATTGCAGATGCGCTCGGTAGGATCGATACGCTAACGCTTCGCCATGCGCTCAATGAGCTGATCGCACTGCCGGAAAAAATCCAGCGGGTGCTCGAACAGGCTCCGGCGATTGAGCAATTCGCTCAGCGGCTCTGCTACCTGGACCATGCCTATTTCATTGGCCGCAATCTTGATTATGCGGTGGCGCTGGAAGCTTCCCTGAAGCTCAAAGAGATCAGCTATATCCATTCGGAGGCGTATGCCGCGGGCGAGCTCAAGCATGGCACGATCTCTCTGATCGAGCCGGGCACCTTCGTTGCTGCCCTTGCCTGCTGCGAACGGCTTTTTGATAAAACCGTGAGCAACATCCGTGAGGTCAAAGCACGCGGTGCGCAGGTGCTCTGTGTGACACAGGAGGGAAATGAGGCCGCTATCGGGCCGGCAGACCATGTTTTTTATGTGCCCCGGACCAATCCACTGTTTATGCCCTCCATTGAGGTGGTGCCTATGCAGCTGCTGGGCTACTATGCTGCGAAAGCGCGCGGCTGTGATATTGATAAGCCGAGAAACCTTGCAAAAAGCGTCACAGTGGAATAAAATAGGAGCATATTAAAAAACAAAGGGGTTCAAAGCCAATGGATATGAGTGCACTCAAGCCCAACGAAAAGAAAAGTTTGGAGATCGAAACGAGCGGAGGGACCTATCAGCGCTATCCGGTCAAAACCCATGTAGTCATGGCGGGCGATAGCCTAACAGAGATCATGGATCGGTATGTCAAGCCCTACCTGGAGCAGGAGGATATGATTTTTATCAGTGAGAAGATCATGCTATTAGTCAGGGGCGCGCTTTCGATATTGATGAAATTAAGGTGTCGCCGCTTGCAAACTTCCTGTGCAAATTCGTCTATAAATCACCCTATGGCATCGGCTTGGCAGCCCGTGGACGATGGAACTTGCCATCCGTGATATCGGCGTTCCCAAGATTTTGCTCGCCGCTTTTTGCTCTGCTGTCACAAAGCCGTTTGGCAAGCGCGGGGTGTTTTATAAAATTGTAGGGGATGCCGGCCGCGCGATCGACGGCCCGTGCGACTATACGCTCCCGCCCTATAACCACTATGCAAAGCTTGCGCCAAAGGACCCGGATAAGGTCGCGGCCATGCTGCGGGAATATACGGGTTGCAAGGCGGTTGTTGTTATGGATGCAAACGATATCGGCCGTGAAATCCTCGGAGTTTCCTCTCCAGAGGTGGATATTGAGCTGTGTAAGGAAATTTTTAAAGATAATCCGCTCGGCCAGGCATCTCAGCAAACGCCAATTGCGATTGTGCGTAAGGTTTCTTAGGCTCAAGCAAAACATGAATTCCTAATAATCCCATAAATATAAAATAATTTCCAACTCTCTTTATTTAAGAGGGTTGGATTTTTTGTTGCAAATTGACACATAATTAAACGATTTAGAAATATAAAATGCATATTTGATGCTTTTTGAAACTGGATTTGTTTTCTTTCTGGGCAGATGATATGCTGTGGGTGAACAGAATCTATCTTAGCTTCAGGGGTGATGGCTTGCCTGACCGCAAAGTTCGTGAGCTGAGAATCCGCGCAGGGAAAACGCAGAAGGAAATCGCGGACTATTTAAACATTTCCCGATCAACTTATACGTTGTATGAGAGTGCAAAGAGGCAAATGAGCAATGAAACGCTTTGCGCTTTAGCGGAGTATTATGGCGTCAGCACAGATTATCTGCTGGGCCGCACGGATATCTCCTCTCCGCCGGAGCTTTATACACCGCAGGAAATCGAGTTGATCCGTCAGTATCGCATGTTAGATGAGCGCGGGCGCGGAGTGTGGAGGGAGCTCTGCGTTTTGAGCAGGAGTGGTCCTACCGCCAAAAAAAATAAGGGTGTCTCCCACTTGCGGATTCGATTTATGGAGGCGTGTAATAAAACTTAGGGAAAGGATATCTATCTGGATACACTGACCCGCGAGGGCTGCAAGGCTCTGTGGAATGCCACGGAATATGATTTCCGAAATCCGACTGAAGAGCTGAAGTTGGGGTTGTCTGATGAGAAGGCAGAGGTTTGGTTTGAGGAAATACAGGCGCTTCAGGGCAGTCAAAATGTGCGGCTTGGCATTTTTGGCAAGAATGGAAGTGCCATCGGGGATATTGCTCCGCAAAAGATTGACCGCGTAAACCGCAAATGCTCTATTGGAATGGGAATTGCACGCGTCAAAGACCGTGCTCAGGGATTTGAGCAGCAAGCGGTCAAACTGATGCTGAAATACCGGTTTGAATTTTTGGGGATGGAGCGTATCTGTGCAAACACGCTTTCCATGAATGTGGGGGCGCCAAAGGCCCTTGAGAAATGCGGCTTTATCTTAGAGGGGAGAGAGCGGGAAGCTGTCTATTTAAATGGCCGAAAATATGATAGGCTGAATTACGCAATCCTGAAATCAGAATACATCGACCAGATGCAAGAATGGCAGAACGATTGGCTTTGATTGCAAACATAGAGGTAGGAGAAAACAATCCGGAAGGCGCCTTGGGATGCCTTCCGGATTGTTTTTATTACGAAATAACGCGGCGTAACCAAACAGAGCTTCTCAAACGCTGCGTGATAAAAGATGGACTTTTTGCTTTAGAAACGGCAATCTGCCGGCTGTTTTTTTCATAAGATTCAATTTTAGCTGTTGTAGATGCCCAAATATTCTTCGAGGCATTTTCCACTCGCTTTCATCTTTTTGCATCCTCTACGCCGACATACCGCCAGTGCCAAGCTCATAGGCCACTTTTGTGATAGATACCTTATCCTTGGGGTAGCGGAGGATGAAGCCATAGTCAGCGGCATGCGCTTGTAACCATTTAAATTCTTTTGTGTTTTCAAAGCTTTCCTTCGTGTTGACAATATCCATCGCAACGCCCATATTGTGCTCGCTCGCGCCGGGCGGGAGGATCCATTCCGCTGCAAGCAGCTCTGCTCTTGAGCGGCTGTGGCCTTCTTTCATGTAGGTGGATACTTTGTTTTCATAGTTGGATTTTTGCCTGGAGATCGAGCGCCATCCGGAATAGGGCGTTAACGTGCAGCATCTGCCTTTGCAGCGTTATACATTTCGACATAATGCGGTGTTACGCGCGCATCCAGGCGGGCGATCAATGCCCTTGACAGGTAGGTGAGCTCCGGCTGATAATTGTCTGGTAGGCGGTATTTGATGCTAACTAAAGTTAGGTACCATTTTTGAGAATCAATTTTTACAGTCACTGGCGTGATTCCATTTTCCTCGGCTGGAGCGGATGCCGTCTGGTTAGAAGAAGCCCCTTTTGGGGATGTGACGGGCGCTGTGGGCTGATTGGTTGAATCAGCTTTGCAAGGCCGGTGGCAGCTCTGTAGCAGAAGGCTTGCCGAGGATGAGGATATGCTGGGGGCAGGCATGCTGGGATTTTCAGCCGCCGGCTTGCGCAGGGCGAAATAACCAATCAGTAGCACGGCTAGGGACCCAATGAGGATGATGCCGAGAATCAGGCGCAAATGATTTTTACGTTGCATACCGTAAGACCTCCAGATGCGGAATGTGCGGCGCAATGACCGCTAGACCGACAAATTCTTTCCTTTTATTCTATGCGCCTACTCACGCTTTGTCAATGAAAATGCATAGTTAAGGATGCACGCGTGAAAGGTATGGCTAGAATCTGCTCCATAGTTGGAAAGGGGACTGTGCACCGTGGCAGGGCAGTGGCATAGCTCCCTGATTAAGGTACCCCCTGCATCTGGAAATATGAAATAGCCAGTTATTTTTTAGCTGGGCGTGCGTCCGGCAACAGCTAGCCCATGTACAACGTTCTCAGGCTCCTGCGGACGATAATGTGCCGCAGCGAGCCGGAGTGTATCCCAAAAGAGCTCTTCGCTGCTTTTGGATGTTTGCCATAGATGATCCATGAAGTGTCTTTACATCTGAAGCCCAGCATGATTGACAACGCTGAAAAGCTTCTCAATGAGCATTTAAAACAAAAGAGAAAAAGATAAGTAAAAAGATATCGGTTAGAGCTGCTGCATATCTTTTTCGTCCTTTTTTGGAATCGCCTGCATCATATCAGCAGAAACCAAAAATGAGAAATCCCCATAACAACGTACATTCTACGTTGTTATGGGGATTATCTTATGGAGCGGATGACGAGGCTCGAACTCGCTACCTCCACCTTGGCAAGGTGGCGCTCTACCAGATGAGCTACATCCGCATTTCTTTGCAAAAGGTATTATAGCATAATCCCTGGGCTTGTCAAGAGATAATTACACTTTTTCTCAAGGCGGAATGGCGGAAAATATTGAGAAATTTTTCACAAACTTTTTAAAGCTATCCGAGCAATATAGGCCCTTGGGGAGAATAACCTAACAAAATATTTTCATCAAAAGCAGGCAATCTATCCAATTGCCAGCGGCGATTCCAACAGCTTCTGTGAGAGAATGACAAGCAAATATCAAAATTTGGATTAGTCAATTTGCACAATTATGAAGAACTATAGTTGTGCATGTTGCCTTGACAAATGCGCAGTCTGATGCTAGACTAAAGACAACATCAGGAAAGGAATGATGACGATGTTGGCAGCCTATCAGGAAAGAAAATTATATCATGAGTGCAGCGTTAGGGCAATGCAGGAGCTGGCAAGCGAAAAGCGTTTTTCCTGGCGGAAAGTGCGCAAGGCGATCGCGCTGGCTGCATTATTAGGCGCGGAAAGCCAGCTTTATTGAGCCGTTTTTCAGAGCCTTGAAGCTGACTGAGCTGAACCGCGCTTTTTAGGCGCGGGCGTCAAGCGGATAGAAATATGCGAAGCGCCGCATTAGCGGCGTTTCAATTGTAAAATACGCGGGCGCGGGAATCCCACGCGTTCCGCTGAGGAACCTTAATGATGTATTAGCCGGCTGAAAGGGCTGTTGCAAAATGCCTTGCATTTCAGCCCTTTAAAAACGTTTTGCCTCACGCAGACAAATTTCGGGCTTTGCGCGCTCGAAACCATGGTTTGTCTCATGACGAGTTTCCACAGTGAGCATTTTGCAATGCGCCCATTTCATTCTGTCTGTGCGGCCATGCAGGCTTTATTTTGTTGCTCGCATTATCGAAAATAAAAAGATACGGTTTTCGGAAACGATATCATTTCTGAAAACCGTATCTTGGCGCGCTGGAAGGGACTCGAACCCCCGACCTTTTGGTTCGTAGCCAAACACTCTATCCAGCTGAGCTACCAGCGCATATGCAGCCTCTTGACTGCCAGAGTATAATACCACATCCTTTTAAAAATGCTAACTCCTAATTTTTATTTTTTACAAGATTTCTTCTCTTTTTG
>ENA-OQEN01000303-OQEN01000303.1-human-gut-metagenome-genome-assembly--contig:-NODE-303-length-21580-cov-2.629609_pt1 | contig 21580 bp, 29 predicted proteins | sample MGYA00242791_ERZ504627 | MGnify/ENA primary metagenome ERZ504627 (study PRJEB26092, sample SAMD00036316) | human gut metagenome | host: Homo sapiens | study: EMG produced TPA metagenomics assembly of... | reverse complement strand
CAGAGAATGGAATTTATAGAAAATATGATTTGCCTAAAAATTGCTGTACGCTTCTGTTAAAAAGAATGAATGGAGAATATAGGAAGGAGGAGAGTCCCATGTTTCATTCCGTTTTTCATGGCCGCAAACGGGAGTTAGAAACAACAAAGGAATGGTGAAAATGAAAACAAGGCTTAAAAAGCAGATATTTGCTTTGTGCATGGCGGTCGTTCTGATGGCTTCGGCTGTTATCAGCGCGGGGGCTGTTGCGGGCCGGGCTTACTCGATCGGCGGGGAATTTCACAACGGTGACGATGTGCGCTCCGCGTGCGATTATTTTGGGCTGTGCGGGTATTCTTCCTGGTACAGTACGAATCCGACCTATAGCTATTTGAACAGCTCGTATGTTTTAAACAGTGATATTTTGTATTTTTCAGCGCATGGTTCGCAAGATGGTATTTATTTGCCCAATAATTTATCTTTGCATGACGGCTATGGCGCATCCGGAAATGCGGTTGATATTCGAAACTTTTCTTTGTCGAATACAAAGTTGGTGATCTATGATGCGTGCTTAACAGCAAGCAATGGGGATGGTTCGGGAATCAACCTCTGCACAACGACGAGGGACAGGGGCGCAAATGCCGTGTTAGGATGGCGGGTAACTATTGGGGCAAATTCAGCATTTGAATGGCAGAAGCGGTTCCAAAACCGTTTGGCGCTTGGCCATACCATCACGAATGCGGTCGCTTATGCCGACCAGTTCAGCTATGCAGATAACGATATCAAAAACCATACGCTTTATGGAAACGGAAGCCAAGTGATCAAAAAGAGCAAAGCCGCAGCCCCCGCTTCGCTTCAGGAAGAATTCCCTGAGCAGCGGCAAATTGCAATCTCTCCGCTTCAGGCGACGTATACCACCCTTTCGTATGACTTGCTAGCGGAGGCGATGGCGGAGAAGATTCCGGGCTTTGACGTCTCCGACTATCGTGTGGAATGCACGCCTACAAGTGAGAATGGTAAAGACTTTGTGATCGATTACACGAAGAAAACGGGCGCTTTTATCACGGACAGCGGCTATACCGTTATCTTCCAAAACGGCCGGGCCGACCGGGTTTATGACAATACAGTTTCCGCGCCGCTGTCACTGCGCTTTGCCGCGCGCAGCGGGTCCCTGCCACCTCAGGTTACAGGGCAGGCACGGCAATCCGCATTCGCCCAAGCCGCACAGGTGGTGGCGGACAGGCGTGACGGAAGTGCTGTGAAGGAACAGAGTGGCGAGCCCTATTATGAAATTGAAACAGGCCGTTATTACTATCGCGTCTTTACGGAATACTACGCGGGAGGCACGGAAGCGATAGGCGCTTTTGAAACGCTCTATGCATTACAGTAGGAAGCAGGTGAATTTAGTCATGAAAAAATATCGGTAATCGTAATATGCGCTTGTCTTTTGCTGGCCTGCGCGGCCTGCCAGGGCGAACCGGGAACGGCGGAGCCTTCCTCCGACGGTAGCGCGGTGGAGCCCGTTTTACAGGAGGCAAGTTCTGAACCAACTCAAACGCGTCCGGCATCCACAGAGACCGTCAGCCAGAGCGCCGCGCCGTCTGTGCGTGCGCCGGATTCTACGCCCACACAAGGGACGGCGCAGGCGGTTACGCTGCTCTCCGCGAAACAGGCGCAGGCCGTTGATTGCGTTGTTTACCGCGCCAACGTCAGCATGACACCGGATAAACAAGCGGGAAAGACCCATGAGCTGAAGACGCGGGAGGAGATGAACCCCGTCCTTGCGGCAGTACAGCAGAAGGTATGGACGCCGACGGGGGAGAGCTGGGAGGTTAAAATGAACCCTTCTCTGCCTCTGTATACATTGTTGCTACAGGTTAACGGCAATACCCAGTTGGAGCTGGGGCTGTGCGGCGATTTAGAAAGAGCAGGCTATGTTGCTGTCAAAAAAGATGGAAAAATGACCTGCTATGAGGTTCCGGTAGCACCTACCGGCAGCTTGTAAAAGCCTACACGTTTGTCTGATACGGCATGACCATGCAAAAAACAATAGGGATGCAAAAGAAGCCGCCGCATGGATGCACTGTTCCATGCGGCGGCTTCTTTTGAGCCTTGACCGGCTTACAGTTTGCGGTGTAGGCGGTATGCTTACTGAATCCAGTTTACCCCATCCGCAAACGGGATATTGTTTGCGCAGCGGATCCTATAATCGCCCGTGCTCCGCGCACGGGTCACGGCAACGCCGAGGTCGCAGTCTGCCAATTCCTCTTTGACCGTCGCCTTTAGGGTAACCTGCCCGTAGGTGGTGAGCTTGCCCGTGTTGAATCCGCCTAGCGCATAGCGCGTTTCTTCGCCCGTTTTGCGGTTGCGCACGACCAGCTCGGCGCTGTCCAGCGTCAGCGGCGTGCCGAGGCCGAAATTGGTCATCATGAGGCTCACCTGCGTACCCTTTCGGGTTGCTTTTATTTCCAAATTGGAAAGAGCAAGTTGATAGCCGAGGAAGTCGCGTAGGTATTCATACACGGTGCGGCGGATGGCGTTCCCATCTTCATCCTGAAACCAGCTTTCAAAATAAGGAATGCGCAGCTTTTTTGCATCCCTGAGTGTCAGTTCCTCCGTTTGCCAGCGGGCGATGTTATAAACCGGCTCATTGGGCGGGTCGCGATGCGTATCGCGGTAATTGTGCTCAATGCTGAAGGTGGAGAGGTGGTATTCATAGCACTGCTGCAAGAATTTCTGCCCATCCACGTATTCATCCGGTTCCTCCGTTGCGCCGACCCAAGCATCTCCCCATCGTTGATCCGGTGCGCGCTGGTGGCGGCAAAGAGCCAGTAATAGGGCGCGTAGTATTTATCGTAGCAGTGTTCCACGGATGTGGACGGCCAACCATAAAATCGCTGTGGTAGCCTACCCGGGGGAAGGTGCTGCGGCCGAACATCTGGCGGTCACATCCATATACCGGCCTGGATGTATACGTTCTTTGGCACCATGTCGCAAATTGCGTTGGCGATCTGTTTGCGGTCATACTCCTGCAAGGAGGACCCCCATTCGCCCCAGGCGCCGATAAAGCCGAGCTGCAAGGCGGTGACAACATCGCCAATGAGCGTTTCGTTTTCCCTCATCCAGTTTTTAATCTGCGTGATATGGCGCAGCATTTGCTCCTGGGTAGGCGCGTATTCGCTCTGCGGCGATGGTTCGTATGCAAAGCGAAGCAGAATGCCCAAATCCCTCGAGCGGACATATTCGAGATATTCCCGCAGTTGTGTAAATGCCGCTTCGTCTAGGTCATGGTCAAAGTATTCATTGAGGTAGATATAGACCTGCGCTTCGCGGGGTGCTTCTTGCGCATACTTTTCTATGCATGTGTCCAGAAAATCGTAAGCGTCCTCTTGCGTGCCTGGAATAGCGCAGCCGGGCCCTAGAGTGAGGTAGACCTCCATGCGGACGCCACGGTCGATATTTGTGAGAAGCTCCTCGCTATGGTCGCCCGTGAGGAGCGGGATGGAATCGTCAAGCTCCGTCCTCAACTCTGCGTATGGCACCATATTCAAGCTGGTGATGCCGAAGCAGTTGGCAAAAAAGGTGACAATTGCAATGAGCAGGGCAACAATTCGCTGTAAAAGCACCTGTTTTTCTTCCTTTCTGTTATTTTATCTCCGCTTCCAGCGGCGTTTCCGTGTTTTTTTCTGTATGGTCAGCGGACCCCTGCGGCTTGGCAGCCCAGCGCTTCGCAAGGCGGATCATCTCGCCGCCAACATCGCCGCTCATTTCCACATAGGTTCCCTTCTCTTGCTGGCGCTTCATGGCCTTTGTTTTCCAAAGCAACAGCACCGCGCCGCCTAAAATCGCGCACGCGCCCACAATTATGGGCATCAGGATGCCACGAGGCGTGTGGGAAATAGAGCGCATTGGCTGGAGGAAGGAGGTATACCAATCGCCCTTCAAAAATAGCGCGATTTTTTCCGGCGCGGTATAGAGCGAGTTCGCAAGCCCGGCCGCGCCGCTGAAAAGCCCGGTCAGCGAGCAGGTGAGGAGATAGCAGGGAATTACCCGAAATGGGTCGCGGCAGGCGTAGGGCGCGGCAAAGATGACGGTGAGCTTCATGTTGTCAAAGAAGGCATTGATGGGGCCGGACATGGCGAGGTTGGCGTCGTCCCCGTCAAAGCGTGGTCCCTTTTTGGTGATCAGATGAAGGAGCCAGGCGAACAGCGGAATCCAGCCCGTCGCTGCAAAGCAGAGGCCAAAGGTGGTCATCAACGCCGTGTTGCCCACAACGGCGGCGTCCGTCGCCACGGAGAATGCAGCTGCGGAGACGGGGCCGATTGTATCGAAGCCGACCATTGCGCCCATCATCAGCCCGCCGAGAGCTGGAGAGATGCCCCATGCCTCCTTCAGCACCGGCTGCAAGGCGTCCGCCAGTGCGTTGAGGGAACGGCGATTCCATAGTTGATCACAAGATAGTCACCGCCGCCGCAATCACTGGCATGATGAGGACATAGACCAGAAAGTCCGGCAGGCCGATCACCGTGGTGCCGTCGAGCTGCGCAAGAGGCTTTATTTTTTGCCAAGGGCGGCGACAGGACGGTCTAGCTTTGGGCCGAGCTTTGCCTTCACGCGTTCCCAGAGGATGAATAGATATTTGATGAGATAGCCGAGCAGCAGCGCCATGATGAGATAGCCGAGGTAGCCGATGTTTACGCCGCCGCCACCCGCATTTGGTACGGTGAAGAAATTCGTATAGAGCGGCACGGAGAATTCGCCGCCGTTATATTGCCCCGCAAAGTGGAGAACAGGATGCTCAGCGTCAATGCTGGCGCAACGGCGGGCAGCCCCGCGATCAAGTAGGATAGGATCAACACGAAGGCGACAAAAAAGAAATCGGTCGCCCAAAAAAATAGATGCCACAGCATTTCGGAGATGGCGCTACCGGGTTTTAGAATTTGAACGCCGAAAATGTTGCCGACGACAAACAAAAATCCAGCCCCCAGAGCACCGAAAAGCAGGATTAGCAGCGAGATGCCGGTTGCGCGGTAAACATGCTTTTTTAGCTTCATCACTTCGTTTCTCAATTTGTTTTCTCCTCTCATACAGCATAGATTTATGCTATTTAAAAATTATATCATGATGGAAGCTATATGTAAATAGGGTATAATCTGCAATTACTCTTTTTATTTTTTATACAAAGTGCGCAAAAACAAGTTTTCAACGCAGGAACGGGAGAAGAAGATATTGCAAATGCGGATTTTCGAGCTTATAATAAATAGAAAAGAACAAAAAGGAGCTGTTCGACATGCAGGAAATCACCATTGAGCGCACACAGCATCCGAAGCAGAAGCCAACGGATCAAACCAGGTTAGGCTTCGGAAATTACTATACCGATCATATGTTCCTGATGAACTATGACGAGGGCAAGGGCTGGCACGATCCGCGCATCGTTCCCTATGGTCCAATCGAGCTTGATCCCGCCGCGATGTGCCTGCATTATGGCCAGGAGGTTTTTGAGGGCCTGAAGGCTTACCGCACGGAGGATGGACGCATCCTTCTCTTCCGCCCGGACCGCAACATGGCCCGCCTGAATAGCTCGAATGAGCGTCTTTGCATCCCGGCAATCGATGAGGCTTTTGCCGTAGAGGCGATTAAAAAGCTTGTGAGCGTCGATCAGGATTGGATTCCCACGGCAGAGGGAACTTCTCTCTATATTCGCCCGTTCATTTTCGCAACAGAGGCGCAGGTGGGCGTTCACCCGGCACAGGAGCTGCTTTTTGCCATCATCCTTTCCCCGGTTGGCGCCTATTATCCGGAAGGGCTCAACCCAGTGAAAATTTATGTGGAGGATAAATATGTCCGCGCGGTGCGCGGCGGCATGGGCTACACCAAAACAGGCGGCAACTACGCCGCCTCTCTCAAAGCGCAGGATGAGCCGAGAAGGTTGGCTATACCAGGTGCTGTGGCTGGATGGTGTAGAGCGTAAATATATCGAAGAAGTCGGCACGATGAATGTATTCTTTGTGATCGATGATGAAATTGTCACCCCTGAGCTACAAGGCAGCATTCTGCCGGGCGTAACGCGTATGTCCTGCATTGAGCTGTTGAAAAAGCAGGGCTACAAGGTCAGCGAGCGCAGGCTCTCCATCGAAGAGGTTGCTGAGGCAGCAGATGCGGGTAAGCTCAAGGAGGCCTTCGGCAGCGGTACAGCGGCGGTCATCTCCCCGATCGGTGAGCTGAAGTGGGATGAGAAGGTTATGACGATTAACAATGGCGAGATCGGCACGATCTCCCAGCATCTCTATGATACGCTTACGGGTATCCAATGGGGTAAACTCCCAGATCCTTACGGCTGGACAGTAGAGGTAAAATAAACCTCTGCATTAAGAAAGCGCCGGCGGCGGACAGCAATGCCCGCCGCTTTTTTATGCCCTATTGAAAGAGAAATAGCCGGTCTGTGGGTGCAATCCACGGGCCGGCTGTTTTTGTGCTGGATGGAATTTCGGTTGGTGCCTATTTACTGTATTGCAGGGAGGCGTCATCCACATAGAATCCACCTGTGCAGTATAAGCCGCCAATTTTTGCCGTTACCGTCTTAGTTCCGGCAGGCGCGCTGAGCGTTGTCGAGGCAACGACCCAGGCGCCGTTGGAGTTGGAGATAGCCGGGCTTGCAGCAGACGCAAGGATTTTTCCGCTTGCATCTTTTGCCTCCAGCAGCAGGAATGCTCCTACGCCATTCAGCGCACCTTCGGTTTTGATATGTGCTGAAAAAGCATATTGTCCGGCGCCGGCAGAGCTGTCTTGCGACACATAATTGTTGAGCGGCTCCGAAGAGAAATATCCCATAAAGAGCGATTTTGTGCCGGAATATGATTGAGAGGTTGCGACGAGGATGGAAGAAGAGGAGGTGCCCTGCTGTTGCGTCCAGCCGGAAATTCCATTTTCAAATCCAAGATTCGTCAACTGCTCCAGAGGAGGCTTAGGCGGCAAATCTGCGACTCTTACAATAGAAAAATTGTCAAAGAGTACTGCCGTGAGGCTTCCATGCCAATGGTAGCGGAGAGCTCAGAGGCCTCTTCCACAGAAAAGGAGACCGTGATATTTTTCCACTGATCAGCCAGCACGAGTTCAGGCGCATAGCTTCGCCAGACATTGCCACATCAATTGGAAATGCGCATGCAGCGCTCTCAGCATCCGGCCCTTTGACAAAAAAGGACAGGGTATAGAGCCCCGGCTCCAACATCGGGCCGGATAGCTCCAGTGTTTTGCCCGAAAGCAATAATCGGCAGTAATCCCCCTGTAATGCCATGGAAGGCTCATTGACGGCCATGCCGCCGCTGACACTCAGATCAGTAGGCTCATCAAAGGAGGTGCCTTCACAGCGCGTTAGGCAAATATCGTCCATGATATATCCAGTGAGCGCTGTTGACTGAATGGAAGAGATTTCAAGCCGGATGACGTCTCCCTCGTTCGCATAGAACAGCAGGGTTTGTTTTTCCCATTCTATATTGTTGCCTGGGAAAGAGATAGAATGGCTTTCCGTCCCCTCGATACGAAGCGTAATCTGCTGGCAGTTAGCTGCAAAATAGCCGGAAAATTCATAAAGGCCAGTTTCCGGAATAAAAATTTCCTGCTCTATACAGGTTGGCGCCTGGATACCACCGAGCACGGCAGCGGCCCATTCTCCGGAATGTGGGTCAAGATTGCCTTGGGCTTGGCAAATACCAAAATAGGTGTCACTATCATTATAGTTCCACACATTTTCGTTTTCTTCAAAGCTCGGATCGGGAAGAATGTTGCCGATGGGGTCAAATTCCCCCGTGCCTGCGGCGAAGGCTGATGCTGACCAGATGCATAGCTCAGGCAGCAGATGAGCAGCATCGCCATTGTTTTTTTAAAATGCTTTTTCATGAGAGATCCACCTCCAAAATTTTCACTAGAATATGTTGTGAATGTGTTCAAACAGCCCTCTTAATAGCGTGAGAATCCCGATCGAGAAAACAAATGGCGATCTTCAACTGCTATATTGCAAGGATACGTCGTCTACAAAGAAGCCGCCCGTGCAATAGAGGCCGCCAATTTTGACGGTGACCGTTTTGGTGCCGGAGGGTGCGTTGAGTGATACAGCGGCAAGGCTCCATCCACCATTGGAGTTGGAAACCGCTTTACTGGAGGCGGAAGCCAAAATGCTTCCGTTTGCGTCCTTCGCCTCCAGGCTCAGGATCGCGCCGGTGCCGGTCAGGTTTGTTTCCGTTTTGATATAGGCGGAGAGATCGTATGTTCCGCTTCCAGAGGTTACATTCTGCGACACATAGCTGTTGAGCGCTTCAGGGGTAAAATAGCCCATAAAGACCGACTGTGAGCCGGAATGTGCCTGTGAAGTGGTCGTAAAGGCAGCAAAGGAACCTGGATGCGTCCAGCTGGATAGGCCGCTTTCGAAGCCGCGGTTTGTCAGCAGTTCCTGCGGCTGAGGTCCGGGTTCGGCCAGAAATCATCAAATCGTACAAGCGATATGTTGTCGATAAACACATCCGGGATATCTAGGCTTTCGATGGCAAACGCAATCTCTCCCGGATCCTGCATTCGAACGGTCACACTTTTCCATTGGTTGGCCAATTCAAAAGGTTCGGTTTCATAAACTTCTCCTGATGCAAGGGAAAGAATGCGAAACACCCCTGGAATAGCGGCTTCTTCCAGCGTCCTGACGGAGAACGTGAGAATGTATTCACCCGACTCAAGCGACGGGCCTCTCAAATTCAGGCTTTTCCCGCCGGCAATATAGGCGCAGTGTTCTCCCTGCATTGCGATTTCAGGTTCTTGGATAACCTCCCCTTCAATATCCCATTCGCTCCAAACGCCCTCCAAGGAAGTGCCCTCGCATAAAGTCAGGCACACGTCGTCCATCCAGAAGCCAACCTGGGTGGGGTCGAATGAAGTGATTTCGATCGGAACGATATCCCCGGCAGAAGCTTCAAAGAGCACGTTTTTCTTATCCCAAACGCGGCCATTATTCGAAAACGAGACGGTGCTGTCTCCAATGCGGATGGTGACGAGTTCGGCAATGGTTGCGAAGTAACCTGAAAACTCATAGACGCCTGAAACTGGGATTTCGACTTCTTGATAGATGAGCGTCGGTTTATTGCTGTTATACTGAAGGTACCCCATACAACTGTCGCCGGAATGCGGTGCAAAGCCGTCGTCTCCCGTCGTGAGGTTGAGTGGAAACGTATTTTTGTCGTAGGTCCACTCATTCTGATTTTGCCCTCCTTCTTCCATCCCCGGATTGGGAAGAAGGTTGCCGACCGGGTCGAATTCTCCCGTGCCGGCAGCGAGAGCCGCTGCGACCAGATGCTTAGGCATATACAGCAGCTTAGGATAACCGCCATCCATTTTTGAACGCTTCGTTTCATAATGATGTTACACCTCCAATTTTTTTGAAACATATATAATATACTATATATTTCCTCTTATGTAAACTATATTTTACATATATCGTCAGAATTAAAATAATATCTTCATAATAACAAAATCGCGCCGGCCAGTCGCATCGTGGAAATGCAGTAACTCAAAGGGCCTTTTAAAAATTTTAAAAAAGACATTGACAAAGAGGTTAGCTAGTGCTAACATGTATTTGGTTAGGAAATGCTAACCAGATTTTTTTCATATTGGGTTAGCCAATGCTTATTGAAAGGCGGGGGAGGAATTCATGATGCCGCTGACGTTTGCAAGTGTTGGGGAAGAGAACATGATCCGGAAGGTCGGAGGCAATTCGGAAATCAGGGCGCACCTTGAAAATCTCGGGTTTGTCACCGGCGGAAATGTAACGGTGGTTTCCACCATAGGAGGGAATCTTATCGTGAATGTGAAGGATTCCCGTGTGGCAATCAGCCGTGAGATGGCGAGTAAGATCCTGGTATAATTGCTTCAAACAAATGTTTGAAGCATTGGAAGGGGCGGGGATTCTGGCATAACAGTAAATTGTGAAGGAGGAAGCGGCATGAAAACACTGAGACAAGCGAGAATTGGGGACACAGTAACAGTCGTGAAGCTGCATGGCGAAGGGGCCGTCAAGCGGAGGATTATGGATATGGGGCTTACGAAGGGCACGCAGTCCATGTGCGTAAAGTAGCTCCGCTGGGCGACCCTGTGGAAGTTACCGTGCGTGGCTACGAGCTGTCAATTCGAAAAGCGGACGCTGAGATGATTGAAGTGGAATGATCCATGAGAAGGGGCGGCTGCCTTTGTTTTTGACGCAAAGGTTAGCATATGCTAATTATAATCTGAAGAAGGAGAATCGCAATGGATATCAGAATTGCCTTGGCAGGCAATCCGAACAGCGGCAAAACAACCCTGTTTAATGCGCTGACGGGTTCCAATCAGTTTGTGGGGAACTGGCCCGGCGTAACCGTTGAAAAAAAGGAAGGCAGGCTGAAAAAGCACGACCATGTTATCATCATGGATCTTCCAGGCATTTATTCCCTATCTCCATACACCTTAGAAGAGGTAGTGGCGCGAAACTACTTGATCCAGGATCGCCCTGATGCCATCCTGAATATCATTGACGGCACGAACCTGGAGCGGAATTTGTATCTGACCACGCAGCTGACGGAGCTCGGAATCCCTGTGGTTGTGGCTGTCAACATGATAGATGTTGTAAATAAGAATGGCGACAAAATCTATATTGATGAGCTTTCTCGCCAGCTCGGGTGCAAAGTGGTCGAAATCTCTGCGCTCAAGGGCACAGGCATCATGGAGGCGGCCGAGGAGGCTATCCGTGCTTCACAGAGCGCAAAAACCGTGCCGAAACATCGCTTCAGCGGCGCGGTGGAGCACGCAATCGCCCATATTGAGGAGGCCGCGGTGCACAGTATGCCAGCCGAACAGCAGCGTTGGTATGCGATCAAGATTTTTGAGCGCGATGAAAAAGTGCTGGAGCAATTACAGCTTGATCCAGCAGTGCTGAGCCATATCGAAGAAGATATCAAGGCCGCGGAACGGGAGATGGATGATGATGCGGAGAGCATCATCACCAATGAGCGCTATCTCTACATAGCGTCCATCATCAAAGGTTGTTGCAAGCGGAAAAATGCGGGCAAGCTTTCCACATCCGATAAATAGACCGCGTGGTGACAAACCGCTGGCTTGCGCTGCCAATTTTTGCGGCGGTTATGTTTGTGGTCTATTTTGTTTCTGTCACAACGGTTGGCGGATGGGCAACGGATTGGGCGAACGACGGTGTTTTCGGTGATGGATGGCATCTGTTTGGCATCGGATCTTCCGCTTATGAGGAGGCGTCTGAGGAATATGCCGTCCCTGGCGCAAAGGTAGAGGCTTTTGAAGCGGCGGCAGAAGAGAAAGGGCTTGACCCTGTGCAGGCAAACGCCTGACGGCGACCGCCAAGCTGTATGATGACAATGGAAATGTAGAAGAAGAAATCCCTGTTGATTATAACGGATACCTCGAGGCTTCCAAAATAGAAGAGCCCGACCCCGCTGCATACGGCGTATGGATTCCCGGCATTCCTGGCCTTGTGGAAAAGGGGCTCCAAGCGGTCCATTGTGCGCAGTGGCTACAGCAGCTGATCCTGAATGGCGTGATTGCCGGCGTGGGCGCGGTGCTCGGCTTTGTGCCGCAGATGCTGGTGCTGTTTTTGTTCCTTGCCTTCTTGGAGTCCTGCGGATATATGGCGCGTATCGCCTTTGTCATGGATCGGATTTTTCGCAAATTCGGCCTTTCGGGCAAATCGTTTATCCCGATGCTGATCGCCACCGGCTGTGGAGTGCCCGGCATTATGGCTTCACGGACAATTGAAAATGATCGAGACCGAAAGATGACGATCATGACCACCACCTTTATCCCGTGCAGTGCGAAGCTCCCAATCATTGCGCTGATTGCCGGCGCGCTGTTCGGCGGCGCGTGGTGGGTTGCGCCCAGCGCTTATTTTATCGGCGTTTTTGCAATCATCGTATCCGGCATTATGCTGAAAAAACAAAAATGTTTTCGGGCGACCCCGCCCCATTTGTGATGGAGCTGCCCGCATATCATTGGCCGACAGTGGGCAATGTGCTTCGTTCCATGTGGGAGCGTGGCTGGTCCTTCATCAAGAAAGCTGGCACCGTGATCCTGCTCGCCACCATTTTTGTATGGTTCACCTCTTCCTTCGGCTGGGAAAACGGCTCTTTTGGCATGGTGGATATGGAGAGCAGCATCCTAGCCGTCATCGGCAATGCGATTGCCTGGATTTTCACACCGCTCGGCTGGGGCACCTGGCAGGCTGCGGTTGCTTCCATCACAGGCCTGATTGCAAAGGAGAATGTGGTCGGCACCTTCGGCGTGCTCTTCGGCGGGTTTGAAGAGGTTGCGGAAAACGGCTGGCAGGTGTGGCAGAATGTACGCGCTGCGTTTACTCCCCTTGCGGCATACTCCTTCCTGATCTTCAACCTGCTGTGCGCCCCCTGCTTCGCCGCAATTGGCGCAATCAGGCGGGAGATGAACAGTGCAAAATGGACTTGGTTTGCAATCGGCTACCAGTGCGTATTTGCGTATGCATTTGCATTGGTTGTCTATCAGCTTGGGATGCTGTTTACCGGAAACGGCAGCATCATTGGCGCAATGGCAGCCTTTATACTGGTTGCGTTTTTCCTGTATATGTTGTTCCGGCGCTATCAAGAGAGCAATGTTTTAAATGCAAAGGTTAAAGTTTAAATAGGCATTGGCGCTGATCGGCCGTTGTAGAGAAAAGGAGGAATCGGTTATGTTACATTTTTTTGCGGCTAATTGGGGCACGATTTTAATCGGCCTGCTGGTTGCGGCGGCGGTGGCTTTAATCCTTGCAAAGCTTTGGCGGGATCATAAAAAAGGCAAATCCTCCTGCGGCTGCAATTGTTCACAGTGCCCCTCATCTGGCTGTGCCACGCAAATCAAGCGGATCAAGCTTTACCCAAAGGGCGTTTTGACCATGCGGCCAGAGAGAAAACACCATAAAATTCACTTTGCAAAAGCATACCGCCCGGCCCGGATGAAAATTCGGGGCCGGGCAGTGCTGTTTTTGGAAGAGAATGATAGAAGGTTATATTGTAATAAATTTTCAACATTTACCTTATTTTGTTAAAACACACAAAACTAATATGGAATCTTTAGGAAGTTTTACTATTTAAAAGTTACATATAATATACTACAATAAAAACAGGTGATACATAAAAATAATTGTATTACACTACGAGTCAAAGAAATGAGGAAACACAAATGAAAAAGCGCACTTCCAGCCGTATTCTTCGGGCGGCAGTTTCTCTATGCTTGGTGTTTGCACTTTTTTGCACAATGGGCATGATGGCCTTTGCGCAGGCAGATGACGTGTTGGGCACAATCAGGGAAGTGTTCCCGGATGAAAACCTGGCGCAGGTGATGGCGGTAACGTCAACAAGTCGGTTGAGGATATCGTCACGCGCGGCGAGCTGGAGCATGTGGCTATATTGACGGCGCAAATTGCGGCATCAAGAGCTTGAGGGCATGCAATATATTTCGAAAGCTTCCCATGTCTATCTTTCAGGCAATTCGATTGCGGACCTTCGTCCCCTTAAAAACCTCAAAGAAGTAACAGAGGTTCACGGTGTCAAAATCGGCGGGCAGGTCATTCGTTTGGAGCCGAAGCAGGTGCAGCTGGGTCGCTTGGCAGTTCCAAACCCCACCCGCAGCACGCTCGGCGTTCGCGGCAATGTGATTGATCTGAATGGAGCGTCTTGAATATTATCACCGGTGGTGTGGATTTTTACGGCCTGAAGGAGGCCGGTGAGGTTTCCTACGAAATCGGCGGCTGGATTTCCAACTCGACGAACCAGAGCTACAGTGCCACGATTATCCAACCGTATTATCTGTAAATCTTGATTGATTCCTCCCCCCTTCCTAAAAACGTGAACCAGCACCGGCGGAGCAGCTTCGCTGGTGCTGGTTCGTGTTTGCGATCAAACAAAATTAGCTGCCCCAGTTACCAACTTGCGCGGCTAGTCTAATCAATTGAGAGGCGCTAACCGTCTATTACGGCGTTGTCACTTTCCAATGAACGTGGCTCATAAAACGCTAAAATCATTTCCATGGATGATCAGAATCATTGATAGAACGGCCCTGAATGCGCGTCCATTCAGGGCCGTTTTTCTGTCGGAAGAGAAGGCTTTTGAGGCTCAAATTTACGATATTCTATCATATCTGCAATGGGGCATTAAAAATAACAACAAAGCTTGGCCAAGATGTCCATATCCAATTTGGTTGTGAGATCATCATGGAACCATCGGGTTATAATTTCGTATTGTACGTCGATCGCTCTTGCGAGAATATGCCTGTTTATGCCATGTTCTTCTATGCGTTCCCTTATTTTCAAATGTATACTGCCATAGTCTTTGATTTTGACAAGCGATTCTAAGCCAACGTCTTTTTTTATTAGGAATCATCACCTATTGCGAGGGTATGGAGATTTTTCGTCTGTTAATCCCAAAAGATAATCCACACTAGTGCCATAAAAGGAGGATCATTTGATCAGCATTGGGATGGAAATGTTTAATTTCCCCAGTTCGTAATCTGAGTATGTTGTTTGATGAATATTCAAGTAGAACGCAATATCTTCTTGAGATAAATCTCGGTCCTCGCGCAAGTCACGGATTCTTTGATACATCAATCATCAACTCCTTGATGTAAGTATGTATCAAGGGAACAAGGAGGTTTTTACATGTTTTCTTGCGGCTTTACGGGCCATCGGAAGATTCCACAAACTGAAATTGCAATCTTGTATCAGCATGTACAGGCAGCAATCAAATTTTCCATTCAGCAGGGCGTTTTCATGGAAATTGCCGGAAGGCGGTTCCCTTTCTAGCCGTTGTGTGGTATTCTAATACTAATGAGATCAAAGGGGGTCCCTCCGGCGTGCGCGGCGGGATGGAAGGAAGCGTGGATCAGTTTGAAGAATTCTACTGTGATCGTCACGGTGATTTTATGTGTGCTTATTTTGGCATTTTTGATTTTTGTGTTGTGGCAATCCCACAGCAGCTCGCCCACGATCCCGACCGATCCTGAGTTGCTAGAGCAGGAGTGGGAGGAGGAGCACGGCACAGGCGGTTCCGCTTCCGGCGGTGGATCAGGCGGCAGCGGCGCGACGGATGCCAACGGCAATGCCATTGCGGGCTCAAGCTCAGGCAGCGGCGGCAGCTCTGGAAATACTGGCTCCGGCTCGGGCGGTTCTTCTGGGAATGGGAGTGCCTCGCGGATAAAAAGCCGATTAAGGAAGAGGATATGAAGCCCTTTAAGGGCCATAAAGCCGATCCCTATATGCGGATTTTGGCGGGCGGCGTCTACACTTGGGATGTGATTTCCTCCCAAAAGGTAGATGGGGAAGAAACGGATATGCCCTGATTTGACTGCCTCGGGAAAAGCTTAGCATTCAGATGACCTATTCGGATAAACTCACAATGTCGGTCATCAGCGATGGGCAGAGCACCTATGCGGTGCTTCCCTTCCTGAAGGCTTATACGGATGTGCCATCCTCTATGGCGGGGGATTTCAAAAGCCTTGTGATCGACCCGTCAAAATTTGAATTTGTCAGTTCCCTGGAGGTGACGGACGAAGGCCAGAAATTAACCTGTGAGCGCTATACCTCAGATACCGACCGGATTTATTTCTACTTCTCCGGTGACAAGCTTGTCAAGATGGAGCTGCGAGGCCCGGGCGGGACGATGAAACTCAAAGTCAACAGCATTACGGATCAAATCGATGCATCCCTGCTTTCCGTGCCGGATGGGTATAAAAAACGCAACCTGTCGTTCCTGTTTAAATAAGGGCGGGCGTCTCCCCTTCCATGCAGGCAGCGGCGGAACAAAAAGCTGACCGAAATAAGAGAAAAGGCTGTCGAATTTGCTCGACAGCCTTTGTTGCACCTCGTATAATTGTTATGCGTTCCGGAACGTCTGCTCCAAAAAGTCCGCCACCGGGGCGATTGATTTATCGTCGGCAAGCTCTACCGCCCCTTGGTCGACGAGGCGGGCGGTTTTGCTGTCGATCGGCAGGCGGGCCAGCACCGGCACGCAAGGGAGGCGGCAACTTCTTCCGCCTTACTCTCACCGAACAGCTCGATTTTTTTGCCGCAGTCCGGGCAGATGGCATAGCTCATATTCTCTACGATGCCGAGGATCGGGATGTTCATCATCTTGGCCATATGATAGGCCTTTTTGACGATCAGGGTAACCAGATCCTGCGGCGTGGTCACAACGATGATGCCGTCAAGCGGGAGGGATTGAAATACGGTCAGCGGCACGTCGCCCGTTCCGGGCGGCATATCGATGAACATATAGTCGATATCGCCCCATGCAACGTCCGTCCAGAATTGCTGGATTACACCGGAGATCACCGGGCCGCGCCATACCACGGGCGCCTCGTCATCTTCCAGAAGAAGATTGACGGACATCACTTCAATGCCCATCTTGGATTTTTCCGGCAGGAGGCCGAGCTCGTTGCCCTTTGCCTTTTCCGTAATGCCGAAGCTTTCGGGATGGAAGGGCCGGTCACATCCGCGTCAAACACGGCGGTTGCGTAGCCGCGCGATTGCATTGCGCACGCAGTCAGAGAGGTGACGAGCGATTTGCCGACGCGCCCTTCCCGCTGACAATGCCGATGACCTTGCGCACCGTGCTGTATTGGTTGAGCGGGATATGCATATCCTGTTGCCGGGAGGAGCAGTCCGCCCCGCAGCTCTCGCAATTTCCGCCGCAATCGGCTGGTTTTGTAGCTTCACTCATGGTTTCAACATCTCCTAATTTATCTTTCACTTTTACGGCTTTCCCGCAGCCTGCGGAAAAAATCCGTGAGAAGGCTTGCGCATTCCTGCTCCATATAACCACCCTCCAGAATGGGCTTGTGGTTGTATGGAAGGGCAAAAAGATCGACGACAGAACCGCACGAGCCGGCCTTTGCGTCATATGCGCCGAATACGACGCGTCTCATTCGTGCATTGATGAGCGCCCCGGTGCACATCGGGCAGGGCTCCAGTGTGACGTAGAGCGTGCACTCCCAAAGCCGCCAGCCGCCCAGTGTTTGACACGCTTCAGCAATGGCTTCCAGCTCTGCATGGGCAAGGGCGTTTTTGCCCATTTCCCGGCGGTTACGCCCCCGGCCGACGATGCCGCCCGCACGGGTGACAACAGCGCCTACGGGCACTTCCCCCTCCAGCGCGGAAAGGCGGGCGAGAAGCATTGCTTCCCGCATGCAATCCTGATCCGTCATAGCTCCATACGCCCCCCTTTCACATCGGGTGGGGGGCGGAGGCCTTTTGCGGGCTGAATGAGTAAACAAAGGCGACAATAGCCGCGATGAAGAAAAAAAGCGTAGGCAGCCTGGTGGAAAACGGCACGTTGATATAATAGCGCGTGGACCAAACCATCATCGCCAGCGCCAACACCATCGGCGGGGTAAAGAGATAGGCGGCGCACTTTTCACCGCGGTGCAGCGGCACGCTGGAAAGAGGAAGCACAAACCGCATTTCTTTCTTCACCAAATAGACGAGCAATGCGGCTGCACCGGCCGCGATTACCACACCGATCAGAATAGCGGAAACAATTGCCGCTTTTCCCTCTGGGAGATAGGCGATTGCAATCGTTTGAATGACGCTGATGGAATTGTTAAGCAGATGGATCAGAATCCCTGTCCAGAGGGAACCGCTCGCAATGACAGCATAGCCCAGGCCGATGCCGGCGATGAAGGCGAAGGGGGCCTGCACCAGGTTCCCATGCATCAGCGCAAACACGAAGGCAGAGGTTAGTATGGCAAACCAATCCCCATATTTTCGCAAAGGCTGCATCACAACGCCCCGCATGGCGAATTCCTCCACAACTGCGGGCACAACAGCGCTCTGCACAAATAGGAGAACACAGCCCCAAACGCTTGCCGGCGCCTGCACCTCCGGCGCGCTCAGTTCAATGCCAAAGAGATTGAAAAAGAGAATCAGGCCGTTTGTCGCATAATTTCCCGCCATGCAGACGAGCAGCCCAATGAGCGCCAGCAGGATGGCACGCCATTTATTCTTGGGCGCGTTCAGCGGAATATCAGGCGCCTGCCGACGCAGAGCGAGAAGAAAATAGACCGCCAGGAACGGCAGCCCCACGCAAAAGATGGAAAACAGAATCCCATAGGCATCCTGGAACAGAGCATCGTTTTGGTAGAGGTCGGCCAGCCCGAAAATCATCAAAATTGCAGAGAAAATCTGCTGCATCAGCATAAAGCCGAGCAGGCCGATCCCTGCAAAGATGCTCAATGAGCGCAACGCCTTTTTGTTCTGTTGTGCCGCCGGGGAAGGAGACGGCTGAAAGCCGGCCGGATCGTAATTGTATCCATAGGGGGGAGGCGGGTAATAGCCATTCATCAATCAAAACTCCCTACTTGGTAATTTACCGCGTTATGGCTTTTTCCGCGCTCTGAAACGGCAAAAGGCCAATATATCTATTATAGCCGATTTTGCGCGGAAATCAATGCCGAAAGCGTCATCAAGCATATGCAGGGGAATTGGATGTTGAGAGATGGGCAGAGAGGAAGCGGCAGACGGCGGGAATACGCTTTCTTTTCGCATTCATGCAGTAAAACGGATGGCGGGGATGCCCCCATATCGAAGCATCCCCGCTGATGGTGTTGGATCCATGAAAACTGGTGCAATATGCTATTGGATTTTTAGCGCGTCTAAAATCTGCCGCTTATACTCCATAAACTCCTGTGAAGCTGTAAAGCGCGTTGTGCGCGGGCGTGGATGCCGGATCGTCAGCTCCTGCGTGATCCGCCCCGGCGCGCCGGACATGATATAAATGCGGTCGGAGAGGAAAATCGCTTCATCAATATCGTGCGTGATGAATATAGCCGACATATGCAGGCTGCTCATCATCTCCAAATACCATAGATGAAGCTGCGATTTTGTAATTGCGTCCACCGCGCTGAAGGGCTCGTCCAGCAGGGCTACCTCGCTGTTGAAGAGATAGGTGCGGTACAGCGCCGCGCGCTGCCGCATGCCGCCCGAGAGCTGGCCGGGATATTTGCGCTCCGTCCCTTCCAGACCGAATTCTGCAAGGCCGGAGCTGACCTGCTGCCGCGCTGTTTGCGCGGCACCCCTTTGAGCACGAGCGGGAGGGCGATATTATCCACAATCCGCTTGTGCGGCAGGAGCAAATCCTTTTGCTGCATGTAGCTGATGCGGCCCGTCTGGCCCGTGATCTCTTCCTCGCCCAGCAGAACGCGGCCGCTGTCCGGCACGACGAGGCCGGAGAGGACGTTGAAAAACGTGCTTTTCCCCACGCCGCTGACGCCCAGCAGGCAGATCAGCTCATCCTCATGCAGCGTCAGGCTGACATCCTGGATGATCGTGGTGCCATCAAAGCTTTTTGTAATGTGTTCTGCCCGCAGCCGGTCCATTTCAGTGCCTCATTTCCGTTCACGATGGGGTTTGTCAGTTCAAATAATCGTTGGTGAAGCCTTTGCCATCCGGAATCTCTTTGGCAATCACCTTGTTTTCATACAGCCAGTCATAGAAAGTATCCCAGCGCTTCTGGTCAAATTCGCCCCAGCGCTCCACCTCGGCTTTATACTGCGAGGCCAGGTATTTCTGGCTGGCCACGGCGATCTCTTTGTCTGTCTCCGGCGCGTATTCGCACAGGATGGCGGCGGCCTCTTCCGGGTGCTCAATGCTGTATTCATACCCCAGGCGGGCGGCCTTCAGGAATGCTTTGGCCTGATCGGGGTGCTCCTTGAGGAAGCTGTCGTTCGCAATCAGGAGGGGTGTGTAGAAATCGAGGGCAGGGTTGATATCCTTAAAGGCGAAGTAATTGGTTTCCAGCCCCTTGACCTCGGTTGCGATGCCGTCCCATGCGTAATAGATCCAAACGGTGTCGATATTCGTCTGCAGGGCGGTGACAACGTCTGTAGCGGAGTTGTAGATCATCTTGACCTTGCTGAAATCGCCGCCGTCCTTCTCAATGACGTCCTTGAGGATCGCTTTCTCGATCGGCGTGTTCCAAGAGGCATAGGAGTGCCCCGCCATATCCTTCGGGGAGGTGATGTTATTTTTCTTCAGAGAGATGATGCCGGAGGTGTTGTGCTGAATCAGCGCCGCAACAGCGGTGATGGGCAGCGGAGAATCAGCGGTCAGTGCGCTGGCCACATTCTCCTGAAAGCTCACGCCGAACTGCGCTTTGCCGGAAGCAACGAGCGCTTCCGCGCCATCCTCAGGCGGCTGCTCAATGGTAATCTCTAGGCCGTTATCCGCAAAGTAACCATTTTTCTGGGCAACGTAGAGGCCGGTGTGGTTGGTATTGGGCGTCCAGTCCAGCACAACGGTGATTTTTGCTTTTTCCTGTGCGCCCGGGGCTTTTTCGTCCTTTGTGCATCCGGCAAAAGCGGCCAGGATACAGGCAACGGCCATCACAAGCGCTAAAATGCGTTTTATTAACTTCATTAATCTCATTCTCCTTTTTATGTGCTAAATAGCGGCTTTGCTATGTTTTCTTGATCTGCCGCCAGGGCGTCGTCTTTTTTTCCAGCAGGTTGGTCAGCCCGATCAGCAGCAGGCTGATTGCGACGACCAGAAAGATCACGGCGAACATATCGCTATACGCGAAGGACTTGCGCGCACGGGTCATATATACGCCAAGCCCGCTGCTGCCGCCGAGCCATTCCGCTATGACCGCCCCCACGATGGAGAAGGATACGGAAATTTTTTAGCCCGGAAAAAAAGCTTGGCATTGCGCCCGGCAGCTTGATATGCCAAAAGATTTGCGCCCGGTTCGCCCCCATCGCGCGCAGAAGGCTGATCTGATCTGCATCTGCGGCCCGCAGCCCATCCAATAATCCGACCGCCACAGGGAAAAAGCAGACGATGATCACCAGAACCACCTTCGGCGTCATATCGTAGCCGAGCCACAGCACCAAAAGCGGGGCGATTGCAACCGCAGGGATCGCCTGCGTGATGACAAGCAGCGGATAGGTCATTTTATAAACGACGTGAAAGCGATCCATCACCACCGCGATCACAAAGGCCAGCACAACACCGATCACAAGGCCGAGCAGCGCTCGATCAGTGAAGTTTTCGCATGCCCCATCAAGATGGAAAAGGACCCGGCAACGCCCGGCAGACAGCTAGGGGGGACGGCAGCATATAATCGGCCACAATGCCAAAGGAGCACAGCGCCTGCCAGAGCAGCAGGATGATCGCAATGCCTAAAACGGAGTAGAGCTTATTCGTGATGCTTTTTAACTTTTTTCTCAATGGTCCACACTCCGTCCGGCTTGTAATTGATCTTCACATAGGACATTACGCTTGGCGCGCCGCGCGGATGCAGATAAGCTGGCATTCCTTCACAATTTCCATGAGCTGGTCGTAATCGCCCTCAATTGTGGTTTCAAAAGGGCTGACATAGGTGTTAAGGCCGCTTGATTTGATGTAGGCAATCACCTCGTCAACAATCCGGATGACGTCTTCGCCCTCCACGCTGGGCAGAACCTGAATGGCTACGCTTGCATTCATTTGCTTTTCCTCCTGTTTCTTGGTTGGAATCCGTTGCCTTCCAGCCTCATGCTTTCCATTGCCGAAAGGAGCCAAATA
>ENA-OQEN01000302-OQEN01000302.1-human-gut-metagenome-genome-assembly--contig:-NODE-302-length-21647-cov-7.552370_pt1 | contig 21647 bp, 30 predicted proteins | sample MGYA00242791_ERZ504627 | MGnify/ENA primary metagenome ERZ504627 (study PRJEB26092, sample SAMD00036316) | human gut metagenome | host: Homo sapiens | study: EMG produced TPA metagenomics assembly of... | reverse complement strand
GCCAGTACTCGCTCGTGATCGGCTTCGGCGCCACCGCGTTCGCGCTCGTCCTCGGCTCCATCATCGGTGCCGTCGCGGCCGTCGCGCGCAAGGCCGTCTCCGAGGTCATCATGCGCGTCCTCGACGTCATCATGTCCATCCCGGGCATCGCCCTCGCGGCCGTCTTCGTCTCCATCCTGGCAACTCCGTGCCGTCGATCATCTTCGCCATCGGCTTTATGTACACTCCGCAGATTGCCCGTATCGTGCGCGCCAACATCGTGTCCGAGTACGGAGAGGACTATGTCCGCGCGGTCATCGTTTCCGGCGCCAAGGCTCCGTGGATTTTGATCAAGCATGTTCTGCGTAACTGCATCGCCCCGATCATGGTCTTCACCGTTACCCTGGTCGCCGACGCCATCATCTTCGAGCCTCGCTGACCTTCATCGGCGCTGGTATCCAGGAGCCCACCGCTACCTGGGGCAACATCCTCGCCGACGCCCGCGGCGGCGTGCTCGCTGGCCGTTGGTGGCAGGCGCTGTTCCCGGGTCTGGCCATCATGATCACCTGCCTGGCGCTCAACATCCTCTCCGAGGGCATTACCGACGCTATGGCCGCTGCTCCCTCCGCCGCCCTGGATCCGACCGACTCCTCCAAGCGCCGCGAGGCCGACCTGCTGGTCTCCGACCCCGTTCGCGCCTACAAGGAGCAGGCTCAGTCCCTGTCCGCCCGTCTTGGTGCTCTGCGTGATGTCGAACTCAAGCGTAACGACCGCCATGTGCCCGATGAGTCCGTTGAGCCGATCCTTTCGGTCCGCGATTTCTGCATCCAGTTTGAGCACCACGGTGACATCAACGTCGTCGACCACGTCAACTTTGATGTCCGTCCTGGCCAGACCATGGGCCTGGTCGGTGAGTCCGGCTGCGGTAAGTCCATCACCACGCTGGCCATCATGGGCCTGACCGACGATGACGAGCATCTTTCCGGCGAGGTTCTCTGGGAGGGCCGCGACCTGCTCAAGATGAGCAAGAAGGAGTGGTTCGGCCTGCGCGGTACCGATATCGCCATGGTCTATCAGGACGCCCTGTCCTCGCTCAACCCCTCCATGCTTATTTCCGCCCAGATGAAGCAGCTCACCAAGCGTGGCGGCACCCGTAGCGCCGAGGAGCTCCTGGAGCTCGTGGGCCTCGACCCCAAGCGTACGCTCGAGAGCTATCCGCATGAGCTTTCCGGTGGTCAGCGCCAGCGCGTTCTGATCGCTATGGCCCTTACCCGCGACCCCAAGCTGGTCATCTGCGACGAGCCCACGACCGCTCTGGACGTTACCGTCCAGAAGCAGGTCATCAAGCTGCTCAACGACCTTCAGGCCAAGCTCGGCTTTGCCATGATCTTCGTCTCGCATGACCTGGCGCTGGTCGCCGAGGTCGCCCATAACATCACGGTTATGTACGCCGGTCAGGTTATCGAGCAGGCGCCCACCAAGGAGCTGCTCACCAACCGATTCACGAGTACACCCGCGGTCTTCTGGGTTCCGTTCTGTCCATCGAGAGCGGTTCGGGCCGCCTGCACCAGGTGCCCGGCGCCGTTCCGAGCCCGCGCGATTTCCCCAAGGGCGATCGCTTCGCGCCCCGCTCGAGCCATCCGCGTATTGGCCTGGACACCCGTCCGGTCTTCAAGCGCGTGCCCGGCACCGAGCACTTCTATTCCGAGCTCCCCGACGAGTGCTCAAGGCAAATGGTTTGACCCCTCACGCGGAGGTGATGTAGATGAGCGAGACCGCAGTCAACGGCGTCGAGCCGATCATCTTCCTTGATGACGTCCACGTCACCTTTAGGACCCGTACCGGCTCGATTCTGCACCCTAACCTGGTTCACGCCGTCCAGGGTGTAACGATTAAGCTCATGCCCGGTCAGACGATCGGCATCGTCGGCGAGTCCGGTTGCGGTAAGTCCACCACCGCCAACGTCATGTGCGGCCTGCAGGCCCCCACGAGCGGCAAGGTCTACTTTAAGGCAAGGACGTTACCAAACGTACCGCGAGGACCGCCGCCACATGGGTCGCGTCATCTCGGTCGTGTTCCAGAACCCGGCCACGGCGCTCAACCCCCGCATGGTCGTTCGCGAGCAACTGCTCGACCCCATGCGCGTCCACAACCTGGGTACCGAGGCCGAGCAGGAGAAGCGCGTCAAGGAGCTCTTGGAGCTCACCGGTCTGCCCAGCTCCGCCGCCGAGGTTCTTCCCGGCCAGCTTTCGGGCGGCCAGCGCCAGCGCGTCGCAATTGCCCGTGCCCTGTCGCTGAACCCCGATGCCATCATCGCCGACGAGCCCACCTCGGCTCTGGACGTTTCGGTCCGCGCGCAGATTCTGAACCTGCTGACCGACCTTAAGAAGGAGCTCGGCCTGGCCATGGTGTTCATCAGCCATGACATCCAGACGGTCCGCTATATCTCTGACGACATCATCGTTATGAATGGCGGCAAGATCGTCGAACAGGGCGAGGCCAAGCAGGTCTTCCAGCACCCCCAGGACCCCTACACCAAGATGCTGCTCGGCGCTGCGCCGTCGCTGCTGCATCCCAAGCTCGGCGAGTAGTCTCGCTTTCCCTCCCGTGCGCCCGGTTCCCTTGCCGGGCGCACCTCCGTTGCGATTTCGAAAGGTTGGGTTCACGAGCCATGCCAAGTGCTCAGGAGCTACAACAGCAATTTGGTGAATATCGAGGCGCTATGCCCCGCCCATCGGATTTCGATCTCTTTTGGAAGGACCGCATGGCCGAGGCCGACGCCGTCGAGCTCGACTACGCGATTGAGGCGGCTTCGGTTGCGGATTCCGCAACCTGTCGGTTTTTCGACCTCTGGTATACCGGCATGTGTGGCGCACGCCTGCATGCTAAGTACCTTAAACCCGTCTCGGATGAGCGTGCCATTGGTACTTCAGTTCCATGGATATCCGGGTGCAAGCCGCAGCTGGTTTGAGCAGCGTCGTTTGCGGGCATGGGCATGGCGCTCATCGCCCTCGACTGCCCCGGTCAAGGAGGTCCCTCCGAGGACATTGGTGGATTTGAGGGCACAACGGTCGCGGGCCATATCGTCGCCGGTATCGACGGCGACCCGGCCAACCTCTACTATGTCCGCTTGCACCAAGATATTCGCATCCTGTGCCGCATCGTTCGCGAGCTTGAGGGCATCGATCTTGCCCGTGTGTTTGTGAACGGCGCGTCGCAGGGCGGCGGTTTGGGCATTGCGACCTGTGCGCTTAACGGCGAGCTTATCAATCGCGCCGCCATCCTCTATCCCTTCCTGTCGGATTTCCGCCTGGTCTGGGATTTGGACGCCGACGATATTGCCTACGAGGGTCTGCGCTATTGGTCGCGTTGGTTTGACGAGGACTCGACTCGTATCGAGGAAGCCTATGCCAAGCTGGCGTACTTCGATTCCAAGAATTTTGCCCCCATGGTCAAGTGCCCCGTGCTGTTTGGCACGGGCACGGCCGATACCGTCTGTCCGCCGGCAACGCAGTTTGCGGTGTACAACAACCTGTCCTGCGATAAGCGTCATGAGTTCTTTGAGGCTTTGGCCACGAGGAGATTCAGGATTTTGACGATCTGATCATTCCGTTTTTCTGTGAGGGAGGGGAGGCTCATGTCTAAGTGCGAGAGCAATGTTGACGAGCTGATAGTCCCCGGGCTCGTGGGAATTCCCGGAACGGTTTCATCAAGGCTCGCAGAATATCGGGACTGGCACGGCGATGTCCAAGCAGATGTTTCTGATTTAGAGACATGCGCTTCGAATCTTGAGATTCAAGGCCAGGCCATTACGGCGATTGACTTTGTTAACCCCTGCGCTCGTTACTCGGAGATTTCCTTTGAGCTCGGTGACGATGCGGTCCACGCTCGCTTGATTGAGCCTGTTGGTCGTGCCCGAGTATCTAAGCGCGTGCCGCTGTGCCTGATGTTCCACGACATCGATCGGCCTGTGCGCGGCTGGCATCACATGACGAGATTTGCCGCCATGGGGTATGCCGTCCTCGCGCTGGACGATGAGACTATTGGATCCAACGATCTGCAGCAGGGGATTACCTCGCCTGCTTTTGTCGAGCGTGTCCGTTGGGGCTGCGCGTTGGCGAAGGTTGCGCGCAACCTTGATGGCATGGATCCCGACCGCATCTTTGCATGGGGCGAGGGCTTGGCGGCGGTGTCGCGCTGGCGGTTTCTGCTCTGGATGAGCGGGGCCTTGCCTGCACGGCGCTTGCCAATCCGCTTCCCAGCGGTCTCGAGACGCTGTCGCCTCGGGTTCGTGGCTCGGTGCTCATGGGCACATCACTCATGGATACCGTGAGTGATCCCAAGGGTCAGTTTGCCGTATTCAACGGTCTTGAGTGTGACCGGAGGCATATCATCTATGCCAAATACGCTCACGAGCGCATCAATGCGTTCGAAAACGAAGTCGTCGACTTCTTTAACCAAACGTTCTATCCGTGTTCTTTGGCCTAGACGGCCTGGACACTGCCAACAAGAGTGGGTGGCATAGGGCCGCCCGCCAGACAACTAAGGAGATTCTTGTGGCAACTCAGAAATTCACCGGCGTTATCCCTCCCGTCGTTGTTCCCGATACCGAAGACCACCAGCTCGACGTTGCCTCCTTTGAGCGCAGCATCAACCGCATGATCGACGCCGGCGTCGATGGCCTGTTCTTCTTGGGCTCTTCGGGTGAGGTCGTTTTCTCCACCGACGAGCGTCGTCGCCAGATCATCGCCGAGGCGTCCGCATCGTCGACCACCGCGTGCCCGTCTTGGTCGGCATCATCGATACCGAGACCGAGCGCATGATCGAGCACGGCAAGGTCGCTCAGGAGCTGGGCGCCGATGCGCTCGTCGCCACCTGCCCGTTCTATGCCCTGCAGGGCATGACCGAGGTTGAGGAGCATTTCCGCATCCTGCACGAGGAGCTCGACCTGCCCATCTTCGCCTATGACATTCCCGTGTGCGTTCACACCAAGCTCCCCTGGAAGCTCCTTGCTAAGCTCGGCGCCGAGGGCGTCCTGGCTGGCGTCAAGGATTCCTCGGGCGATGACATCTCGTTCCGCTACCTCATTCAGGAGAACGAGAAGAACGGCCATCCGATGAGCATCCTTACCGGCCATGAGGTCGTCGTCGACGGTGCCTATCTCGGTGGCGCCGACGGTTCCGTCCCGGGCCTCGCCAACGTTGAGCCCGAGGGCTACGTTCGTCAGTGGAAGGCCGCTCAGGCTGGTGACTGGGCTACCGTCAAGGCCGAGCAGGATCGCCTCAATGAGATTTCGCACATCTGGATGTCACCTCGGGCGTCCAGGGCTATGCCGGTGGCGTCGGCGCCTTCAAGACCGCTATGAACCTCATGGGCATCTTCGACAGCCCGACCATGCCGCGCCCGGTGAAGGCCATGACCGGTGAAAACGTCGAGGCGATTCGCAAGGTCCTCCAGGACAACGGTCTCCTTTAAAGCTTTCCCAGGCACCCGACCTCGCCGTTCAACCGTGCGGCCATGACCCATTAGGTCAATGGCCGCACGGTTTCTCGGCGATCTCGGGCACCTGGAAAACCTTTACCGCGCTGTGACGGCTAGCCTGACGGCGCATTTCCTGTAGTTGTTTTTGTCTCCGAAGGAGAACAACATGGAGAACAAGTACGTCTGCTCTGTCGATATCGGCGGAACTAAGATCGCGACTGCATCATGGAGTACCCGGCTGACGGCGGTGTGCCCCATCCCGTTTTTGAGGCTGAGGTTCCCACCGAGGCCCAGGAGGGTGGCGAAGCGGTCTTCCAGCGCATCGAGGCGTCTATCAAGGCAGCTCTTGAAGCAAATCCCGATGTCGAGGTCCTCGGAGTTGGCATCGGCGCTGCCGGTGTCGTCGACCCCAAGACGGGCGCCATCGCGTATGCCAATGAGATTATGCCCGGCTGGTCCGGCGTTCAGTTGGGGCCGCGCCTGCGCGAGGACCTCGGCCTTCCCGTTGCCGTTGTAGGCGACGTGCAGGCTCATGCTCTGGGCGAGGCCCACTGGGGCGTCGGTAAGGGCAAGTTCTCCGTCTTGTGTTTGGGCATCGGTACGGGCATCGGCGGCGCATATGTCGAGAACGGCCGCGTGATGCAGGGCTTCCATGGTGCTGCCGGCCATATGGGCCACATCGAGTGCTCGGCTGCCGCCGGCATTCCCTGCGCCTGCGGGCGTTCCGGCCATCTGGAGTCGGTTGCTTCGGGCACTTCCATTGGTCGTATGTACGATGAGCGTTTTGGCCGCGTCGACCCCAGCCGTCCTTCGGTCGGCCGTGACGTGAACGACCTGTGCCGTGCGGGCGACGCAAAGGCGACCGAGGTCATCCATGACGCCGGCTTTGCGCTGGGTGCCAGCTTGGGCTCGCTCGCTAACATCCTGGACCCCGAGGTCATCGTGCTTTCGGGCGGCGTGATTCACCAAGGTCCCGATTGGCGTTCACAGACGTGGAAGGACTCGGTGCACGAGGCTATGCCAGCCAGGCGCTCGACCCGCTTCAGGACACGCCGATCCTCATCGGCTCTCTGGAGGGCGACGCGCCGCTCATCGGTGCCGCCGAACACCTTCTTGCATCGTTGAAGTAAACATAACTACCAAGTGCGCCTTCTGAGGTGCCGCAGATTGACGTGAAAGAGGAGCGAAGCGTACTTCGGTACGCGAGCGACGGTTTGAACGTCAAGGTGCGGTGTCTCAGAAGGCTGTTTTGAGAAAGGTTGAGTCGAACATGACCGTTGATCCTTTGATCCAGTCCCTGAAGGGTAAGCTCGTCGTGAGCGTTCAGGCGTATATGGGCGAGCCGCTTCGTACGCCCGAGACCATGGCTCAAATGTCCCGCGCTTGCGAGCTTGGCGGCGCCGCCGCCATTCGCTGCCAGGGCCTTGCCGACATTGCCGCCATTAAGGGCCGCTGTGAGGTTCCTGTTATCGGCCTGTGGAAGGATGGGCACGAGGGCGTTTACATCACGCCGACGCTGCGTCACGCTCGCGCCTGCGTTGCTGCCGGTGCCGATATCGTGGCGATCGACGCCACCGATCGTCCGCGCCCCGATGGTAAGACGGTCGAGGATACCTTCCGCCCGCTGCACGAGGAGGGTGTGCTCCTGATGGCCGATTGTGCCACCATCGAGGACATTCGCCGTGCTGTTGATATGGGCTTTGACCTGGTATCCACCACGCTTTCTCACGGCGTCGCCGCCATCGACTGCACCATGGCCGATGGTCCCGACCTGCCGCTCCTGCGTCAGGCGACCGAGGAATTCCCCGGCCTTCCCATCATTTGCGAGGGTCGCGTACATACGCCCGAAGAGGCTCGCGCTGCAATCGACGCCGGCGCGTGGGCCGTTGTCGTCGGCACCGCCATTACGCACCCTACGAGTATTACAAGTTGGTTCAAGGCTGCGCTTGAGGCGTAAGACGGGCCTCTTATCCGCTTGGGGCGGTATACTCAATAAAGGCAATTGATCGCGCGGGATCCGCTGGCCGGGTCCCGCGCTTATTTTAGGAGGCACACATGCAAAAGGGAGATGCCATGGATGCGGCGGAGCGCTCGGAGCGTATCCCCGATATCGTTATCATCACCGGAATGTCCGGCTCGGGCCGAACGCAAGCCATGCATGTGTTTGAGGACATGGGCTATTTTTGTATCGACAACCTGCCCCCACGCCTGATTGCCCAGCTTGCAGAGCTCGTTGGCATCAATACGGGCGTGGGCAGGCACCTTGCCGTTACCTGCGACCTGCGTAGCCAGGGCTTGTTCGATGAACTGCTCGATGCTGTTGCCGCACTGGAAGAGCGCGAGATGAGCTGCGACATCGTGTTTCTCGAGGCGTCTGACGAGGTGCTGATTCGCCGGTATAGCGAAAACCGTCGCCGCCATCCCATTGCAAAGCCGGGGGAGACCACGGCCGACGCTATTCAGCGTGAACGTCTGCAGCTGAAGGGCGTTCGCGATCGAGCGGATATGATTATCGACACGAGCCGCTTGCGCACTTCTGCCTTACGTAACAAGCTTCGCATGGCTTTTTCCGAGCTGTCCGACCAGCAGCTTATGGACGTCCACGTGTTCTCGTTTGGCTTTAAGCATGGCATGCCCGTCGAGGCGGATATCATGATCGATGTGCGCTTCTTGCCCAATCCTTTCTACGATCCCGAGATGCGTACCATGACCGGTCTCGATAAGAAGGTCTCCGATTTTGTCTTGGACCACCCTAAGACCCAGGAGTTTTGGAAGGCCTGGACACAGTTGCTCGATACGGTCATGCCGGGTTATATCGCAGAGGGCAAGCCGCAGCTTTCCATTGCCATCGGCTGCACGGGCGGACAGCACCGTAGCGTCGCCATTGCCGAGGCCACGGCCCGCTACCTGGAGGGTGCTCAGTATCATGTGAGCATCTCCCATCGTGACCTGTCGCGTGCCAACACGAAGGCATAGGTTTACATGTCGTTTACCGCTGAGGTGCGTGACGAGCTTGCGCGCTGCGAACCAGAATGCGAATACTGCGATTTGTCGACGCTTGCTGCGCTCACGCGTGTGAGCGGCACGCTTTCGTTGGCGGGCTCGGGACGGTACCGCTTGACGGTCGCGACCGAGACGGGTGCTGTGGCGCGCACGATGATTGCGCTGACGCATCGCATTCTTAAGCTCAAGACCGAATTCACGGTTCGTAAGTCGGTCCTGCACAAGGTGCGAAACTACCTCATCACCTTGCCCGATCAGCCCGATTTGGATAAGGCTCTGGTGCTGCTGGGCATTCTCGACCGTAGGGGAGGGCTCGTCGCGGGTGTGCCGCGCCACATCGTTGCCCGTCCTTGCTGCAGGCTCGCCTATATTCGCGGTGCGCTGATTGCCGGAGGCTTTGTTGCCGACCCGCGTGGCGATTTTCATTTGGAGATCGCGGTTCAGGGCGAGGAGTATGCAAAGGGACTTTGCGATCTTCTGGAGCAGATTGGAGTTCACGCCCGCGTCAATGCGCGTCGCGGCTCGTATGCCGTGTACATCAAGAGTGCCGAGGAGATTAAACGTCTGTTACAGCTGATTGGCGCCAAGCGCAGCGTTGCCGAGATTGAAGAGGCCCGCGCAGTCAAGCTGGTGAAGAACGACGTGAATCGTCGCGTGAACGCAGAGCTTGCCAACCAGACCAGAAGTGCCGGTGCCGCTCAACATCAGCTTGCGCTCATCGACGAGCTTGATCGGCGCGGTTTGCGTGAAACGCTGCCGGACGCTCTGGCAGTCTTTTGTGACTTACGCGAGCGTTACCCCGATCTCTCGCTGCGAGATTTGGGGGAAATGGCCGACCCTCCTTTGTCGAAGTCGGCCTTGTATCACCGCGTTTTGCGCCTTGAAAAGCTCATTGAAGCAAGCAGGTAGTTTAACGCAATAGCTTTTATGGTGGTTGAACTGCTGTTTTATACGTTAAAGCGTTTTAACGCAAATTTGATTTTCAATTTCGAGCATTCTCGTGAAATTCAAGTCAAAAAAAAGGTATATTAGGCGAGTGGTTAGTTTGTGGGCCTCAACGGCGGGCGCTGTAGCTTGCGGGGGCCTTACGAAAGGAGACACAATGGCAGTAAAGGTTGCTATTAACGGCTTCGGTCGCATCGGTCGTCTGGCCTTCCGTCAGATGTTCGGTCATGAGGGCTCCGAGATCGTCGCTATCAACGACCTCACCTCTCCCGATATGCTCGCTTACCTGCTGAAGTACGACTCCACGCAGGGCAACTATGCTCGCGATCACGAGGTCGTCGCTGGTGAGGATTCCATCACCGTTGACGGCAAGGAGATCAAGATCTACAAGGAGGCCGACGCCAACAACCTGCCTTGGGGCGACCTCGACGTCGACGTCGTTCTCGAGTGCACCGGCTTCTACACCAGCAAGGCTAAGGCTCAGGCCCACATCAACGCTGGCGCCAAGAAGGTCGTCATCTCCGCTCCGGCCGGCAGCGATCTGCCCACCATCGTGTACAACGTCAACCATGAGACGCTGACCGCTGAGGACAACATCATCTCCGCTGCTTCCTGCACCACCAACTGCCTCGCCCCGATGGCCAAGGGTCTGAACGACTTCGCTCCCATCGTGTCCGGCATCATGACCACCATTCACGCCTGGACTGGCGACCAGATGCCGCTCGACGGCCCGCAGCGCAAGGGCAACAAGCGTCGTAGCCGCGCCTGCGCCGTTAACATCGTCCCCAACACCACCGGTGCTGCCAAGCTATCGGCCTGGTTCTCCCCGAGCTCAACGGTAAGCTCATCGGTGCCGCCCAGCGCGTCCCGACGCCGACCGGCTCCATCACCAACCTCTACGCTGTCGTTGACAAGAAGGTCACCGTCGACGAGGTCAACGCCGCTATGAAGGCCTACGCTGCCACCATCTCCGAGACCTTCGGTTACAACGAGGACGACATCGTCTCCACCGATATCATCGGCGAGACCCACGGCTCCATCTTCGACGCCACTCAGACCATGTGCTCTGACCTCGGCAACGGCCAGACCCTCGTTCAGGTCACCTCTTGGTACGACAACGAGAACTCCTACACCTCTCAGATGGTCCGCACCATCAAGTACTTCGAGAAGTTCGTTGCTTAATTTAGCTTTTAGCGAATAGCTCGTTGAGCGTCTAAAGAAGGGCGCGGCCTCATAGGCTTACACCCTAGGGTCGCGCCCTTTTTATAGGAAATCTCTGCCGTAATGGGAGGCAGACACGTACGAAAGGTAGAAGCAAACATGGCCTTTACCAAGAAGACCGTCCGCGACATCGATGTCGACGGCAAGCGCGTTCTCGTCCGCGTTGACTTCAACGTGCCTATCAAGGATGGCGTCGTTGGCGACACCACCCGCATCAAGGCAGCCCTGCCCACTATCAACTACCTCGTTGAGCACAACGCTCGCGTCATCCTCATGAGCCACCTCGGCCGTCCCGAGGGTACTGGCTTCCAGCCCGAGCTCTCCCTCGAGCCTGTCGCCAAGAAGCTCGCCGAGCTCTCTGGCCTTGACGTTGCTTTTGTTGCTGACACGTATGGTGAGAAGGCCGCCGAGGCCGTTGCCGCCGTCGAGCCGGGCAAGGTCCTCGTTCTCGAGAACGTCCGTTTCGACAAGCGTGAGAAGAAGAACGATCCCGAGATCGCCAAGAAGCTCGCTTCCTATGGTGACGTCTTCGTTCTCGATGCCTTCGGCACCGCCCACCGCGCCCAGGGTTCCGTCGTGGGCCCCGCCGCTTACCTGCCTGCCGTCGCTGGCTTCCTGCTCGAGAAGGAGGTCGACACGCTGACCGGCATCTTCGCCGAGCCCGAGCGCCCCTTCGTCGCTATCGTCGGCGGTTCCAAGGTTTCCTCCAAGATCGGCGTTCTCGATCACCTCATCGACTCTGCTGACACCCTGATCATCGGTGGCGGCATGGCCTACACCTTCTTCCTGGCTCAGGGCCTGTCCGTCGGTCAGTCCCTCAAGGAAGAGGACTGGGTCGAGCGCGCCGGCGAGATGCTCAAGAAGGCCGAGGAGAAGGGCGTCAAGATCCTGCTCCCCATCGACAACCGCGTTGCTGATCACTTTGGCGAGGACGCTGTCCCCGAGGTTGTCGCTTCCGACGCTATCCCCGACGACCGTGAGGGTATGGACATCGGCCCCAAGACCGAGGAGCTCTACGCCGAGGCTGTCAAGGGTGCCAAGACCGTGTTCTGGAATGGCCCCATGGGCGTCTTCGAGTTCGATAACTTCGCTCACGGCACCCAGGCTATCGCCGAGGCTGTCGCCGAGCTGATTGCACCTCGATCATCGGTGGTGGCGACTCTGTCGCAGCCGTCAACAAGTTCAACCTGGCCGACAAGATGAGCTGGATCTCTACCGGTGGTGGCGCTTCCATGGAGCTCGTCGAGGGTAAGGCCCTGCCCGGAGTGGAGGCGCTTCTCGATGCCTAATCGCACCCTTCTTATTGCTGGTAACTGGAAGATGAACAACGACGTCGCCGAGGCCGCCAAGCTCGCCGACGAGCTGGCTCAGGCTCTGCCCGAGGTTCCGGCTGGCGTCGAGGTGCTCGTCTGCCCTCCGACCATCGACATCACCACGGTTCATGACCGTATTCAGGCTGCCCCCATCGCCCTCGGTGCACAGAACGTGTACTGGGAGGCCAAGGGTGCCTTCACCGGTGAGTCTTCTTGCGACATGCTCAAGTCCGCTGGCTGCACCTACTGCATCATCGGTCACTCCGAGCGTCGTGATTACTTCCACGAGACCGACGAGGATCAGAACAAGAAGGCCAAGGCCCTCGTTGCCGCCGGACTTGTTCCCGTCTTCTGCTGCGGTGAGTCCCTTGAGGTCCGCGAGGCCGGCACCTATGTCGAGCACGTCGTGAACCAGGTCAAGGCTGGTCTTGCTGGTCTTGAGATCACCTGCCCCAAGCAGGTCGTCGTCGCCTACGAGCCCATTTGGGCCATCGGCACCGGCAAGACCGCTACCGCCGAGGACGCTCAGGAGGTCTGCGGCGCTATCCGTGAGACCCTCAAGGAGATGTTCGGCGAGGAGCTCGCCAACGGCATCCGCGTTCTCTACGGCGGTTCCGCTAAGCCCGGCAACATTGCTGAGCTCGTCGCCAAGCCCGACGTTGACGGCGCCCTCGTGGGCGGCGCTTCGCTCAAGGCTGCCGACTTTGCTCTATGGTCGTCAAGGCAGGCGAGTAGGACATATGGCACAGCGTCATCTTCCTGCACTCCTGATCATCATGGATGGTTGCGGCCTTGCTCCGGCCGATGGCGAGAACGCCGTCGCCGCTGCCAAGACGCCCTTCCTTGATAGCCTGTACGAGAAGTACCCCCACACCACGCTCGGTGCTTCGGGCGAGGACGTGGGCCTTCCCGATGGCCAGATGGGCAACTCCGAGGTGGGTCACCTCAACATCGGTGCCGGCCGCATCGTGTTCCAGGAGCTTTCGCGCATCAACAATGCCATCAAGGACGGCTCCATCGCCAAGAACGAGGTTTTCGTTAAGGCTATGGACGATGTCAAGGCTGACGGCAAGACCCTTCATCTCATGGGCCTTATGAGCCTGGCGGTGTTCATTCTCATATGAGCCACGTCGAGGCTCTGGTCAAGATGGCTGCCGAGCACGGTGTCAAGACCGTTCGCGTCCACGCCTTCATGGATGGTCGCGACGTTGACCCGCAGTCCGGTGCCGGTTACATGAGTGAGTTCTGCGCCTTCCTGGCTAAGATCTCCGAGGAGACCGGTTGCGACGCTCGCGTTGCCACCGTCTCGGGCCGTTATTGGGCCATGGACCGCGACAACCGTTGGGAGCGCATCCAGCGCGCCTACGACGTCATGGTCAACGCATCCGATGCCGATACCGACCCTGTTGCCGGTATCAAGGCTACTACGAGAAGGATCCGCGCGGCGACGAGTTCGTCGAGCCCTTCGCTGCCCACAATGAGGGCATCCACGAGGGCGACGCGGCCATCTTCTTCAACTTCCGTCCCGACCGCGCTCGTCAGATGACTCGCGTGTTCACGGACAAGAAGTTCGACGGCTTTGAGCGCGAGCAGATCAAGCTTTCGCACTTTGTGACGATGACCGAGTACGACCCGACGTTTGACGTCGAGGTCGCCTTCCCCAAGACGTTCCCCGAGAACGTCCTGGCCGACGTTATCGCCGCCAATGGCCTGAAGCAGCTGCACACCGCCGAGACCGAGAAGTACGCCCACGTGACGTTCTTCCTCAACGGCGGCATCGAGGAGCCCAAGGAGGGCGAGGAGCGCGTGCTCGTCGCTTCTCCCAAGGTCGCTACCTACGACCTGCAACCTGAGATGAGCGCTCCCGAGGTTACCGAGAAGCTTGTCGCTGCCATCAACGAGGATCGCGCTGATTTCTACATCGTGAACTTCGCAAACTGCGACATGGTTGGTCACACCGGTGTCTTCGACGCTGCCGTTAAGGCCGTCGAGGCTGTTGACGATGCCCTGTCCAAGGTTGTCCCGGCGATTCTCGCTAAGGGCGGCTTTGCGCTGATTACCGCCGATCACGGCAACGCCGATCACATGTTTGACGTTGCTTCCGACGGTTCCAAGCATCCGTTCACGGCTCACACCACCAACCGCGTGCCGTTCATCATCGTTGATGAGAAGGCACAGCTCACCGGTATCGAGGACGGCCGTCTTTCCGATATCGCTCCGACCATGCTCACCATGCTGGTATTGAGCCTTCCGCCGAGATGACGGGTCGCGTACTCGCCACCGAGGCCTAATAGAAAACAAATACCGTTTTCTAGTAAGGGGGTTGTCCACAACCGGACAACCCTCTTTTTTGCGCTATTTCTACCTCGTCACCAAATGGCTGATGGGGGAGTGCTGGGGGTTGTGGTACAGTACTGGAGTTTGAATTGTTCTATTAAGGAGCTTATCTATGGGTCCGTTCCAGATTCTTCTGTTTGTCGTTTGGGCTGTCTCTGCCGTGGCGCTGACGATTCTCGTCCTGATGCATTCCGGTAAGGGCACCGGCGTTTCGGATATGATCGCTAGCTCGCTGTATAACTCCAGCTCTGCCACGGGCGTCATGGAGCAGAACCTCGATCGCCTGACGGTAATTATGGCCGTCGTTTTTGCCGTGTGTGTCGTCCTGTGCATGTTCTTCTTCCCGCAGTATCGTCGGCTACTAAGCACGAGCCACATAAATACTTGAAAAGGGTTCTGCAAGTGCGGGACCCTTTTTGTTTACATATTTGTAACAGAGCCAAAATATCCCCACATACTTCGCCCAACTAAAGAAATTCTCGACCGTTGACGGGAATTAGCCCCAAATCGTGTATAAAATGCGCTAATGTATTGCGAAACGTTGGTTCGTTGTGCATATCCAGCCATAGCAACGGGCGGCGTTTTGATGGTTCGGATCGGATTGTCTCGACATGTGTCCGACTGAACATTTCTTTGTCCTATCTCATAAGGAGGATGGCATGGCTGATTCTATGTTCCACCAGCGTTATGGGTCGTCGCGCCTTTGTCGGCGGTACCTTGCTGCGAGCTCCATGGCTTTTCTTGCCGCATGCGGCAAGAAGGGCGGCGACGCTTCCGGTTCTGAGTCCGGTTCGAAGCTGAACTTCTACATCAACAACCCGGTCTGCATCGACCCCTACAATGTCCAGGAGGACCAGGCACTCAGGTCGAGTACCAGCTCTTTGATGCTCTGACCTCTTATGACGCCGAGAAGGGCGAGATCGTTCCGCTGGCTTGCGAGTCCTTCGAGGCCAACGACGACGCCACCGAGTTCACCTTCAAGATCAAGAAGGCCAAGTTCCACAACGGTGACGACGTTACCTCCAAGTCCTTCAAGCTCGGTTGGGAGCGTCTGGTCAACACCAAGTCGGCTGTCGCTACCGAGTACGGCCCTTCCGAGGTCTCCTATCACCTCTCCATGGTCGAGGGCTATGACGATCTGCTTGCCGGTAACGCTACCGAGCTCAGCGGTGTTACCTGCCCCGACGATGAGACCCTCGTCGTCAAGCTGGCTTCCGCTTACGCCGACTTCCCCTTCGTCGCCTCTCACCCGGCTCTGGCCCCGGTTCCCGAGTGCGCCGAGTCCGATGTCAAGAGCTTCTACCTCGCCCCGGTCGGTAACGGCCCGTTCATGATGGACGGCAAGTGGGAGGATGGCCAGGAGATCAACGTCAAGAAGTTCGACGATTACTATGGCGACAAGGCCAAGATCGATGGCATCCACTTCCAGGTCATCAAGGACATGGAGACCGCCTACAAGGAGTTCCAGGCCGGTAACCTCGATGTCTGCGACGTTCCCGTCGCTCAGATCGACGCCGCCAAGAAGGATCGCGGCGTGTCCAAGGACGGCTACACCATGGGTGACGGCGAGCGCATGCTGCTCGGCGCCGAGCCTTCCACGTACTATCTGACCTGCAACACCACGGCCGAGCCGTTCAGCAACGCCGACCTGCGCAGGGGTATCTCCCTGGCCATCAACCGTGAGGCCATCTGCAAGACCATCTTCAAGGTACCCGTACTCCTGCCGACGGCATTGTTCCTCCGGGCATCGATGGCTACAAGGAGGGCGCATGGGAGTTCTGCGCCTACGATGTCGACAAGGCTAACGAGTACCTCGACAAGGTTGCTCCCGCTGGCGCTAACGGGGATCGTGGCATTAGCGTGACCCTGTCCTACAACCAGGACGGCGGTCACAAGGAGATCATGGAGTCCATCATCGGTGACCTCGCCAAGGTTGGCGTTACCGCTGTCTCCGATACCCCTGAGTGGTCTGCCCTGCTCGAGCAGTATCAGAACTTTAACTATCAGTTCGGTCGTCTGGGTTGGATTGCCGACTACCCGATCATGGACAACTTCCTGTATCCGCTGTTCCACTCCGACTCCCTCGGTGGCGACAACCGCTCCGGTTACAACAACCCCGAGTTCGACGCCAAGGTCGACGAGCTCGTACTATTGTTGACGACGAGGAGCGCGTCGCTAAGATGCAGGAGGCCGACGCAATGGTCGCTGCCGACTGCCCGGTCATCCCGATTATGTTCTACACGCACACCATCGCCGGCTCCGATCGCATTAAGCACCTCTATGTCGATCCGCAGAAGCACGCCGATCTGGGTACCGCTGAGCTCGCCTAAGAGTTTGCAGCTTCCGTGAGGGTCAAGTATTTACGTAGACCTCATGGGAAACATACAGTTCTCCCTAACCTGGGGTAAACTGGCTGATGGTAATTTTGGGATGCCGGTCTGGCGATCGGCATCCATTTAGGTTAATCCCTAGATAGGGGAGTGGTATGGGTAAGTACATCGTTAAACGTGTGCTTCAGTTCATCCCGGTGTTTTTGGGCGTTACGCTGATTCTGTTCGCCTCCAGAATATCGTGCCGGGAGATCCGATCAAGCTGATCGGTGGAGACAAGGCTCTGTCCCCCGAGGTGGAGCTTCAGCTTCGCGTTCGCTATCACCTGGTCCAGACGGACGATGACGGCAACGCGATCCTTGACGAGAACGGCGACCCCGTTCAAACGTCGCTCGTGGACCGTTACTTGTATTACATGAACGGCCTGCTTCATGGCGATCTGGGCAATTCGTATCAGCGCAAGCTGCCGGTTACGGAAATCTTTGCCCAGAAGTATCCGTATACGGTCAAACTTGCCGCGTGCGCCATCGTGCTCGAGGCAATTATGGGTATCGGTGCGGGTATCATTTCGGCGGTAAAGCGTTATTCCTTCTGGGATATTTTGGTAACGCTCACCACGTCGATCCTCGTTGCGGTCCCGGCCTTCTGGCTCGGTATGTTGCTGCAGCTGTTCTTTGGCGTCATCCTCAAGGACGCCACGGGCGGTGCAATCTCCATGCCGATCTCGGGTGCCGGCGGTTCCAGCTCTCAGTATCAGGATTGGATGCACTATGTGCTTCCGACCATTACGCTGGCTTCGGTTTCGACCGCTTATGCTGCGCGCATTATGCGCTCGCAGCTGCTTGACGTCATGAACCAGGATTACATCCGTACGGCAAAGGCCAAGGGTCTCTCCAATCGTGCGATCATCGTCAAGCATGCGCTTAAGAATGCACTCATCCCCGTCGTTACCTATATTGGTGTCGACTTTGGCGGCATGCTTTCGGGCGCCATCCTGACCGAGACGGTCTTCAACTGGCCCGGTATCGGCTATGAGTCTATCGCGCCATTAGCATGCGTGACTGGCCCATCGTTATGGGCGGCGTTACGCTCATCGTTGTCGTCGTCATGGTGATCAACCTGCTCGTCGACATTAGCTATGCATTCCTCGACCCGCGCATCCGCCTTGGCGGTCCGTCGGATAAGGCCTAAGGGAGGTACGTCTCATGCAGGAAACTGATTCTCAGTCTCAGGAGCAGCTACCGCCACCAAGTCGCATCTGCTCCCGCCAAGTCCCGCACGCTGTGGGGCGACGCTTTTAAGCGTCTTCGTAAGAACAAGCTCGCCGTTATCGGTGTCTGCTGGATCATCATCGTCGTTGTGGTTGCCCTGACCGCAGATCTGTGGGCTAAGCCCTGGCTCGGTTCGCCGACGGCTTCCGATTCGACCACCATGGCCGAGACATCGCTACTGGCTCCGTGTGCCGAGCACCCGTTTGGCACCGATGCCCTCGGTCGCGACATTCTCGTCCGCGTTATCTACGGTGCACGCGTTTCGCTTTCTGTCGGTATCATGGCCACCGCCATCTCCACATTGATCGGCCTGGTCATGGGCGCCCTGGCCGGTTTCTACGGCGGCATTTGGGATACGATCATCATGCGCTGTGCGGACATCTTCCTGGCGTTCCCGTACGTGCTGTTCGTTGTCGCCATGATCGCCGTTATCGGCCGTGGTCTTCAGAACGTCTTTATCGCCATCGGCATTCTTGGCTGGCCTTCGATTGCGCGCGTCTTCCGCTCTGCAATCTTGACGGTCAAGGAAAACGACTATGTTGATGCAGCGCGCGCGATGGGTGCATCTGATGCTCGTATCGTCGTGCGTCACATCTTCCCGAACTCCGTCGCCTCCATCGTGGTCTACGCGACCATGAACATTGGTGGCGCCATTCTGACCGAGTCCGCTCTGTCCTTCCTCGGCATGGGCGTTATTCCGCCTACGCCTTCGTGGGGCTCCATGATTCAGGACGGTCAGCAGTATCTTCTGACCGCTCCCTGGATGATGATCATGCCCGGTCTGGCAATTCTCTCGACGGTGCTCGCCTTCACCCTGCTGGGTGACGGTCTGCGCGACGCCCTCGACGTCAAGATGAAGGACGCATAAGGATGAAGAAGAACAAGAACTATGTGGACCTGAAGGACCAGCCGGTTCCTGAGGGCCAGCATCTGCTCGAGGTCGATGACCTTAAGATGTATTTCCACACCGAGGATGGCGTTGTTCGCGCTGTCGACGGTGTCTCCTACACGCTCGATCGCGGCGAAACCCTGGGCGTCGTCGGTGAGTCCGGCTCCGGTAAGTCCGTGACCGCCATGACCATCATGGGCCTCATCTCGATGCCTCCGGGAAAGATCGAGGGCGGTGACGTTCGCTATCGCGGCCGCTCCATCCTCGAAATGACCGAGGAAGAGATGCAGCACATTCGCGGCAACGATATCGCGATGATCTTCCAGGATCCTATGACCTCCTTGAACCCGGTCTATAAGATCGGCAGGCAGGTGGGCGAGGGTCTTCGTCTGCACCGTGGCTACTCCAAGCAGGAGGCGCTCAAGCGTGCCACCGAGCTTTTGGACCTCGTGGGTATCCCCGAGCCCGAGAAGCGCGTCAATGAGTATCCGCACCAGTTCTCTGGCGGTATGCGTCAGCGAGTCATGATTGCCATGGCCCTTGCCTGCGATCCCGATATTCTGATTGCCGACGAGCCCACGACTGCCCTGGACGTTACCATCCAGGCTCAGATTATCGAGCTCATGCAGGAGATGCAGGAGAAGAACGGCAACGCATCATCATGATTACCCATGACCTGGGTGTTGTCGCCGATATGGCCGATAAGATCATGGTTATGTACGCCGGCCGCCCCGTTGAGTTCGGTACTGCTGAGGAAATCTTCTACGAGAGCCGCCACCCCTACACCTGGGGTCTTATCCGCTCCATCCCGGAGCAGGCAATCGAAGAGAAGAAGCCGCTGACGCCGATTCACGGCAACCCGCCTTCGCTCATGAACCTGCCTGAGGCTGCGTCTTCTCTCCTCGTTGCCCCTACGCGACGGACAAGTGCCGCAAGCAGCGCCCTGAGCGCGTTGTCACCGAGTCCGGTCACTATTCTGCGTGCCACTATTCCGGTGACCCCGAGTTCCTCAAGAACGCTCCTGAGACGTCCCGTACGCGCAAGGATTCCAAGAAGGGAGGCGAGGCGTAAATGGCAGACAATAACGAGCGCACTCCACTGCTGAAGGTCGAGCACCTCTCCAAGGAGTTTCCCGCAGAGTCCGGCATGTTCGCCAAGCGTTTTTCCAAGCGCGTCGTCTCTGCTGTAAACGACATCTCTTTTGAGATTTATCCTGGCGAGACCTTTGGTCTGGTTGGCGAGTCTGGTTGCGGTAAATCCACCACGGGCCGCACTATCATGCGTCTGACCAAGCCGACCGCCGGCAAGGTGTTCTTCCAGGGCAAAGATGTTGCCGAGATGAGCAAGCATGAGATCAAGGACATGCGTCGTGAGATGCAGTTTATCTTCCAGGATCCTTATGCTTCGCTCAACCCTCGTATGACCATCGGTGAGATTGTCTCCGAGCCCATGACCATTCATGGTGTGGGTACCAAGGAGGAGCGCATTGAGCGCGTCCGTGAGCTTCTCGACGTCGTTGGACTGAACCCCGAGCACATCAACCGCTATCCGCATGAGTTCTCGGGCGGCCAGCGTCAGCGTGTCGGTATTGCCCGCGCTTTTGCGCTGAAGCCCAAGCTGATTATCTGTGACGAGCCGGTATCCGCTCTGGATGTGTCCATTCAGGCCCAGGTTCTGAACCTGCTCAAGGAACTGCAGGACAAGTTCGGTACCGCGTATCTGTTTATCGCACACGACCTGTCCGTCGTACAGCACATCTCCGATCGCGTTGCCGTTATGTATCTGGGTAAGATGGTCGAGGTTTCGGACTGGAAGACGCTCTATAGCGAGCCTCACCATCCGTACACGCAGTCGCTGCTGTCTGCCGTGCCGGTTCCCGATCCTGATATCCAGAAGACCCGCAAGCGCATCATCCTCGCTGGCGATCCGCCGTCGCCGCTGGATCCGCCGACCGGCTGCCGTTTCCACACGCGTTGCCCGATCGCGCAGGTATCTGCTCCGAGAAGCTCCCCGAGTTTAAGAAGTTGCACCGGGTCACTGCTGCGCCTGCCACTTCGCCGAGCCGTTCCCGATCAAGGAATCGCACATCGACCTGTAGTCGGTTGTTCTTGTCCGGGCCCGCCCTGGTGTTTCTTTTCAGAACGTCCTCGGACATGAAAGAACCCCCGCTGCGCACTACGTGCGGCGGGGGTTCTTTCGTCCTGACGCTCCTATTTGGCAAGGTGTTTTTTAGAATCCATTTTGCGCTCGGCCTCGAAGGCCCGCCTGTCCCAATCGAGCGGAAGCCCGGCCTCGACCCATGCCTCGTAGGCCCTCCTTATGGGCTTGAGCTCCCTTTGGCCCCTCTCCAGCATCGAGATGTACTTCTCGCTGGTGCCCAGTATGGACGCCGCCCTCACCTGGCTGACCCTCGCCGCGCGCCTTGCCGCCACGAGGGCCGACGCGTCCTCGGGCCTCCTGATCTCGTGCGGGTGCATCAGCGCCCGGTACGCCTCCCTGGCCACGTAGCGCTTGAGGCGCCTCATGACCTCCCTGTCGCTCTTTCCCCGCCCCCTGGCCCTCTCGGCGTACTCGGCGGTCTCGGGGTCGCGCATGACCCTCTGCCTCGCGATCTCGTGCAGCGCGCTGTTCGCCTGCCGGTCGCCGCCCCTGTTGAGCCTGTGCCTCACGGTCTTGCCGCTCGAGGCGGGGATGGGGCAGGCCCCGCATATCGCCGCGAACGACGCCTCGGAGCGCAGCCTGCCCGGGTTGTCCCCGGCCGCGACCGCGAGCTTGGCCGCGCTCACGGGCCCGCACCCGTACATCGCCAGCAGCGCGGGGCAGTTCTCCTCCAGGGACGCCTCGATCGCGCGCTCCATGTCGAGCGCCGCGTCGCGCG
>ENA-OQEN01000301-OQEN01000301.1-human-gut-metagenome-genome-assembly--contig:-NODE-301-length-21682-cov-2.771839_pt1 | contig 21682 bp, 29 predicted proteins | sample MGYA00242791_ERZ504627 | MGnify/ENA primary metagenome ERZ504627 (study PRJEB26092, sample SAMD00036316) | human gut metagenome | host: Homo sapiens | study: EMG produced TPA metagenomics assembly of... | reverse complement strand
GTCATCCTCATAGCGGATATCCAGTGGGATTTCCTGCGGCTGAGCCTCGATTGCACGCGGCTCCCGCATGGTAACACGGACACTGTCGCCCGCCTTAACCCGATCATTTTTCGAAACAGGCTGCCGATTTTTGATGAGATTCCCCTCTTCGATCAGCCGCTGTACGGCAGAACGGCTCAAGCCCTCCACCAGTTGGGAAACCGCACGGTCCACACGCTCGCCATCCAGCTCCGGCGGAATTGAAAAAAGCAATGCGTCAATCATCCTGCTTCTCCGCCTGATTCTGCTGCCTGCGTTTTAGCTCCGCCTGCTGTTTCTCCTGCGCTTCCAGCCGCTTGATCTCCAGGCAGTAGCGGGCAACCCAGATGATAAACAGCACGAGGCCCACCGTAATCAGGCAATCTGCAAAGTTGAAAACAGGGAAGTTGATGAAAACCGGCGCGATAAAATCCACCACATAATGGCGGAAAATACGATCGACAAAATTGCCCAGGCCTCCGCTCAGGATGAAAATGACCGTGGCATAGGAAAGGCCGATGTCAAACTTATTTTGGGAAAAGGCCGTGTTCAGCTTTTTGCTGACGATTAGATAAATGCCAGCAATAAAAATCACGCTGGAAAGCACGCCCATCACCACCGCGCTGCCCTTCAACACACCAAAGGCGGCGCCTGTGTTTTCCACATAAATTAAATGCAACACGTTGGGGATCACAGGCACATTTTGAAGCGGCTCCAGCCAGAGTTTGATGATGATTTTAATCAATTGATCGATACACACGAGCAGCCCTACGGTCAAAAGGGAAAAAAATTGAAGCAAACGCCCCACTCCTTCTTCCCGCAGAAAACAAACCCAAAAACAGAGGGCAGGGGCTGCTGTATCATCCAGCCGCCCCTGCCTCTCTGTTTTGGGACGCATTCTGCGTTGTTTATTTTTTCTGCTGAAAGTTTATTTTTTACGGAAGAAGCCTTCAAAGGAGGGAACGGCATCCTCTCCGGCTGTGCCGGAAACAGGAGCCTGTTGCGGCTCATCATCCACGACTTCCTCAAGATTCAGGTGAAACCCCGGCTCGCCCATGGTGAGCTGCGCCTCTTCTTCAGAGCGTCCGATGGCGTTTCCTCCGCGCTGTAAACAGTGCGGAACTGACCCATCATCCCTTCGGGCTGCACAAACGGCTCTTCTTCCGGCGAGGCCTCTGCGTGGCGCTTGGCTCATCCTCCGGAACGCTGTTTTCAGCGGTCAGTAGCGCCTCTGTTTCCTCCACCCTATCTGCGGAATCGAGTGTTTCGGCAGCATCCTCCTGCGGTTGCTCCTCCGGCTGCTGCGCCTCATCGGTCAACGCTTCTTCCGGCTCTAAATCCGGCCTCGGCACAGCGTTGCCCTCCGGCAGGATGGGCAGGCGGTTGATCAGCTCAATATGCTCTTTATACATGGCGATCAGATTGGCGCGGAATTCACTGACCGCGCCGCGCGTTTGATCAAGCAGCAGGCTTTCGCGCTCTGTCTCCTCACGCAGCTGGGCCAAATTTTCCTGCGCGTTTCGGCCGGCTTCTTCTACCAAACGGTCGGCCTTGGCCTGTGCTTCTCCAACCAGGCTTTCCGCCTTAGCCGATGCGTCGTTTAATAGGGCGCTGACGCGGGCGTCCACCTCGCGCGTGAGCGTCTGCGCCCGGTCGGACGCCTCCTGCATCACCTGGCCGGAACGGGCGTTGGCTTCTTCTTCCAAGGCCTTCGCCCGGTTCTCCGCCCCGGCGAGGCAAGCATCTGCCTTCTCCTTTGCCTCGCGCACAACTTGATCCGCTGTGCGCTGTGCAACAAGCAGGGCCGAGCGAATCGTATCCTCATCCCTGCGGTATTCTTCCACCTTATCCGCCAGAAGGCTGATTTTTTTCAACAGCGCTTCATTCTGTGTATAAGCCTCTTCAAAAGAAGCGGTCAACTCCTGGACGAACGCATCCACCTCTTCCGCGCGGTAAGTGCCGCGGGAGCCGAGCTGGAAGCGATGATTTTTCACCTGCTGCGGCGTTAGCATCGCATTTCATCCTCCATATTGAATTTGATAGAGCGTTGCCCGTTAAAAGAAAACGCCGTTATTTTCCAGCTCATCGGCTAAATCGCCGGTAAAATCGACATTGAAGGGGACGATAATATACGTATTGTTCGCCAGAGGACTGATCGAGCCGCCGTTCGCATATGCTACGCCGCTGAGAAAATCGAGCAGGCGGCGAGAAGTTTCCCGGTTGGCAGATTCAAGATTCAGCACAACCGTGCGCTTGCCGTTTACATGATCGGCAATGCCGGTCACATCGTCAAAACGGTCAGGCTTTACAAGCACAACCTGTAGCTGAGAAGAGGCATTGCTAATGCGCACAACGCGGTTGGGGTTCGCCTCGGCACGCGGCTCATGCACGGGGCGCGCCGGCTCCTCTTCCGCTTCTTCCCTGCCGGTGTCGTAATCGTCATATTCTTCGTAGTCTTCTTCTACGGCGTCATTATCATAGTAGTTGTCCTCGTCCACATTGACGATCTGTTTGATTTTTTCCATAAAGCTCATATTCATAAACCTCCTGGCTTTTTAATAGACCCGCGCACCAAACAGCGCAGAGCCGACGCGGACCAAATTGGCCCCTTCTTCAATGGCTTGAACATAATCGCCGGACATACCCATTGACAGAATGTCCATATTGATATTATCTATTTTTTTGGCCTTCATGTCAACAAAGAATCTACGCATATCAGAAAAAAATCCGCGCAAAACCGATTCTTCTTCACAAATGGGCGGTATCGCCATGAGACCGCAAACCTGAATGCCCGGCATTTGCGCGATTGCGCAGGCGGTTTCCTCCAGCTCTGCCGGAGCCATGCCGGTTTTGCTCTCTTCTCCGCCGATGTTGACCTCCAACAGCACGGGCGTGGTAATTTCCCGTTTCATGGACTGGCGGCTGATCTCCTGTGCAAGCCGTAGCTGTCGACCGATTCGATCATATCCACCTCGCCCACAATCTGGCGCACCTTATTTGTTTGCAAATGCCCAATCAGATGCTTTTCACAATGCGCAAGGTTCAGGTATTCCCGCTTGCCCAGATATTCCTGCACCTTATTTTCACCGATCAGGCTGATCCCAAGGGAAAGGGCATGATTGATATAGACAGGCTCAACCGTTTTGGTCACCGCCATAAAGTGAATATCGCCCGGCATTCTACCGCTTTTCTCCGCGGCGGCCGCGATATTCTCCCGAATGCGCTTGTAGTTTTCCGTGATCTGCGCAAAGCGCGGGTCAGCCGATGATTTTTCCATCATATAAATCCTTCCCTTCTAATATGACTTCATCATATTGCTTGAGATAATTGCTCGGATCGTCCACAATCGGCTCGCCATCCTGGCTGGCCGTAGCGGAAATCACATAGGTCTGGTCGGAATATACAATATTTAGCTTGCGGAATCGGGCCACATTTCCGCGTCGGACATAAACGCCCTTTTCCCCATCCACAACGCGCACCGCGCTGGTGCTGACGCGTATGCCCTTATCCACAACATACTGCTTGGGCTTCGGCGCCTCTTGCTCATCTGTGCCCTCTTCCGCCTGCGGTTTGGCGTAATAAACGGTGACATTGGTTACAAGCTGCGCCGTCTCCTGCCGCAGGTTTGCAAAGGTTTCATTCATCAGGTTACACTTGAGGGTAACCAGGTTTTTCCATCTTCGCTCTGGGCGATATGCTCCACCTCGGCTTTGAATTCTCCCGCCGCGCTGAAAGGCATGCGCACCATAATGCTGTCTCCCTGCTCAAAATGCAGGGCCTGCTTTTCATCGACCGCACAGAGCAGATACCAATCGAAACTATCCACCATCTTGCCCACACCGCCGCTGGCCGGCTGTGCCTTTGCTTCCAGCGCCTTTTGAAGCATATCCTGTGTGACAGAGGCAATCTTCCCATAGGGAAGCACCCCCTCCAGCCCATCCGTACTGCTGATATAGTAGCCGGAGCGCTCTGCCGTAATCTTGGTATAAGCGCTTTCGTCCAATGAGATGCCGCTGCGTTCCGCCTGAAGCGCGGAGATCATGGATTCAAAATCGATCTCCTCCCCATGGTCATCTGGCGGCGGGTCATCAAATCCCCCAGTTCCTCCATCCGGTCGCCGAATTTGCTGAATTGCCCGCTTCCCGCCGTATCTAAGCTATCCAGCAAAATCGAAAAAGCCTCTTCATTCAGGGCGTTGATATCAGAGGCAGACGAGAGGTGCTTTGCAAGCTGCTGATAATGGCTGATCTGGCTATCCAGCTCCCGGACACGCAAGTAGTTCGCCGCTTCTTCATCGTTGCGGAACACCATGGCGACCACATCGCCCTTCGCAACCCGCTTGCCATCCTCCACCAGGGGGATCACCTTCCCAGAGGCGGTGTTGGAGAGAATGTATTCATCCCGAACGACAAAAACCTCTGCATCCACGGCATTATATACGCTCTGTTCCATTGCCACTTCGGTTTTCACGCTTGGGACGCGCCACTGATACAGCTGATAGCAGCAATACAGCGCCGCCAGAATGATGCAGAGAATCAGCAGAGGCTTTTTACTCTGCTTGAGAATACGGGCCCTGAGCGCCTTGCCCGCCGGCTTCTTTTCCTCTTGCGTCATCTTATCCGCCCCCAATCCGATTCCTGTACCAGACGGCACGCCTCCCCATACAGTGCGCCGGGCGTATCATAATCCTCCCAACACAGCCAATGAACTCGCTCATTGCGGCGAAACCAGGTGAGCTGCCGTTTTGCATAGCGCCGAGTGGCGCGCTTAAGATTTTCCAGCGCTTCTTCCAGCGCCATTTCCCCGGAAAAATAAGGCTTCAATTCCTTATAGCCGATCGCCTGCGCACCCGTTCCATCCGGGTCGCGCTCTAAAAAGCGCTGTGCCTCCTCCAGCAGACCATCGCTGACCATTTGATCCACACGGCGGTTGATCCGGTCATAAAGCGCTGCCTATCCCGGAAATCCAGCCCCAAATAAAAGGGGGCATACGGCGAAGGGCCCCGCCTGGAGCGCTCGCGCTGCTCTGACATCGTCACTCCGGTAGTTTCATAAAGCTCTAGCGCGCGAATCACTCTGCCTAGATTGGCCGGATGCAGCTGCTTTGCCGTCTCAGGGTCAATTTGCTCCAGCTGCGCCCAGAGCGCCTCTGCGCCTTCCTGCTCCGCACGGCGGTAAAGCGCCGCGCGGGTCTCCGGGCTTGCGGGGGCGTCAATCAATTCGATATGGTCAAGCAATGTGTCGATATAAAGCCCTGTGCCGCCAGCCAAAATGGGGAGGCTGCCCCTCGCGCGGATTTCGGCAATACAAGCCTGCGCACGTGCGACATAGGCTGCAACGCTGAAGCGCTCCTCCGGCTGCAAAATGCCAATGAGATGGTGGTGCACGCTTCCCGCTCCGCCATGGTTGGCGCTGCGTGGCAATTTCCATGCCTGGTAGACCTGCATTGAATCCGCGCCGATTACCTCACCGCCGAGCGCCTTGGCAAGCTTCACTGCCAGCGCCGTCTTCCCGGACGCGGTTGGCCCGACAACGGCAAGAACCGGTATTTGATGATCGGCCGCCATCACGAGATCATTCCTTTCCTGCGAGGGGAAGTTGAAAAGCGCTGCCTTTCCTTGCCCCTTTCCATCAAAGGCTGAACGCCCCATCTTTATTGCATCATTGCATCCGGCCAAACTGCTTTTCCAACTCTGCCTGCGACATGACCACCATCACAGGCCTGCCGTGCGGGCAGTAACGAATTTCATCCTGAAGAAGCAGCTTTTCTACAAACCGTTCCAGCTCATATGGGCTTGTCTGATCCCCACCCTTGATCGCGGCGCGGCATGCAACATTGTGAAAAAGCCAATCGAGCTTTTCCGGAATCAGCTCGCGCCGGTTTGCCAGCAGGTAACCCGCCAGCTCCTGCACCAGAGACGAGACATCCTCCTGCGCAAGCGTCATCGGGCAGGCGCGCACGAGCACTGTGCCCGCCCCGAAATCCTCGGCTTCAAACCCTGCCTGGCGCAATAGCTCCAGGTTTTGCAGAACGGCCGCATACTCCTCTTTTGAGAGCGTTACCGCCACGGGCGCGAGCAAAAGCTGCCGATCCGCCCGCCTCGCCTCATTTCGAAGCTGCTCATAGAGCATCCGTTCATGGGCGGCATGCTTATCGATCAGCAGCAGGTCTTTCCCGCTCTCCACCACAATATAAGTGCGGAACGCCTCCCCCAGCACCCGAAACGGCGGCGCTTCCTTTGGAGGCTGCGCCATGGTTACGGAGCGCCCTGTTTCCTGTGCGGCGGGCGCATCCATTTCCTGGGCAATCTCCGCTTGTGGCGCGAGCGATGGGGCGGGCTCTAGCCGCTTCCGACGAGCGCTCTCATCTATCTTTTCCGTTGGATGGGCTTTCTTCGGCCCTTGTACCCGGCGCTTTTGCAGCGCAGCGGCCACTGTATCCGGCTCCTCCCCCGCTGCATAGCCGGATATGGGGGATGCCAGCCGCTGCTGCGGGCGGTTTTTCCCGATATAAGAGGCTGCCGTTTCACGCTCCCAAAAATGATCCGTTTTTTGGGGGATCGTGATCTGCTCCGGCGCAGGCGGCCGCGCTGCTTCCACAGGGGCGTCCAGTTTTTTTAGCTCCACATGTGGGCGCGGATCGTTTTGCTGGAGCGTATTTTTTGCGGCATAATAAACCGCGTCAAAAATACGCTTTTCATTGGCAAAGCGGACCTCGATCTTTGCAGGATGAACGTTGACGTCCACCGTTTCATTCGGCACGTGCAAATGCAGCACGCAGGCCGGAAACTTTCCCACCATAATCGTGTTGCGATAGGCCTCCTCCAGAGCAGCCATAGCGGTGCGGCTTTTGACGAGCCTGCCATTGAGGAAGAAAAGCTGCATTGTGCGGTTTGGCCGCGCGGCCAACGGCTTTGCGGCAAAACCGGATATACGCACGCCGCTCAGCTCATAATCCACCGGGAGCAGACCCGTGGCGAAATCCTTCCCGTATACCGCATAAATCGCGCTGATTAGCTTTCCATCGCCGGGGGTTAAAAGCGCCTCCTTTCCATCCCGAATGAAGCGGACGCTGACCTCCGGATGAGAGAGCGCCACGCGGTCCACAACCCCTGCAACAGCGTTTGCCTCGGACACATCCTTCTTCAAAAACTTCATGCGAGCGGGCGTGTTATAGAACAGATCGCGCACGATCAGCGTCGTCCCCTGCGGGCAGCCCGCATCATCGAGCAGCGTCTGCTCTCCGCCCTCAACGCAAAGCCGCGTGCCCACCGGCTCCTCCTGCGTCCGGGTCAAGAGCTCCACGCGCGCAACCGCTGCTATGGAGGCCAGCGCCTCGCCGCGGAAACCCAAGGTGCCGATGCCGTTTAAATCCTCTTCCCGTCTAATCTTGCTCGTTGCATGGCTGACAAAGGCTGTAGGCGCATCCTCGCGCGCAATGCCGCAGCCGTTATCCGTGATGCGGATATAGGTGATTCCGCCACGCCGGATTTCAAGCGTAACCGCGCTTGCGCCCGCGTCGATCGAATTTTCCATTAGCTCCTTTACAACGGAGGAGGGCCGTTCCACAACCTCCCCCGCCGCAATCAGCTCGGCCACATGGCGGGGCAGCACCTGAATTTTCGGCATGGCAATCTCCTTTCTAAACGTTGCGCGGGCAATTCGCATTTCAGAATAGCTTTTTTCTATTACAGAATCGGCCTGCTCTCCTTGAGCACCACGTCGTGCGCGCCGCCCTCTACAATGCTCGTAGAGGAGATCAGCGTGATTTTCGCATTCTTCTGGAGCTCCGGAATGGTCAGGCAACCGCAGTTGCACATGGTGGAGCGCACCTTGGAGAGGGAAAGCTCCACATTATCCTTCAAGCTGCCCGCATAGGGCACGAACGAATCGACGCCCTCCTCAAACGACAGCTTCGCTGCGCCGCCCATATCATAGCGCTGCCAGTTTCTGGCCCGGGCGCTGCCTTCGCCCCAGTATTCTTTCATATAATTCCCGTTAACGTTTACCTTCTTGGTCGGGCTTTCGTCAAAGCGGGCGAAATACCGGCCCAGCATCATGAAATCCGCGCCCATGGCAAGCGCCAGGGTGATATGATAATCATGAACAATGCCGCCGTCTGAGCAGATCGGCACATAGACGCCCGTCTCCTTAAAATATTCGTCACGTGCCTCAGCCACCTCGATCAGGGCCGTTGCCTGCCCGCGGCCAATGCCTTTCTGCTCGCGCGTGATGCAAATCGCGCCGCCGCCGATGCCGACCTTTACGAAATCGCGCCCGCCTCTGCGAGGAACCGGAAGCCGTCCCGGTCAACCACGTTGCCCGCGCCGACCTTAACGGAATCCCCATAATGCTCCCTGACATAATCGAGCACAATTTTCTGCCATTCCGTATATCCCTCTGAGCTGTCAATGCACAATACGTCCGCCCCCGCTTTCAGCAGAGCCGGGATCCGCTCGGCATAATCCCTCGTATTGATGCCCGCGCCCACGATATAGCGCTTGGAAGCGTCGATCAATTCATTTTCATTATCCTTATGAGAATTATAGTCCTTACGAAACACCATCGAAACCAACCGCTGCTCCTGATTGATAATCGGCAGGCAGTTGAGCTTATGTTCCCAAATGATATCATTCGCAACCTTGAGGGAAGTATCCTCCTGGGCGGTGATTAGGCTTGCAAACGGAGTCATAAACTCGCGGACCTTCATATCCAGCGGCATGCGGCTGACACGGTAATCCCGGCTCGTGACAAGGCCCACCAGCTTACCCTGCGCGCTGCCATCCTCGGTTACCGCAACGGTGGAATGCCCAGTCTGCTCCTTAAGCGCTAGAATATCCTTGAGCGTTGCCTCTGGGGAGATATTGGAATCGCTGATGACGAAACCCGCACGATAGCTCTTCACACGGGCGACCATCTGGGCCTGGCTCTCCACGGATTGGGAGCCATAAATAAAGGACAGGCCACCCTCCCGCGCCAATGCAACCGCCATCTTATCATCCGATACGGACTGCATGATCGCCGAGGTCATCGGGATATTGAGCATCAGCGCCGGCTCCTCCCCCTTTTTATATTTGACCAACGGCGTTTGCAGGCTCACGTTTGCAGGGATACATTTTGTTGAGGAATAGCCTGGGATCAGCAGGTATTCTCCAAAGGTGTGCGACGGTTCTTTCATGTAAATTGCCATATGCGTCCTCTCCTTCTATAAAAATGCTTTTGCTTCGCTTGTCAAATTATCGTTTCGCTTTGCGGACCAATTCATGCAGCATGGTCAGCGCCTCAATCGGCGTAAGGGTGTTGACGTCAATATTTTTTAACTTGCTCCATGATTTCCGCGCTTGTATTTCCAGCGATGGAAATCTGGAGAAGCGGATTTTCTTCCTCCTCGGGCAGTTCAGCCGCATCGGGGATCTCGGCCGGGCCCGCGCCAGAACGGGAGCCTCCCTCCAATGCTTTTAAAATAACGCGCGCACGCTTGACCACGCTCACAGGCACTCCCGCGAGCTTTGCCACCTCCACGCCGTAGCTTCCATCGGCCCCGCCTCGGATGATGCGGCGCAGGAAGGTGATTTCATCACCGCGTTTTTTCACCGCGATATTGTAATTCTTCACACCCGCAACCTGGTTTTCCAGCTCGGTCAACTCATGGTAATGGGTGGCAAACAGCGTTTTCGCCCCTAGCTTTTTAGAGTCGGCGCAAAATTCCAGCACCGCGCGGGCGATGCTCATGCCATCGTAGGTGGAGGTTCCGCGGCCGATTTCATCAAGCAAAATCAGGCTTTTGGCCGTAGCGTTTTGCAGAATCGAGGCCACCTCGCTCATCTCCACCATGAAGGTAGACTGCCCCGCCGCCAAATCGTCAGACGCGCCAACACGGGTGAAAATGCTGTCCACCACGCCGATCTGCGCGCTGCGCGCGGGCACAAAGGAGCCAATTTGCGCCATGAGCGTGATGAGCGCTACCTGCCGCATATAGGTTGATTTACCGGCCATATTTGGGCCGGTGATAATGGCGCAGCGGTAATCCTTGCAGTCGAGAGCCGTATCGTTGGGAACAAAGGGCGCATCCTCCAGCATCCGCTCCACCACGGGGTGTCGCCCGTCTGTAATTCCAACCGATCGCTCGCATCCACAACCGGGCGCGTATAATCGTAGGAAACGGCTGTCTGCGCAAAAGAGCAGAGCACATCAAGCCGCGCGACGGCATGGGCCGTACGCTGCACGCGATAAAGCTCGTCTGCCACGCGAGTGCGCACATCGCTGAAAATCTGGTATTCCAGCTGCACCATGCGCTCCTGCGCGCCGAGCACTTTCGACTCCAGCTCCTTAAGCTCCTGTGTGATAAACCGTTCGCAATTTGAAAGCGTCTGCTTGCGGATATAATCCTCCGGCACCAGCTCTTTGTAGGAATTGGAAACCTCTATGTAATAACCGAATACGCGGTTATAGCCAATTTTCAGCTTCTTAATTCCGGTGCGCTCCTGCTCGCGCTGCTCGATCTGCGCCAAAAAGCCTTTGCCGTCCGTGACGAGGGCATGGAGCGTATCGAGTTCCTCATGGAAGCCCGGCTTTATCATGCCGCCTTCGCGCACGGTAAAGGGCGGCTCCTCCACAATCGCGGAATCAACGAGGGCGAAAAGATCCTCCAGCGGATCAATATCCCGAAAAATTTCACACAGCATCGCGCTTTTGCAGCCTTCCAACCGCGCCCGCAGGGGGGCGAGCTTTTCAATCGCCGCCGAAAGGCTCCTGAGCTCCCGCGCGTTAGCGGTGCCGTAGGCGATGCGGGTCATGAGCCGCTCAAGATCATAGATGCCGGTCAGATTTTCGATCTCGTCGCGCCGGAGCATTGTATCGCTAAACAGCTCGTCCACCGCATTCAGGCGGCGGCTGATCTGCGCGCAGCTTAAAAGCGGCTGCTCCACCCAGGAGCGGATGAGCCGCTTGCCCATGGCGGTTTTCGTGCGGTCTAGCACCCAGAGCAGCGTGCCCCGCTTTTCGCCGCTGCGCATGGTGCGCGTCAATTCCAAATTGCGCCGTGCGGCGAGGTCAAGGCGCATGAAGCGCGCGCTGCTATAAAAATCAAGCTCCCGAATATTATCGAGCTCCGCCTTCTGCGCTTCCTTGAGGTAGACGAGCGCGACGCCAAGGGCACGCACTGCATCCGGCGCGCTGGAAAGCTCCAATTCATCGAGCGAGCCTTCTGAAAATGGCTCAGCACAAGGCCGGTGCAGGCGGCAAGATCAAACTGCTCATCCTCCAGCAGTTCCGCCGTAAGATTCATACGCTTGGAAAGAAAGGATTTGAATTTCGGCAGCACTGCGGCGCCGGCATTCATCAGCACTTCGCTCGGCATATACCGGCCGAATTCATTCATCAGCGCATCCTCGCAGCCGTCCGCCGAAAAATCCGTGAGATGCACTTCACCCGTGGAAACATCTGCAAAGCACAGCCCGGCGCCATCTTCCCCCACGCAGACGCAGGCAAGGTAATTATTGCGCGATTCATCGAGCATGCTGTTTTCAATGACCGTGCCGGGCGTGACCACGCGGATCACATCCCGCTTGACAATGCCCTTGGCGAGCGCCGGATCCTCCAGCTGCTCGCAGATGGCCACCTTATAGCCCTTGGCGACTAGGCGGGCGATGTAGCTATCCGCACTATGGAAGGGAACGCCGCACATCGGCGCGCGCTCCTCCTGCCCGCAGTCCCGCCCGGTGAGCACTAGCTCCAATTCGCGCGAGGCGGTTTTCGCATCCTCAAAAACATCTCATAAAATCGCCCAGTCGAAACATCAGAATGCGTCGGGATACTGCTGCTTAACCTCCAGATATTGCTGCATCATCGGCGTTAACGGTGCCATATGGGGTAAACCATCCCTTTCTTTCACACATGCGCAAGGAAGCGGCCGGCTTGCGCCCCCCTGCTTCAAATCAGTCGTTTTCTTTTGAAAACGGGAGCCGCAAAACGGCCCCCCCTCCTGCGCTCTATCAGCAGCCGCTGCAAGCGGAGCAGTTGCCGCCGCAATCATGCTCTTCCTTCGGCTCACAGGTGGCCGGATCTTCTCCATTGACACAAAGGGTCAAGATCTGCATGAGATAGTTCATCATCCATCCACTTCCTTGCGGGCTACTTCGTAATTGACCATGTTGGGATTCTGCATTACCTGTGCATAAATCGCACGGAACTGCTGATCAAAATCCTGCATTTTTTCTTCGCTGGGCTCTTCCTTCTGCGCTTCCTGCTGATAGTTCATCTGAATCAGGTTAAGCTCGCCGATGAGGTCGTTGAGGGGCTTGTCGGCTTCGTTTGCCTCACGGGCCTTTTTGAAATTCAGATAACGTTCGTCCTGCTGAATTGCTGCGCCAAGTTCACGCGCCATTTTGATAATGTCCATTGAAATCTCCTTAAAATGAATTTAATTTATTTCAACTGCTCTGATCGAACAGAAGAATGCTGGATCTAACTTTTCCTGGCGGAATGCCTGCCGCTATAAAACGCGGAATTTTATTCCAAAAGCGGTTCTACAAGCCCGCAGGCTTGCAGAATGCAGGCGTTCAGCTGCAAGCGATTTTCACAATGGAAATATGACTTTGTCATATTTCCATTTGGCCGCGTAATATCCACGCGAGCGCCTCTGTTACCACAACCTCCACAAACTCGCCAATCAGTGAATCGCCGCCTGGAAATTCGATCACGAGGTTGCCCTCTGTGCGCCCGGCCAGAAGGCCTGCTTTTTTGCCCGGCCCCTCCACAAGCACACGAAACCGCTTGCCCAGCAGCTTTTGATTGCGCGCGCTGGCAACGCGCTCCTGCAAATCGGTCAATTCGCGGAACCATCTGCTTTTCCTCCGGGAAACGGGGTCGGGCATTTTGGCAGCGGGCGTTCCCTCGCGCGGAGAAAAGATAAATGTGAACAGGGAGGTGAAGCCGACCTCCTCCACGAGTGACAACGTGTCTTGAAACGCTTCATACGTTTCGCCAGGAAACCCGACGATCACGTCGCTCGTCAAGGAGAGTTCCGGCATAACTTGGCGCGCATAGCGGATCAGCTCAAGATACTGCTCTCGCGTATAGCGGCGATTCATCTCTTTTAAAACTCGATCGTTGCCGGATTGAAAGGGCAAATGCAGATGCTTTGCAACCTTTTCGCAATCCGCCATTGCGTCAAGCAGCTCCCGTGTGCAGTCCTTGGGGTGGGAGGTCATGAAACGAATTCGAAAATCGCCGGGGATGGCGTTGATCTCACGCAAAAGCTGCGCGAAGGGAACAGGCGTTTCTAAATCCTTACCATAGGAATTCACATTTTGCCCCAAAAGCGTGATATCGCGGTAACCCGCTTCCACGAGGGAGCGCGCCTCTTCCAGCACGGCCTCCACCATGCGGCTGCGCTCGCGGCCGCGCACATAAGGGACGATACAGTAGCTGCAAAAGTTGTTGCAGCCGTACATCACGGGCAAAAACGCCTTGAAGCTGCTATCTCGCACAACGGGAAGCCCCTCTGTGATGCTGCCCGCCTCATCCGGCAGCTCGAACACGCGGTTCCTACCGCAGAGGGTCCGGTATAGAAGCTCCGGCAGGCGATGAATCACATGTGTACCGAATACAAGATCGACAAACGGGTAACTCCTGCGGATTTTCTCCGCCACGCGGGGCTGCTGCATCATGCAGCCGCACAGGGCGACGACCATGCCTGGCCGGGCGGCCTTTCGATTTTTCAGCGCGCCGACGTTGCCGAACACGCGATCCTCCGCGTGCTCACGCACAGCACAGGTGTTATAGAGCACCAGATCTGCGCTTTCCACAGTATCCGTAAATAGATAACCCATCTCGGCAAGCATGCCCTTGATGCGTTCGCCATCCGCCACATTACCCTGGCACCCGTATGTGTGCACAAAGGCGCGCGGCGCATCACCATAGCGGGCGCCCAGCACCGTGTGCAGTAGGGCTGTATATTCCGCCTGCGTTTTCACAGGCTGATCCATTTTTTCCGCATTTTGAAGCAAGCCGGTTTCCTCCGCATTCAAACGATCTTCACAGGGGTAAAATCCCCCATGATTCTTTTTATTATACTACGAATGGTGGTTGTCCGCAAGTCAAAATCACACATCTTGCGCAAATAGAAAACCGCCCCGTCAAAGCAGACGAGGCGGCAAGTCGATCAGCAAATTGTTTTTCTTTTTCGCTTTGAAAGCTCAAAGCGGCACACCGCAATAGCGCATGACGGGGCTTTCCTTATGAGGGTTGATGCGGTCCACCGCCGCGAGAATCTCCACCCGGCGCGCATGCGCCTCCGCCTCCGGCAGGGTCAGCGCAATGTTCTCAATCTCATAGGGTCCATATCGGAAACGCCCCATTACCGCGCCCTGAAAACGGCCGTCTATCAGTAGGTATTGCAACACGTCCGCATCCGGCCTACAAAATTGCGTTTTCAGCCAGTATTCATTGCACTTGACGAGAAAATCATTGCGGTGCAGCGTGAATACGCCGAAAAACGGCGTAAAGGTTTCTCGCTGCAAAAGCGCAAAGTCAGAGGCGAGCAGCCAGCCGTCGCCATCTGCTATAAACACACCCTCCTGCGCGAGCGCTGTGCCGCCTGCACAATCTCCTTTTCCGGCAAGCTATAGAAAGATTTCGCCTCCATAGCCGTGAAGCGGACATATCGGTATGCAAAGCGCCGCAAAACGATCCTAAGCGCCTCCTGCCGCGAATATCGCTCTACATCCACGTTAGGAAACATCTCCTCAAAGCGCATCCAGCTCCGATCCCACTCGCCGTCCGGCTGATCCTCAAAGATAAAAAAGGCGGCCTGCAACTTATGCAGGGCGGGCGTGATCTCCTTCACCAGAAGGCCTGTCATCTCCTTCATCAGGGCAATGTTCATGGGCCCCTCCCTCCGGATGAGCGCAAGAAGCATCTCCTGCGTGGGAGAGGGCTTGTACGGCTTGCGGTAAAGGCCCGCAAAAAGCTCCAGCTCCTCCGCCTCGATAAAGCCGACGTTGCCGCTTTGAAAACGGCCCTTGACCAAAATGCGCTGCTTCTGCCGCACCCGATTATATTCCAAATCATCAAAATCTGCGCGGAACGTTATGCACGGCGGCTGGCCGAAGCCGTGAAAGTAAACGTTCTGCACCGGAGACGTGTCACGATAGAGCCGGTCGTATTCCTCTTTGTCCGCAGGAGCGGACAGGCATTGCCGACGCATGCGTAGTGCCGTGAGCTTTTCTTTCTCCAGCATTTAGGGCCTCCTCGCGCATTCTTGCACATTTTTATTCTTTCCGTTCCGGGCAGAGCGTTGCAATTCCCATATGATTCCCCTCGCCCGTTTCTAAATCCTTAGGCGTGTGAATGAGATAGAAAAAACCGTTCCCCGAATATTTTTGATCCTCGAAGCCTTTCGCATAATCCTCGGCCATCGCCATGTGGGTCACGCGGCCGATTACCATTGCAGTCAGCCCCTCGCCGGATAAATCCTCTATCCGTTCGCATTTGCATTCGAGCGTGAGAAAACTCTCCGCAATGCGGGGGACGGCCACAGTCCACGCCGTCTCTTCGATGAAGCCGCCCACGGCGAACTCATCCTCCGCTGGCCCGTTGTGCTCAACCGTCCGGATCAGCGCATCATAATAGCGCTTGGAGAGGAAGTTTACACAGAACGCCCCATCCCGCCGGAGATTCTCATAGGTGTGCGTATGCTGGCACAGGCCGGCCAAGATGGCGAAGAAGCCGCCCTTATCCCCCTGAAAGCAGCTCCAGGAGTGGAAGTTGATGTTGGGCTTTCCATCCGCCTTGCGCGTTGTGATTGCAAAGAGCGGCTGCGGAATGGCGCAGGCATATTCCATGTAGGAGAAGAAATCATACTGCCCCGGCCAATATTGCCAAAACTGTTCGGGCTTTTCCGCTCCAAATTCATATTTCATTTTTATAATCTCCCTATTGCTCCCAACCGCGGTTATGCGGTTTTGGCAAAACTAGAATATCAATAAGGAATTCGCTCTTACCGCGTTTCACGCTCGAAAAGCGCAAAACGCGAAGCTTGAAACCTATCTTTTTGTTTCGATACAATCAAAGGCGCGTAGGAAAAGCAGGTTTTCAATGACAAGGTTCGCCTTCCACCAGTTTTCGGCGATGGCAAACTCCCGCTCATACGCGCCCCAGCTCCAAGTAATCTCCCACACGCCATCCGCGTTGCGGCCCTGTATCATCTGATCGCATTCCTGCTCCGGCAGGCTCTCGCTCCCGGGATAAAACGGACTTTTCGGAGAGCGGATAAACCGGGAAGGCGTGCAAACGTAGCCGGTTGCCCATGCCTGCGGGTCCGTGCCGATGAGCGCGCGCACCGCGCGTTGGAGCGTTTGCTCAAATGCGGATCCATCAAACAAATCTATCCTGCCCGCCGCCTTGCAGGAGGCGAGCAGCTCCCAAAAGACGTTCACCTCATGCATATCGTCCGTTTTTGTGCGGCCCGCAATAAAATCCGCGACGGCCCGCTTTGCGATCCCTTCCGCTTTCTTGTAAAGCGCGCTTTCCGACACTCCATATTGCAGAACAAACCCCGCCAGACTCGCCGTCGGGTTATAACCCCAATCTTCCCCTGACCGCTCGGTAAACGTCCACCACGGCGCGTGGGGGAAATCGTTGTTCGATGGAATCGCGCCCTGCCACAATCCATCCACAAAATGTGCGCCACTGCCGAGATAGCGCAGAATCCCGGCTACAATCGGATGCTCCTTCGGGGCGTTTAGCTCTCGAAGGATGCAAGCCGCCGCCCAAGTCTGCATCGGCGCGGACGCGGGATTCCAGCAGTCGGCCTCCAGGCCATGGCCGAAGCCGCCATCCTCATTTTGATAAGCGGAAAGCGATTGGAGCACGGCCTCGGCCGAGCCGCTTTCGAAATGATATTGCCAGCGTGCCAAATCCAACGGTCTTGCGTTACGGTGCATCCAGCGGCGGATGGCGTCAAAATCCTGATTGGTAAGTTTCATTTGTAACAATCTCCCTTTCTCATTTGGATATGCCTATTTTAACCCAAAGAGAAACAAACGGATTGTAAAAAAGCGACATATTTACCGCACCCCACGCTGACCGAGCGCATATGCCCGCGCCTGCGTAGGCGTGAGCGAATGAAATCGCTTAAAATCCCGCAGCAGATGGGATTGATCGGTAAACCCAAAGCGGTGCACCGCATCCTGCACATTGAAATCCCGCTCGAACAACACGGCGCGCCACACTTGCTGATAGCGCACGAGCCCTGCAAATTTTTTAGGAGATACGCCTACCAGCTCCCCGAAAAGCCGCTCCAATTGTCGGGGACTGACGCAGGCATAGGCCGCCGCTTCAGAGAGAGCGGCTCGCCCTTCCTGTTTCAGAATCGAATGAATAGCGTTCATCACAGCAGGTTTTTTCCGCCGCTCCCGCAGAGTTTCCAAAAGATACTGCTGCGCAAAACGGACGCGCTCCTCCAGCGAATCTACGCAGGGCAGCATTGCCTCCAATTGCCGTGTCAAAGCCGGAAAAAACGATCCGCGTTAAAAAAGCCGTTTTGCACCTGCACCATGGATTCATCGGAAAACAAGGGAACCGCCCAAGCGTAAAACCGAACGGCAAATGTTGCGACAAGATGGCCTGTGCCGTTGCCTCGGGCCAAAAACGCGCGGTCGTCAATCGCAACGAACCGGCTCGAGAGCGACTGCCGTGTGTAATCAAGATCGATCAGAATATCCATGCAGGTATCCGGCGTGACAAGACTTTCACAGGCGGCTTCACACCTCTGCAACGGCTGGGAGGTGCCCCAGAAGCAACAAATATACGGTCGGAGCGCTTCGCACGGCAGAATTTCGGTGTATGTATCGTCCCTCCGGAACGGCGATGAGGTCAGTGGACGGAAGATCTGATCCATTTGCATGTGGGGCGCCTCCTTGCTTGAGAAAAATAAATAGCCGGCAACCATCTGCTTGCGTAAGCGATGCGTATCTCTTTACGCCGTGTGGCAACGGTAACTAAGCACGTTGTTTTCCGTTTGCCTGTGGGCGAACGCAGCATAATAAAAAAGGGCATACACGTTGCCCACAGCGCGTATGCCTTCCCCATTCTGATCCTTCAAAATTACAACTGCCCGTCGATAAACGCACGCAGCTTCTCGGCATTTTGAAGCCCAACAACGCGTTCTTTCTCCTGTCCTCCGAAAAAAATCACCAGAGTTGGGATGCTCATCACACCATAGGTCATGGCAAGGTCGCTCGCCTCATCAATGTTCACCTTGCAGAAGCGCGCCTTCCCCTCATATTCGCCGGAGAGCGACTCTACCACGGGCGCAAGCATCCGGCAGGGATTGCACCACTCCGCCCAGAAATCTACGAGCACAGGCTCCTTTGCATCAAGCACCTCTGTTTTGAAATTATCAATCGTAACGGTTGTAACAGCCATGGCCGATTCCCTCTTTCTTTTGTTTCAGTTAGTATTGCCGTCGCCCGTGAGCTTATACGCAAGGCGCTTCGCGCGCCGCATGGCTTCCTGCCCCGCCGGGAAGCGATCCGTCTCCTTTACGAAAACACAGCCTGCAAGCGCCGTGTGCAGCACCGTAAACGCCCGCTTCATCTGGCTGCGGATTGCCGCGAAGCCCGCTGTTTCACTGGAGCCGCAAGTCAGCAGCAGCGCGGCGCGCTTTGGCTTTTGCACAGGGGGGCGAATTGCCAAAGAAAAACGCGCGCTGAAATACCGCTGAAAGCGTCGAGCACCGCCTTGCCCGGCGCGGGCAGCGCATTATAGTAAACCGGAGCGGCAACTACAAAATAATCCGACCGCTCAAACGCCTCCATAAAGCCGTCAAGGTCCCGTTTGGAGCAGCCCTGTTTTTTAGAGCAATAGCCGCAATCTACACAAGGCCCCGGGCGCTCTTTGTATGCATCGTAGACCGTCACGGTGACCTCCGGCGGCAAGCCGTCTAAAAACGCTTTCAAAAGCCTACCCGTATTGCCTGCCGGTGCGGCGAGCAGAAGAGAACGAGCAGCTCCTTTTTTTCAGATAAGGTTGCGTTCATCACAGTATTGGCAGACAAGCATGCCTCCCTCCTCCCGGAACAAATGCGGCAGATACGCTTCCGTCTTTGTGATACAGCGCGGATTTTGGCAGCTTGCCGGGTGCGTGCCATGTTTTCTGGGCGGTACTTCACCGGAGCTCTTCCGGAGCATTTCTAAGATCAGCGCCATGCGGGCATACATGCCGTATTCTCCCTGCTCGAAATATTTTGCGCGCGGGTCGTCATCCACATCCACAGTGATCTCATCCACACGCGGCAGAGGGTGAAGGATGCGCAAATCTTTCTTTGCGCCACGCAGCTTCTCCCGGTCGAGCACATACACACCTTCTGCTTTTCATATTCCGCTGGGGAGGAAAAGCGCTCCTGCTGGATGCGGGTCATATAGAGCACGTCAAGCTCCGGGATCGCCGCTTCGAGGCTATCTAAGCAGGCATAGGGACAGTTGTTGGCATGGAGCACATCGCGGATATACTGCGGGATTTGAAGCTGAGGCGTGGAAATGAGCACAAACCGGTTACCCTCATACTGCGAAAGGCATTTGATGAGCGAATGCACCGTGCGCCCGTTTTTCATATCGCCGCACAAGCCGATGGTGAGATTTGTAAGCCTTCCTTTTTCATAAGATAACGTTACAAGATCCGTCAGCGTCTGCGTTGGATGTAAATGCCCGCCGTCGCCCGCGTTGATCACGGGAACACGCGAATAAAGCGACGCCGCCAGCGACGCGCCCTCACGGGGGTTGCGCATAACGATCAAATCGGAATAGTTGCTGATGATCCGCACAGTATCCTTCAAGCTCTCCCCTTTGGAAACAGATGAATTTCCAGGATTATCAAACCCAATCACCTTCCCCCCCAAGCGGAGCATTGCCGCCTGAAAAGACATCTGCGTCCTTGTGGAGGCTCGTAAAAAAGCGTCGCCATAATTTTGCCGTGGCAGGCGTCCATATACACGCCGGGTTTTTGCGAATCTCTCCAGCCAGAGTAATCAATTCCTGCACTTCCGCATGGGAGAGCTGGTCAAGGTCGATCAGGTTGTTTGCTTTCATAAACATCATGCCTTCCTTCCGGGCCGTTTGTGCTTCCATTTTATCAGCAAACCGGCAAAATAACAATACCCAAGCCAGTGGGAAACGAAGTGGTACCGCCGCCAAAAGCGCTGGCAATTTTTAAGTTTCTCAAAAAAGATTGTATCAAAAGGGCGAATGATGTAAAATAAAAAAAGAATTGATCTGTAACCTCCTCGTGGAAAGGATGAATCATCGGATGGAAGATATTTACAGCTCCAGCAATCGGGATCCAAACCGCAAAAAGGATAGCGGTAGCCGGGATATCAGCTCTACCTCCGGCCAGCGGCCCAGGCGGCCGGCACCGCCGCCTAATCCCAACCCGAATCACCGGCCGCAATCGCGGCCTTCGCAATCGCGGCCTTCACAAGCAGGCCAGCCGCCCAAACGGCCCTCGCCGGCAAAACCGGCCGATATCACGCAGGATTTTACGCCCGTCCGGCCGCCGGCCCAGAATCCATATGACAGGCGGCCGCCACAGCAGCAAAGGCCTCCGCAGAGAGCAGGAGACGGCCAGCCGATGGAGGATATTAAAAGCGGCCGGAAAAAGCGCGGGCGCAAAAAGCACGTTCTGCTCAAGCTGTTTCTTGCTCTGATTGCGCTGATCCTGGTCGCCGCCATTGCGGGCGGCAGCTATCTCTACCGCCTGATGGGCTCTTTCAACTACAATGAAGCAGGGCATAAAAATAACGTCTACGTCGATGAGAGCAACCTCTTCAGCAGCAAGGATGTCACCAACATCCTCTTCCTGGGTGTTGACCGGAGGAATGCGGATGAAAAATCCCGTTCTGATACGATGATGATGCTCTCTATCGACCGCGCCAACAAAAAGCTCAAGCTCACCTCCTTCCTGCGCGATTCGTGGGTATACATCCCGGATCACGGGCTATGCAAAGCTCAACGCCTCCTGCTCCTGGGGCGGCGCGCAGCTCGTGATGGACACGCTGGAATATAACTTCAACGTAAAAATCGACCACTATGTGCTTGTGGATTTTGATATGTTCAAAAGCATTGTCAACAAGCTCGGCGGGATCACCGTGGAGGTAACGGAAAAAGAGGCAAAATACCTGCGCAACGACGTCCATCTGGATATCCAGGCCGGTGAGGCCGTAAAGCTCGATGGAAACGAAGCGCTCTGGTATTGCCGCATCCGCTATCTCGATTCCGATTTCATGCGCACCCAGCGTCAACGCAAGGTGATCTCCGCAATTATTAGCAAGGCGAAGAGCACGCCGATCCCAACTCTCGTCAAATGGTGCAAGAGATCCTGCCCGATGTGGAAACGGATATGAAGCAAAGCGAGCTAATGCGTCTGGCGGGCGGCGCCGCGGTTTCCTACATGCGCTATGATCTGGAGCAGATGCGCATCCCTTCCGACGGCACCTGGAAAAACAAAACAATCAAGGGCCAATCGGTCCTGTCGCTAGATATGGAAAAGAACCAGCAGCTGCTCTATGATTTCCTCTATACGAAGGATGCGGAAAAGACGACGGATCAAGCCGCAAAAGGCGAATAAGACGCGGCTTTCCGCTGTATAAGAAGATTTTAACAACCCCC